>TARA_R110002073_G_scaffold332410_1_pt1 | contig 75985 bp, 66 predicted proteins | sample TARA_R110002073 | Tara Oceans TARA_R110002073 (sample SAMEA4397174) | marine metagenome | biome: Polar Biome; feature: [DCM] deep chlorophyll maximum layer (ENVO:01000326); material: water (ENVO:00002006), including particulate matter (ENVO:01000060) such as... | depth 40 m
TTGTTTTCGGCCGCCTGCGCTTTTTGTTTTCGGCCGCCTGCGCTTTTGGGTTTCGGGCGCCGGCGCTTTTGGGTTTCGGGCGCCGGCGCTTTTTGGTTTCGGCTGAGGTTCTGGGGCGCAACTTGGAGACTGCGCTTTCGATATCAAGCGCCAGCTTTGGAGAATCCGCGCGGAATTATTGGTGGCCCTCAGAACGAGCCGGCATTTGAATTTGATCCGGAACCCTGGCCGACGAGTCGCCGGGGCGGGTTTGCAATGACGCGAAAGGGCTGGCATTTTCGAACAACCAGCGAGCGTCTGGCGATATGGCATCTCGCACTTCGTACGCTTTCTCGAAAACACCAGCAAGTATCGCCGTGATCTAAGACGTCCCGAGTACGGTGACGAGCGCGACCTCGAGACCCGTGCATTCCTTGAAGCGATTTCGCCGCTCACGACTGCCTCGAAGATTCGCACGCCACTCTTCGTCGCGCACGGCGCCAACGATCCTTGTTCCAGTGCAAGAGGCCGAACAGATCGTTACGACCGTTCGCGGCCAGGGGACGCCAGTTTGACTTCCTCGCCCGGGACGAGGGCCACGGGTTTCGCAAACGCCGAAGTCGCGACCTCTTCTACGCAGCGATGACGACATTCTTTGCAACCCATCTGCTCGGCGAGGATCTGCGAACGCCGCCGCCGGCAACGCCGAATACTCTGCCGTAGCTAAGGCCGACGTGATAGCCGAAGTCGCGACGGTCTACGTCAAAGGTTGGGCCGACCTGGAGTTTAAAAAGGTTGATGCCCATCTCTGCCTGCAGACTATAGGCGAGACTCGCCCAACCAGAAAATCTCTGAGTTCTCGCTTCCCAAAGGAAGGAGGTCGCGATTTGATGATGGAGGAGTCCGTCTATGCTTAGCCCGATAGGCTTTCTAAACTCGAGTTGCACGGCGGGATGCAATGCGAGTTCTTCTATCGCAGTAGTCGCACCGAACGATAAATGAACCCGCGTTTCTACAAGTGGAAGAATCGTATCGAAGCCAAGCATCGTGGCCGAGGTGAGTTCTTTCGGATCGCCAATTCACCTTCCAAGAGTGACGCCATTGGCCGGGCATCGATAGGCAGTGGCAACTGACGCCACGCAGCGAGTTCGTGGCTGGTGTCTCGTGTTCCAAAGACAAATGCTGAGATGACCGCGTAGGCCGAGTTTTCGCAGGCTTCTACAACGCGACGCTTGCCTTCGGTGTTTTTCTTAGCGCGGAGAAACCCGTCTCCGTACGTCGTCCAACGTTCTCCTTTGCGGTTTTCTAGTCGCCTGCCGCGTTTGTTCCAAACCTTGTGATAGGCAGCGGTGGCGGCAATGCTGCTGGCCGAACGGTTAAAGCCCATGTGGCCAGCTGCGTGCGAGTCCTGCAGAAAGTGGTCGCCAAAGGCGTTGCGAAAGAAGGCGCGTTGAAACGCATCGATGGCATCAATCCCCTGTTCGCGCGAGGCTGCTTCGGCAAATTGCAGTGCGGCGCGATGGTGTTTGACCCAATCGTGCATCGATGATGGATGAAAGTGATGGACATCAACCAGCAGCAGAAGAAAGTAGTGCTTTCGGCTTCCAACGTTCCAATCACCGCCGCAGGCGAGAAAGTCTTCGGGGTTATTTAAACGGTCGCCGGCGAGTGCGCTGGCTTGACCATATAAGGCCGCGCGAACCGCAAGATTGCCACATCCGATTTCGAATCGATCGCGAATCGCTAAACTGGTGGGGTCTTGAGAAGCAGGCGCAGGCGGGCTTCAATCGACTTGCGGGCCTGTTTGTAGCCCTTGGTGCCGATTGCGGTGTGCTCGACGTACTTCCAGGCTGAGGCGGGCTTGGCATAAACGACCAAGGTGGCCACGCTTGCCAGAAGGCCAAGCAGAGGTTTTCCGGCAGTCATGATAGCGAGAATCCCAATCGCACGGCACGGCTGTAAGTGAATTTTACGGCGCTTAATACAAACCGAGTGAGCCAGATCTGGCGAGCTCGCTTCTGATCTCTTGTAGATCTTGGAGGCAAGCGATTGCGCCAACCCAACGTCGGGCTTACATTGGACATGTATGCACCGACCTGTTCCGACGCCAACATCCAGTGTTCTGATTCCCACTGTCATCGAGCAAACTCACCGCGGTGAGCGAGGTTGGGACATTTTCTCGCGACTTCTTAAAGACCGAATCATCTTTCTCGGTTCGGCCATCAACGATGATGTTGCCAATACGATTATCGCCCAAATGCTCTTTCTCGAGTCAGAAGAACCCGAGAAGGACATCATGATCTACATCAACTCGCCCGGTGGCCACGTCACTGCTGGTATGGCCATCTACGACACCATGATGTACGTCCGCTGCGACGTTGCCACCATCTGCATGGGCCAAGCGGCTTCCATGGGTGCGTTTTTGCTGGGCGCGGGCACCAAAGGCAAGCGCTACGCACTGCCACACTCACGCATCATGATTCACCAGCCTCTTGGTGGCTACCAGGGCCAAGCGACGGACATTGACATCCACGCTAAAGAGATTCTCCGTACGCGCGATTCTCTTAACGGCATCTGGGCTTCGCAAACCGGCCAAACCCTTGATCGCATTAAGAACGACACCGAGCGCGACTACTTCATGAGCCCTGTCGAAGCTGCCAAGTACGGTATCATCGACGAGGTCATCGAACACAAGAAGGCTAAAGAGGGCGCGTAGCTCTATCCGGGCAACTTGCCTAAGCGACGTAAACAAGTAGGACGCATTTGACCAAACCCACCGAAGACACCAGCAAGAACGCTAACCTGACCTGTTCCTTCTGCGGAAAATCGCAGAAGGAGGTTAAGAAACTGATTGCTGGGCCCACCGTCTACATTTGTGACGAGTGCATTGGCTTGTGCAATGACATCATTGCGGAAGAGATTGAAAAGGAAGAACAGAGTTTTTCTGATAGCAGCATTCCAAAGCCCGCACAGATTAAAGAAGTTCTCGATGAGTTCGTGATTGGTCAGGAGCGCGCCAAGAAGATCTTGGCAGTTGCCGTACACAATCACTACAAGCGCGTTGATGCGATGCTTGGCGCCGAAGACAGCGACGAGACCAACACCTCAGAGGATGATGAGGATGAGGTCGAGCTTCAAAAGTCGAACATCTTGCTTCTTGGGCCAACAGGCTCGGGCAAGACGCTCTTGGCGCAGAGCCTTGCGCGCATTCTAAACGTGCCCTTCGCAATTGCTGATGCAACCAACCTCACCGAGGCGGGCTACGTTGGCGAAGATGTCGAGAACATCATTGTCTCGCTTCTGCAAAATGCGGATCACGATATCGAGCGCGCGCAGCGTGGCATCGTCTACATCGACGAGATCGACAAGATTGCTCGCAAGAGTGATAACCCGTCGATCACCCGCGATGTTTCTGGCGAAGGCGTGCAGCAAGCGCTGCTTAAAATCATCGAGGGCACAATCGCCTCGGTTCCTCCTAAAGGTGGTCGAAAGCACCCTCAGCAGGAGTTTCTGCAGGTTGATACATCCAACATTCTCTTCATTTGTGGCGGTGCATTTACCGGCCTTGAAGAGGTCATCGAAAACCGTGTGGGACAGCGTCTCATCGGATTTGGTGCGGCAATGAAGCCAAGCGTGGCGGAAGTTAGCCCTTGGGAGCTGATGCAAGAGACCCAACCTGAGGACTTGCTGAAGTACGGCATGATTCCCGAGTTTGTTGGGCGCTTGCCGGTAATTGCTCCGCTACACGAGCTTTCGAACGATGCTCTTATCGACATTCTCACCAAGCCTAAGAACGCTCTTATCAAGCAGTATCAGAAGCTCTTTGAGATGGACGGCGTGAAGCTCAAGTTCACCCGTGGTGCCTTGGCCAAAGTCGCTGAGATGGCACAGGCCCACAAAGCTGGAGCACGTGGTCTGCGAGCAATCCTCGAATCGGCGTTACTCGACATCATGTACGAGACTCCAGGGCAAAAGACGATCAGTGAAGTCATCATCAACGAAGACGTTATTGAGAAGCACTGCTCGCCGATGATTAGCTACGAGGAAGAGGCCAAGTCGGCTTAGCTTCTCGCAAGCGACGACGCTTTGACGCCCGGTACCGATGGTCCGGGCGTTTCTCTTTGGCGCCCGCTCCGATGGTCCGGGCGTTTCTCTTTGGCGCCCGCTCCGATGGTCCGGGGGGTCTCTTTGACGCTTGCTCCCGCCGAGGGCAGGCAGCAAATCCGATTTGGCGCTTTCGCTATGCAGGATGAGGCCGGTTGAGTCGAAAGACACTTCGTGGCGGAGATACGCTTGGTGGCAACACCGCAGATCATGGCCACAGCAAGTAGCTGGGATGCCGAGGTCAAACGATAGTAATATTAGAGGTTTAAGCGTGATACGTGACAGCTCAAGTGCAGATCTCGTCTTGGGCAGCTCGAGTGTAGATCTCGTCTTGGACACCGCTCGCGAAGATTTCGGCTCGGATGCATGTGGCACTGGGCGCAAATGGGGTGAGTGCTAGAATGCTGGGGTTGATGAGCAGTAACGACCGCAAGCACGAGCGTCATCCCACAGTGCTTGCGATTCGTTTTGTGAGTGCCACCGAGTTCGTGACGGAGTACGCCGAGAACCTGAGTGTCGGTGGGCTCTTTGTCCGCCAGGCACAGAATCTTGAACCATTATCCGAAATCACCGTGCACATCGACTTGGCGGGATTTGACAGTTTTAAGGTAAAGGCACGAGTTGCCCACGTGATGGACGAGGCGATGGCGGCTCGCATGGGACGTGGTCCAGGAGCTGGCTTGCAGCTTACCGAGGTTCCGCCTGGGTTTGAGCAAGCGCTTAGCGGGTACTTGGCAAGGCTTGGGCGACGCAGAGATTTTTTAGTCTTGGCCGATGACGCTGGTTGCGTGAAGCTGCTTGACGAAGCGGGCTTTCGCGCCGAACCGACGAATCCCGGTGTTGTGACAGAGCAGTCGCTGGCCAGCACGGAGGTTCTTGCCGTTGTTGTTGGCAAAACATCCTCTGCAATGTTTCGAGACGTGCTCGCTGCCTCTCCACGGCCGCTTCCGGTTATCGGCTGCCACTATGAGGTCGATGAGGAACCGCTCTTAGCCGAGCTTGACAGGCTTGTGGTGCTGCGTTCGCCGTGACTCTGTGACTCTCGAACCAGCCTTTGGAACTGATTCGAGGGCCGACAACAGCAGACAACCGGACGAGGATACGACCCGACCGGTGTTCTAAACGCTAGTCGCCAAATGCGTAGCCAACTTGGAAGTAGCCCGCGGGAAATGTCTCAGTGAAGGTGTCTTCGTTGGACCAGTTGCGACCAACGCCAATGGCTGCCGCAATGTTGAGATTGCTATCCCAATACCAGTGGTAGCCGATAACGAGCTGTGGGCCCGCCCATATGGTTTCGTCGCCACTGGCAAAGGTGGTTAGCCCGGGCTCGAGAAAGACACCTGAGTAGACCTTCTTGAAATAGAGAGGAAGACCAACGCCAAGGCCAACAGCATTGGAATCGTCATTGGTCGAAAATGAAACTTCGCCGCGAAGGGCAATGTTGTTGCTAAGGGCTTTGGAGCCCGAGAGCGAGTACCAGTTGAACAAGAAGCCAAAGGGATTGGCGGCGACGTTCCAAGCTTTGTGGCCTGTGCGGTACTTGTGCTTTTCGCCAACCTCGACGACTTGACCATTGAGCGTTGCAACATCGTTCGCCTGGGTATTTTGCGCGTTGTTGTCAGAGCTTGGCGGCGGCGGCGGCGGAGCTCCTTGAGCCTGTGCGTTGTTGGCGAGTAAGGCAACCGAGGCGGTTGCAGCAAGAACACTAATTGTGAGTTTCATAGGGCGTCCTTTGATTTCGATCGAGGATGTGTTTCGCAGTGGTAGGTCGAAATCTTCTTAGGTTTGTATCATAGTGGAGAAGTTCGTAGGAATGATGCCTACGTTTGCCACTCTGTGCTGGTTGCAGCACATTGAGAATGGCAAATACGAGAATGGCAAATACGCGACGTTTGTGGCGTCGTTAGAAGTACGCTGCGCCAAGGGCCAGCGAGAGTTAGAAGTACGCTACGCCAACGGCCAGCGAGATTGCCGTAGCGTTTTCGCTGGTGCCTTCAAAGCCTTCTACACTGATGCGCAGTTGCACATCTGCGTGGTAGTCGCCGCGCTCGTAGAACATCCAACCGCAGGCGCCGGCAAATGCGACCCCGACAAAGTCGGCAAAGGTCGTATCGCCAAACGATGACGTCATGCTCGCTGTGCCGAGCATTCCTTTGAGCCAGATGTTTCGCTCTTGCATCCAATACTGAGCCGAGAGGCCCCGATTGTGATGGCTAAGATGAAACTCGTCGTTGCTGTGTAAGCCTCCCCAAAACTCGACCGCCAGAGCCCATTGCGGAGTTAGGTAGCCGCCAAAACTCGCAGCGTAGTCAAAGGTGCCATGTGAGTCGTTTCCGAGACCAAGGCTGCCAACGCCAACGCTAAGGCCGCCGGTGATTCCAGAGCGCTGCGCCTTTGATTGGCGAACCTCTTGCGCATGCGAAGCGCTCGCCGTCGCTCCGATGGAAGAGAGCGATAGCGCCAACGCGACCCCAGCGCGCTTCGCGAGGGGCACTAGTACCAGTTCACACCAAGGTTGAACGTTGTCGCGCTGATTGTCTCGTCAGGATCGGAGTAGGTGCCTGCGCCAGTTTTGATGAGCGCATCGAGCGAGAAGTTTCTTGAGTGAATGATCTCGAAGCCGGCCCCGACATGCATGGCGACGCCTGTGCCAAGGGACTCACTTACAGGGCCAAAGTTGTCGTCGTAGTTGAGTGTGAGGTTGGCAAGTCCGAAGCCGGCTCGCAGCCAAAACCGCGGGTGCAGCCAGTATTGAGCTGCTGCCGTAAACATCGTTTGATTGATGCTTGCGCGACCAGTGGCGTCGAGGCTTTGCCCCTGAAACCAAAACTCGGCTTGCAGCGCAAATTTGCTGCTAAGCATTGTTCCTACGTGAAAGTCGAATGTTGCTGCGATGGGCTCGCAACCAACGCAGGCAAGCTCGCCTGCATCTGATTCCATGATGCCGATGCCGCCTGAGAAGCCGAGATTGAAGCCTTGGCGCTCGGTTGGTGGTGGCACTGGTGGCATTGGCGGGCCGTAGTAAGGCTCTGGCGGGTCGTAGTATGGCTCTGGCGGTTGCGAGTACGGGCCATCTGGCGCTGGACTGTATGGACCAGCCGGGCCAGGAGACGCGGGCGGCGGAGCTGAGGTTGGCGTTTGGCCCGGCGGCGTCATGCCTGGTTGTGCGTTGGCAACTTGGATATCGCTCACGGCAAAGGTGGCGACAAGCGGAAGGCCAAGGCAAAGAATGGCGAAGCGTGGTGCGGTGAGTTTCATGGATTGCGGACCTTTGACAACAATACACATAGTATCGGTGGCAAATGCTCCTCACAAGGAGAGATAGGTCACACGGAGAGGCGGGTATCTAGCGTTTGACGTGCTTTTTGTGGGGCCTCGTCTCGCAAATGCAGCATTGGGATGCAGTGTGCCTCGAATCGCGCCTCAAACTGCTTGCGCAGGTTTGTTGAGAGGTTGCTTTCGTCGAGCACGGCGATGTCTGGGCGACCTTTATCCCACTTGCTTGTCGCTTCAAACTTTACGATGGAGGCGGCCCGAGTGACGGCATAACCCGCAGACTGGAAGCAAGCAGCGAGCGCTTCGTTCTGCTGGGAGTGGCCGGCAACTACGACGTGAAGTTGGCTGCGCTGCTTGACGCGAGATAAGAATTGTTCGTAGCGCTGAAGGGCGTCTTCTTCCAGCGGTTCAAAGTGCAGACCGTAGCCGCGCTGAAGTTTGCGCTCTTCGGCCATCTCTTGCGTGACTTCTCTGGCGATGCGGGCTCGGCCCTGAACGATGGGCTCACCGCTATCGAGAGGCATGCCAAAGACCACTTGCCGCGCGCGAATGAGGGTGTTGGTTGCAAGGAAGAGCCCCTGTGCCGATACGTCGAGCGCTGCTGCATTAAAGCGGTGCCCTTCACTGACAACGGCGATCGGCCAACTCACAGCAAACCTCCGACTCTGGCGCGCTGGCGGTGCACTGAGCTCGAGTCCATCGGCCTGCGCTCGTCGGAGAATTGCGGCGAGCAAGTCGAGCTTCGCCTGTCCCAAATTTCCGAGCTCAACGCGAAAGGATGTGGAGCCGTCCACAGAGCTCTCGGTGTTTACGACCTCGACAACAATGCCGGGCAGGGTAACTTCGAGTTTGCCGAGGACAAGGTCAACGCGCACCGCAGAGGTGAGAGGTGGGGCGGCGCTAGCGGCCAATCGGATTTGCTTGAGGCTGAGATTGCGCAGGCGAGCAGGCATCCATTGGTCGCCACGAGCGAAGCGCACTTGCAAGCCAGGGTTGGTGACCGAGTTGGAGTAGCCGGGGGCGCTTGTTGCTCTGGGGCGACGCAGGGCCGCCGCTTTGGGGTTGGAAGAGGTTGGCAGTGGCGCCTTGTTTGCGGGGCGTGCAGGAATCGTTTTAAGCCGTTCGCTTGTGCGGCGTTTGCCGGCGGCTTGCTTTGGGGCGGCTTGCTTTGGCACGGCTCGCTTCGGCGCTGCTTGCTTGGCGTCGCCCGCTTTTCCTGCTGGACCCAGAGCCATGGTGCCAATGTCGATCGCCGGTGCAGCCAGCAATTCGCTGTCCTCGCGGTACTCGGCTTGCGGTCCGCGAACATCGCTCTCGCTGCCCAGTGCACCACTTCGCAGGGGAGCGAGTACAAGCCGGTGCTTTGGCGCGTTCTCGGTGTCAGCGTCTGCGTCGGCGCCACTCTCGGTCCGCGCTCGCAATTCGATGAGCCCCAGAAGTTGGCCGAGCGCATCGATGGCGGCGTTGGGACTTTTCTTATCGTCGATGCGCACCGCATATCGGCGTAGGTGACGCTGGTAGAATAGGTCTTTGTCGCTATCGTTTAGGCGCAGCGGATCGAGAACCGGCACACCGCCCTGGCACGCGAGGCGAATAAGCCGTCGGCGCTGGCGGTCTTCGAGCGCATCATCAAAGCGCAAGCACAGCAGAGCCAGGTCTTTGTCGGCTCGGTAGAGGGCATCGACGCCCATTAGGAGACCAGCTTCAGGAGCTTGGCTGAGTGCTCGAAGGCGCGGCAGGAGGCTTTCCAACTGATCGGACAGACCTTGGATCACCAAAAAGAGCTCTTGGCCCGCCGTTTCACTGGTGTCCTTCATTCGCGTGGTTCAACTAAAGCACTGAGGATGCCTGTCGATAGAATAGTAATCGAAAGCACGGATAATCCTCTAAGTATCTAATGTATATTAATAGAGAATCTCTAGGTGCGGTTATTTTACCTCGCATCTGTGGGGCAAAAATACCGCACATGTGAATAGCGTATCGGAAATGCGAGTGCAGAGTTCAGGTCTCCGCCTTGCGTCCGAGCAAAGGAGCCGTAGATTATCCGCCGATGGACAAGCCAACATGCTTTTGTTGGTTCGCTAATGTCCCGTAAACACTAATATCAACTTCGGATCGAATCTCGAAGGATACCTCATGGCTCGAATACTCCCACTACTTCCTCTTCGCGACATCATCGTTTTTCCACACATGGTGGTCCCACTCTTCGTCGGTCGCGAAAAGAGCATCGCTGCTCTTGAAGAAGCGATGTCTGCCGACAAGGAGCTTTTGCTCGCTGCGCAAAAGAAGGCAAAGACAAACGATCCGACCGAAGGCGACATCTTTGAAGTCGGAACCATCGGCCACATCATTCAATTGCTGAGGCTGCCCGATGGCACCGTGAAGGTTCTTGTTGAAGGCCGTCGCCGCGCCAAGATCATTCGCTACGAGCAGGAGACTCCATACTTTCTTACCGAGGTCGAGGACCTTGCTGAGACCGACGATGAGTCCGCTGACATCGAATCGCTTGTTCGCTCGATCAAGGAAATTTTCGAGGTCTACGTAAAGCTCAACAAGCGCATTCCTCCGGAGATGTTGGTCTCGGTACAAACCATCGATGAGCCAGGCCGCTTGGCCGATACCATCGTTGCGCACCTATCGCTAAAGCTTAACGATAAGCAGACGGTGCTTGAGCTTGGAGCGGCTAGCGAGCGTCTTAAGAAGCTCTTCGAACTGATGCAAAGCGAGATCGAGATTCTCCAAGTGGAGAAGAAGATTCGCTCGCGCGTGAAGAAGCAGATGGAGAAGTCTCAGAAGGAGTACTACCTCAACGAGCAGATGCAGGCGATTCAGAAAGAGCTTGGCGATCGCGACGAGTTTAAGAACGAGCTGCAAGAGCTTGAGCAGAAGATCAAGAACAAGCCGATGAGCGACGAAGCTCGGAAGCGCGCTCTTAAAGAGTACAAGAAGCTTAAGATGATGAGCCCGATGTCGGCTGAGGCCACCGTGGTTCGCAACTACATCGATTGGATCTTGGCGCTTCCTTGGAGCGAAAAAAGTGAAGACCGCATCGACCTAACCGAGGCGGAAGCCATTCTTGATGAGGACCACTACGGCCTTAAGAAGCCCAAAGAACGGGTTTTAGAGTACCTCGCGGTGCAGGCTCTGGTCTCGAAGATCCGTGGCCCGATTCTCTGCCTTGTCGGTCCTCCCGGCGTTGGCAAGACGTCGCTTGCTCGTTCGATTGCACGCGCTACCGGTCGCAAGTTTGTTCGCCAGAGTCTTGGTGGTGTTCGTGATGAAGCGGAAATTCGCGGCCATCGTCGAACGTACATTGGCGCAATGCCAGGCAAGCTTTTGCAGTCGCTTAAGAAGGTTGGCACCAACAACCCGGTCTTCTTGCTCGATGAGATCGACAAGATGTCGCAAGACTTTCGTGGCGACCCGGCGTCGGCACTGCTCGAGGTTTTGGACCCAGAGCAAAACGAGACTTTCGTCGATCACTACCTCGACCTTGATTACGATCTAAGTGATGTTCTATTTGTCACGACGGCAAATACCCAGCATCAAATTCCTCTTCCTCTGCAGGACCGTCTCGAGATTATCAATATCCCGGGCTACACCGAGTGGGAGAAGCTCGCGATTCTTAAGCAGTACCTTCTGCCAAAGCAGATTGAGCTAAATGGGTTGGCGGGCAAGTCGCTGCAAGTAACGCTTAGCGACGACTGCTTGCGCAACGTGATTCACAACTACACGCGTGAAGCTGGTGTTCGTAACCTGGAGCGCGAGATTGGAACGATTTGCCGCAAGATTGCCAAAGACTGGCTTCAGAACGGCAAAGAGGACGATAAGAAGTACGCGATCCGTCCAAAGGACTTAGAAAAGTACCTAGGAACAGCGAAGTATCGCAAGACCACCAAAGAGGCCGAGAACGAGATTGGTTTGGCAAATGGCCTTGCTGTGACGATGCACGGTGGCGACTTGCTGCCGGCCGAAGTCACGATTGTTCCTGGTAAAGGCAAGCTCACGCTTACCGGTAAGCTTGGCGAGGTGATGCAAGAGTCGGCCAAGGCCGCCATGAGCTACATCCGCTCGCGCGCCGAATCGCTTGGCCTTGTGAACGACTTCAACACCATGGTCGACATTCACGTGCACTTCCCAGAGGGCGCGATTCCAAAGGATGGGCCGTCTGCTGGTATTACGATGGTTTCGGCTATTACCTCGGCGCTCTTGCGAATTCCGGTTCGGCAGGACGTCGCGATGACCGGCGAGGTTACTCTGCGTGGCCGCGTGCTGCCGATTGGTGGCTTGAAAGAGAAGATCCTTGCGGCACACCGAGCGGATGTTTTCACGGTCATCATTCCCAAAGAGAATGAGAAGGACCTTAAGGACATTCCAAAGCGCATCCTCAAAGCGATGACCATTCACCCGGTTGAGCACATGGACGAAGTGCTTAAGGTTGCTCTGGCTCACGAGAACCCTGAGGAGTTCTTGGTCAAGCCATCCGAGACCGTCGACTGGCGCGCATCGATTAAGCGCGACCCAGACGAAGGCGCTGCGGCGCACCACTAAGGTTTCGCTTCGCCGCTGCGGGCGCCAACCATTGGGTTGGCGCAGCTTGGCTTTGCTTCTTAAGCGAAGCTAGCTTCGAGGGCGCTGCCGAAGAGGCCGAAGATGCCTCCGGTGTGCACAAAGACGATGCGCTCGCCAAAGCACGATGGGTCTTTGGCGAGTTCTTTGGTGATGCCGTAGAAGGCTTTGCCGGTGTAGACTGGGTCTAGGATGATGGCTTCGCGCTTTGCCATGGCTTGCAGGCATGCGAGTTCTTCTGATTGCGACTTTGCGTAGCCAGCGCCGACGTAACCGTCGATCATGGTGACATCGCTTGCCGTTGCGCTTGCGACATTTGGGTAGCGAGCTGAGAATTTCTCGCAGATTCCTTCGATGCGCTTTTGAAAGTAGGCCGCGTCGTCGCAAACATTGATGCCGGCGACTGTGGCGCCAAGCTTGGCAAAGTCGTAGAGCTTACTGCCCAAGATGAGCCCAGCGCCTGTGCCGCCGGAGCCGCAGGCGTAGACAATGGTGGTCTTTGCCGTCGGCATCTCGCCAAGCTGCGCTGCGAGTTCTTCTGCACAGCGGATGTAGCCCCAGGTGCCAATCTCGTTCGAGCCGCCTTCGGGGATGATGTACGGTTTGCGGCCCTGGGCGCGCAAACGCGCCGCTTGCTCCTCGTAGACGTCGGCTTGGCGCGCCCAATCGTCGTGGTCAATCCAGACAATCTCGGCGCCGGCGAGCCTATCGAGAAGGATGTTGCCTTGGGTTGCAGGTGGCTTGCTCGTATCGTCGATGCGAAGGCAGACCACGCTGGATAGGCCCATGCGGGTTGCGGCCAGCGCGGTGGCTCGGCAGTGATTGCTTTGCTTGCCGCCGCCGGTGATGACGGTGTCGCAGCCTTGCTTGATGGCGTCGGCAATCAGGAACTCGAGCTTGCGAATCTTGTTGCCCGAGAGTTCGGCTCCGGTCATGTCATCGCGCTTGATAAGAAACTCGACGCCAAGCTCTGCGCTGGTGCGCTGCAGATGCATGAGTGGTGTGGGCGTGTTGGCGAGGTCGACTCTTGGAGGGTATTGCATGGCAGTCTTGGAGTTTGTGGTTCGGAGTTTGGCGCGAAATTGGGACGATGTCTTGGGGGCGAATTTTGGGAGCGAATTTTGGGGACGATGTTCGAAGCTTGTGGCAGCTCGTAGCAGAATAGGGTGCAAGCGGTTCGTTGTTACGGATTGCTAAACCACTGCTGAAAGCCTCTGTAGGCCCAGAAGAAGTCTTGCAGCGAGCTAATCTCGAAGGGCGAGTGCATGCCAACAACGCAGATGCCGATGTCGACAGCATCGATGCCACGATGCTCGAGATACTTGGCGACGGTGCCGCCGCCACCTTCGTCAACCCGGCCGAGTTCGGCGGTTTGTACCGGAGCTTTTGCCTTGCGAAATACTCCTAGAGCCTTGGCAACGAGTTCGGCGTGGGCTTGGCTGCCGCCGAACTTGCCCCCGCGACCGGTGCCGGGAAACATGGCGGGGCCGCGGCCGAGGAGCGGGCCGTGTTTCGCTTCGTGCACTTCGGGCCAGTTGGGATTTACGCACGCAGGCGTATCGGCCGAGAGCGCTTCGGTATTTGCCAGCGCTCGCATAAGGGCAGCCTCGCTCACGTTGGTATCGCCTTGGGCTCGGAGCATGTAGCTATAGACAAGCTCCAGAAAGTGGCTGCGGGCGCCTCCTCGGCCTCTAGAACCGGATTCTTCTCGATCGACAAGCCAGGCAATGGCGGTGCGCTGCGGCGTTTCTCTTAGGTCGGAAATTGCGCGCCAGGCCACGAAGGAGTTGGACCTGTCATCCTGGCCGTGGCTGCCAATCATCATGCTCTCGACACCAACCAGCCGCGCAGGCATTTTAGGCACTAAGTATAACTCTGATGTTGCTAAGTCTTCTGGCGAGAGCTTGTAGCGTTTGGCAAGAAGCTGGGTGAAGCCCATTGCCGAGCCCTTTTTGCCAGTGGGCTTGCTGCTGGTTGTGACTTTGTAGTCTTTGCCTTCGCGCTTCTCGATAAAGAAGGAGAAGTCATCGGTTTGGGTGCCAAGCTCGACATCAACCTGGCTGCCATCCTCTTTGATGACCATGCCAACCAGCGAAAGTGGGCGCGCCATCCAGTGTGCGGCTTTGATGCCGCCGTGAGCGCCGGCAGAAATGCTCGCTTGGTTGGCTTTTGTGAGCTTGCCCAAGAGCAGTCTTGGAGAAGGTGTATCGATGTGCGAGGCAATCATGCGGGCGCCAACGCTGGCGAGAGATTCTTTGCCGACGATGACAAAGAGTGCGGTGCGACCTTGGTTGACGAAGACCACGCGCTCGCCGGGCTTGAGCGGCTTGACCTCGCCTTTGCTAGGGTCGATCATGCGCCAGCGAGAGTTGCGCAGGGTGTGGCGCAAGAGCTCGCTCGGTGTTCGGCCGTTGGCCAGAAACTCGAGGTACGGCGCGCGCAGTTGCGCTGCGTTTGTTGGCGCAGTCTTTGTTGTTGGTGCGGTCTTTGTTGGCGGCGCAGCCTGGCTGGGTTGCACAAGCGCAAGCAGCATCGCCGTGGCGAGCGCGAGTATTGACCCGGTGCGCTTCATTGCGAGACCCACGCGAGACACGCCTGGCGCGCCTGAAAGAGATCGTAGGTTGAGAGAAGTTCGTAGGGCATGCCAGCGCCGGAGATGGGAAGCCCAAGGGCGATGGTATCGATGTCGAGGCTGGCAATTTCGCGCGCCTCGCTCCAGCCTGCGGTCTGCAGAAGCTGCGTGCCCACCTTGTGATCTGCAAAGAGTTGGATTGCGCGGCGAAAGGCCGAAGGACTGCTGTCGTCGCGCCGAGTGCCAAGCACAACGCCTTGATTGCGAACCCCGCCGGTGTGATCAAACATCAGCACTTGGGTCTGCGCCAAGATGCGTCGAAAGCGAAGAGCATCGGCGCCCTGTGCCAAGGCCTCCACCGCCTTTGGGAGGAGGTTGGCGATGTGCGCTTCGGGACCAGCGCCTGCATAAAACTGCGCATCGCGGCCCATAAAGATCACTAGAGTGCTCTTTGTGGGCTCGGCCGCCAAGAGAGCGTGCATGGCTGCGAAGGGCACCGCTCGGCTTGCGTGATTGGCGCCGGCGATGAGCGCTTTGTCGACGCCGACGTAGGTTGCGATTCCGGCCGGAACGAGGGTGGCTTCAAGCCCCGAAAGTGCGTCTTCCGTGATGCCATTGCGCTTAAGAGTTGTTCGCAGTGCCTTTGCAGTAAATCCGGCCACCACATCCAGCCGCTCGGGGCTATCGACAAGCTTTGTACGCTGCACCTTTCGCGAGAGATGCGGCAAGAGATCGGGGATTGTGAAGACCGGCTCGTTGGCATCGTCGCCCAATATAACGTCGACGGCCACATCGTTTGCAGTTGCTGGAGCTTTGTAGAGGCTGAGCGCAAGTGGGGTGTGCAGCCAGCTTTCCAAGTGCAGCGTGCCCATGATGCTGGTATCAAAAAGTGCGAGACCTGAGCGCTCGTAGATTGGATTGGGCGTAAGGCGGATGAGCGCCGAATCGTGGGACGCGAGCAAGACTGCCAGGCCTTCGTCGGCGGAAGCAGTGCCAACTTTTAAGAAGGCGAGGCTGCCATTGGTCGCGTCCTGCCAGTAGAGAAGCTCTCCGGCCTTTGCTTGCTTGGCATCGCTCCACGGCACAGCGCCAGCTGTAGTTGCCATTGCCACCAGCGCCGCCGTGCTTTGCCGAGTTGTGCGCGCCGTTTGCACGTAGCCGAGGTAAGCGTCGGCAAAGCTTGCGATGGCGATCATGGCATCGGCATCGACACTCGCCCAGCCAGCTTTGGAATCGCCCTTCGTGCGCTCGCCCCTTGGCGTAATGAGGCCGCTTGAATCTGGGCTGGTATCCGTGGCTGTTAGCGATGCAAGGTTGGTGTTTTTCTTATCCGAAGTCTGAGCCGTGGGGCCACATGCAGCAAGCACACTGGCAAGGGCAAGAGACCCAACGAAAGGCGCGAAGCTCATGTTTTGATGCCTTCGGGGCAGGCTGTCTCTTGGTGAATCATGATTGCAATGAAGTGGCGGGCCATTGCCAGGAAGGTCAAAGCCCAGGCAATGAGGGCAACGAAGACAAAGTATCGCGGAATGATGTTGAGAAATTCGAGTTTGCTTGCTCGCGCCAATTGGTAGGTGCAAACGGTGTACATGCCGAGAGGGAAGACCATTCCCCAGTACTGCGGATCGTAGCGCATTGGATAGCGCCGCACGATGTGACGCCAGATTCCCAGAGTGACGAGTAGCGGAATCCACCAGGTTGCGGCAACCCAGAAAAACAGTGTGAAGCCCATGAGAAAGGGCTTGAGCATGCTGATAAGCGGCGATGCATCCGGCGCCAAAAGTAAGGTTGTGCCAGATAGGGTCGTGATCGCGACGGCTCCCATGCTGATCCAATACGGCGGCGTGAGCCCTTCGAGGGTGACTTCGAGAAAGGTGAATCGATAGAAAATGAGCGTGATGATGGTGAGGTAGAGCATGGCCCCGAGCAGGTACATGCAAAGCGCGATGAAGAGCGTTGGGCCCGGACTCTCCATGGTGGCTGCGCACAAAGCACCAAGCACCGAGATGCTTTGCGTCGCAACGACGGTGAGAAGCCACGCTCCGTTGATGCCATCTTTTAGCAGCGGCTTGTTTTCACGAACGATGATGGCGGTGAAGAAGCCGTACATGATGAGCACCCAGAGCACGATTCCCGCGATCCACATGCCGTAGGCCAGGGCTGTTTCGCCGGTGATAACGAGAAGTTGTGTGCCGAGCACGCAGGTGCCGGCCACAAGCGTAAAGAAGCCTGGGCCACGGCCGTGGTGGCACAAATCGGTGACCACACTTCGAGGAAAGAGAAGCATGCGTGCGAGCAGCGCTAGGCTAAGAACCCCGTAGGCTGCGACATTGAGCCAGAGCAGCACGTTGGCTACCCAGAAAAACTCTGAGAGCCAGGCAGCGAGGGAGACGATGCCGGTTGCCATCACGAGAGCAAAGTAGCCGGGAAAGAGATCTTTCACGGCCCCCAAAGGCCCCGAGGGAGGTACGCGCGAGAGCGCCGACAAACCCTAGAGGGCCTTGGTCACGAAGGGGTTCTTGGCCGCTTCTTCTTCGATGGTGGTGTTTGGGCCGTGGCCCGGTACAACCAGCGCTGATGGGTCGCGGGTGTAGAGCCCGGTCTTAATCGACTCCATAAGGAGTTTGCTATCGCCGCCAGGAAGATCGGTGCGGCCAACGCTTCGCCGAAAGAGCGTGTCCCCGGCAAAGATGATGGCCGTATCGCCGTCCTTCACTTCAAAGCAGACCGAGCCTGGCGTGTGCCCTGGCGTATGCAAAGTAAGTGCGCCTTGCTCGCCAAACTTGATGGTTTCGCCATGCTCTAAATAGCGGTCGACCGGCAAGGTGCTCTCGACCTCCCAACCAAACATGGCGGCCTGCGCCTCGATGCCGTCGTAGAGAAAGAGGTCGTCTTCGTGCAGGCAAATCTCGCCGCCGTGTTCCTCTTTCATCTTGCGCGTGCAGTGGATGTGGTCGAGGTGCGCGTGGGTGTGGATGATCGCTTTTACGGTGAAATCGTGGTGGGCCAAGATCTCGCGGATCTTGTCGACCTCGCCACCGGGATCGACGATGACGGCCTCTTTAGTCGCGTCACAGCCTAGGATGCTGCAATTGCACTGAAATGCGCCGGCGGGGAAGGTCTCACGAAAAAGCACGAGCTGAGCATAGGCTGTTCAGAGGACTTCGAACTAGCCGATCCACTAAGAATGCGAACCTCCTGCGCGTCTGCAATTCGGCCACTCCTAGCAATGCTCATGATTCTAGGCATTCAGGGCACTGCTAACGCTTGGGAAATCAAGACGACAAATGACGGGACTCCGATTCGGTGGCTCGATGGAGCGGTGCCAATCGACTTAGACTTTAGCGCCGAGCTCTATGGCATCCACAGCCAAGACGCAGAAGCTGCGACCCGCGCCGCATTTGCCAGCTGGGGAACGATGGTTAGCTCGCACTTGGCGATTGCATTTGAAACCGGCGAGACCGGCCTTGGCACTGGCCGCGATGGCTTGAACGTTGTGCGCTGGGGAACCGATGCCGCTGATGAGTTTGTCGACCCGGTCGCGCTTGGCACCACCTATCTCACCTACAAGACCAGCACCGGCCAGATTCTTGAAGCCGACATCGTGGTGAACGGCGTGGACTACGAGTGGACGATTGTCGAAGGCGAGTGCAGCGATCGATACGATTTGCAGAACATTCTCGCTCACGAAACTGGGCATCTCTTGGGCATTGCCCACTCGGTGGACCACAAGGAGTCGACCATGTATCCGAGCGCTGGCATGTGTGAGACCAAGAAGCGGGCGCTGGCAACCGACGACCAGGAAGCCATCAGCTTTCTCTACACCTCGATTGCTCTAGAGGCACCGGGTTCGATAACCGAGGAGTTCTTGGGCTGCCAAACATCTGGTGGCACGGGGCTTTGGGGCGCGCTTGCGCTGCTCTTGGCTTTGGGTGCTGTGCGCAAGCGAAGGCTTGTGGCTCCTTTGTTTCTTGTGGCTCCCTCTGCGGCTTTGCTTCTTGTGGCGAATCTTGGTTCGGCCGATGCATCGACGCTTTTTCAATTGCAGCCAAGTGAGCTTGTGACGCAGGCCGATGCGATCGTGCAGGGTGTCGTCTTCAAGCAAGAGGTTGTTCTGCGCAATGAGCAACCCATGACTGTATCGACAATCGCGGTGTCCGGATGTGCGGATGGCTCTTGTCCGGCGACCGTTACCGTCGTCCAACTCGGTGGCGAAACCCCGGACATCGGACTCATCGTGTCCGGAGTGCATCATCTGGATGTCGGACGTGAAGTGATTCTGTTTTTGCGAAGCACGAAAGCGGGCCTCACGCCGGTCGGTCGGTCTCAGGGAATCTTCGAAGTGAGTCGTGTGAAAGGCGCTGAGATTGTCACTCGGGACCTGCGCGGATCTGTCCTAACGCGCTCTGGTGAGGCCAAAGAAGGCAGTCGAAAATCGATGAGACGGACTCAATTTGATGACATCTTTGGTCGTAAGCTATTGAAATATAAGGCTCCGTGAGCTGAGGCACACTCTCTAAGCAGCAAATCTTGACACCGGGGCCCGGGTAGACGAGCTTTGCCTTCGTGGCGACACAGCACATAGAAACTCGCGAGAGAGCCTTTAGCGTAATGCCGATTCCCTTCGCAATCGGCGGCTTTGCTTTGGCGCTTCTCAGCTACCTCGGCTAGCCCCTCGGCCCCAAGCGGGCGAGCGCTGAGCCTGGAACTTTGCACGCTTGGCGCGCGAGTTGGTCAAGGCGTGCAAAAACTCTGAGCCGTTTTGCGAGGAAGCTCCACTACTATGAGGTGAGCCTCCCAAACGTCCCCCTTTCGCTAGCGGCATTTTCTCTCCTAAGCGTTTCGGGGGCAGTAGCCTTTGCACAGGGTGAAGCTCCGAGTGTCGACGTCGAAGTCTGCAACTCGCTAGATGCGGGCGAAGTCAGCTCGATTCTCGAAGGTGAGTCGCAACAGCCCGCGACCTCGGTAGCGATTTCCTGTGCGGATGAGATCGCTACGGTCAGGGTGGCTAGGCGAGATTCGACGATTGTGGTTCTGCAAGCCGACCTGCGGGTTGTCGAGCCTATTGCCCGGGCGCGAACCATTGCCCTACTGATTGCCGAGATGAAGCCACTCGAAGCGCGAGTTGGTCAAAGCGAAGCACAGCCGGTCCTCGAACCAAAGCTCGCAAGCGATGCCTACTTTGCCACGCATCTCTTGCAGCTCTCGACCGAGCTTGGATTCGCGTCTCGAGAGTTTCAGTATGAAGGCAGCGGCAATAGTCCCGAGATTTCTTCGTACTCGGGAGCTGCGATACCGACGACAAAGCTGCGCGTGCAAGTGAACCCTTGGCACAACTCGACCACTCGTGCACTGCAGGGGTTTGGCGCTCGCATTTCGTACGGCTTTGCTCTGCCATTTGAGTCGTACGGCTCCGAGATGGTTGCGATCGATACGCGCTGGAGGGAATGGGAGGCCAGTCTTCGCGCGCAAAAGCGGTTTGCCTCAAGTGTTATTGGCGTCGAGCTTGGCCGCGGAGGACAGCGATTTGAGTTTGTCGAGACTGCATCAAACTGGGCGATCACCGTAGACCTTCCAGGAGTTGATTACGGGTATCGGCGCGTTGGAGTGGATGCGGCGGTTCCCGTCTCCGAGGTGTTGGCATTGGAATTGGCGCTCGAGTATCGGCTCGTGGATAACGCCGGCGTTATTGGCCAGCACTTTGATTCGACGGAAGTGAATGCGTGGGCTGGCATGGCAGCACTGAGCTACCGCATTACAAACGACTATAGCGCGCAGCTTAGCTACAAAGCCGCGCGCTATGAGCAGACGTATTCGATGAGTTTGGGCGCCGGCAACGCAAGCGGCCGAGATTCGTTCGACAGCTTGCTGCTCGGCCTGCGCGCTGGCATCTGATGCGACGCCGGGCTGCTCGGTCCTACGCTAGCCGATGTTCATGATGGGGCGAACTTCGATTTTCCCGTACTCGACCGCAGGGCATTTGGCGCCCCAAGCGAGTGCTTCGTCGAGGTCTTTGCAATCGAGAAGGTAGTAGCCGCCGAGTTGCTCACGAGTCTCGGCAAACGGGCCATCGGTGAAGACCGGTTCCGAGCTGCCGACGGAGGTAATGGTCGTGGCCGTGGTGGTTAGCTCAAGGGCCTCGCCGCCAACATAAACCTTTGCCGCTTTAAGGTTGTCTGTGTAGTCCGTCCACGGCTGCATGTACGCTGCGAAGTCTTCTGGGGTTTCGGGGTGAGGGGCTTCGGCTTCGTTTGAGTAGATCAGTATTAGGTATTGCATGGGGTTCCTTTGGTTTGGGTGAATTGCCTAGCTAACGAACGGAGCACATCTGGATCGACACCAGCTCGAAACATTTGCGATCTTTTTCTTTCCCAAGCTGCGCGTCGATAGCGGCGCAACGTTCGAAGACTGCTGGGCCACTGGAACTGGAGAGAAGCCAAATCCTAGCGGATTGCGTGGAACCAAGGTCGGAAGCTGCCAGAATGCGATATAATTGCGAGCGGTGGGGGCACGGAGAACAACCAGGGCAATGCGAGGGCCAACGCTGGCCTCGCTCCTAATGCTGGGTGCGTGTACCGCCTCTGTCGATTACAGCAACGCGGTTTTTAGCTGCGAGTTGGATGGTCTTTGCCCAGGTGGCCAGCAGTGTGTCTTGGGTATCTGCGAGCAAGACCCTGTGGCGGCCGATGGAGGCGTCGACGTCGATGGACAACCAACGCCTGATGGCGCGACGGCCTGCATTGTGGAGCCGGCCTCTTGTGACGTGGCACATTGCATTCCCAATACGGTCTGCTCGGTTGTTGTGGATGGCGTCGTGGATGAGTTTGTCGGCGCCCCGAGCATCGTCTTCCAATTGCCTACCGGTGGCAACACGGTGACCGTTCGGCCCATATGGGATGCGGAAGCCCTGTACCTCGCCTTCGAAGTAGAAGACTCACAGCTCACGGGAACTGAAACCGCCGACGACGCACAAAACTTCCTTGATGACTGCGTCCATTGGTTTATCGATGGCGAGCACAACGGCGGAATTGGCCCGGACGAGGGCGTGTACATGCTCACCGACGACTACCACGGTATCGTGAGCGTTCTTGGCGCTCGATATGACGAGCAGGGCGACGATGCCAACCCGGGAAATCCCCACAGGGCATGGAGCAGTGATGCGTGGCTCTCGGCGGTCACCGTTAATGGCACTCCGAACGTTGGCGTCGACACCGACATTGGAATGACAGTCGAAGTCAAAATTCCCTGGTCGACAGTGAACCTTGCAGCGCCGACGGACATGACCCTCTTGGGCTTGGGGCTGGGGCACAGCGATACGGATGGCGCCACGCGAGTTAGTGGCTTGTGGCTCAATCTCGATAGGCCGTTTCAGAACGCCTTTAACTGGCAAACGGTTCAGCTTCGGGAAACGCAGTAGCGCGCCTGCGTCTGTCGTCGTGCTGAAATAGCGCGTTCAGTGTTTTTCTTAGTGGCGTCGCCGGTTGTTCTTTGTGAGGTCATTTCTGTACAGTGCCCATAAGAGGGTTGGAGACTTGCCATGATCGATAATCGAGTTGCGCTCGGAGTGGTTGGAGGCCTTGGTGCCCTGGCCGGGGCAGACCTGCTACAGCAACTGATCCGCGTGACCGCCTCCGATCATGAGCGCTACGCTATCGTCTTCGAGCAGCAGAGTTTTCCGGGCGACCGGCTGCGTACTACCAATGCCTACGATCCAACAGGGAGGAAGTTGCATGTCTTCAGTTTGATTCGACGACTTGAACTCCGCGGGACTGACAAGATCATGCTGCCATGTTTCGTCAGTCAGACGTTCCTGCACGAACTCGAACCCAATATCAGTACGCCTGTCGTTAGTCTGATGGCGGCTCTGCGGGCCAACGTCAGAGAGACGTGGCCGCACGCAAAGCGCATTGGCGTTCTCACCTCGGACTATGTTCGGAACAGCGATCTATTTGGCCAAACCTTCGGTGACGATTGCGAGCTGCTGTATCCAGATACGCGGGCTCAGCAGGATCTGATGGACGTTGTCTATGAGGAGGGCGGGATTCGGTCGGGCTGTGCTGACCCCGCACTGCTGCACAGGCTGCATGCGATTTGTAAGGGGCTTATAGATAAGGGCTGCGATCTCATCGTACCCGGCATGACGGAATTGTCGCTTGTCCACGCGGCATTGTCGGCTTCGCTGTCGACACCAATCCTCAACGTCAACACTTGCTACGCGGATTATGCGCTGGTGCAACCGACTCGCGAGCTGCGCAGAGCGTTCAAGATCGGGGTCGTCGGCGGTGTTGGACCGTTAGCAACCGTCGACTTCATGGAGAAGGTTGTCAAACTAACCGAAGCGCACCGCGACCAGGATCATATCAAGATGATCGTCGAGCAAAACCCACAGATTCCCGATCGTACTGAGCACCTACTGCATGAGGGGACCGATCCAACCATCGCTTTGTTTGCGACCTGCAAGAAACTGGAGACGGCGGAAGCCGATTTGATCGCCATACCCTGCAACACGGCACATGCGTTCGTTGATCGAATGCAATTGCACCTGCGCATCCCGGTGCTCAACATGTTGGACGAAACCATGGCGCAGGTGGCCAGTCGCTATTCGGGGCAGTTGGTTGGTTTGCTCGCTACCTCAGGCACGGTCGAGAGCGGGGTGTATTCGGAAGCGGCTTCGCGCGTTGGTGTTGAACTCATGCTGCCGGACCAAGTGCATCAGGCGCTGGTGATGGAGGCCATCTATGGCGCCGAAGGTGTGAAGGCGGGCTGCATTGACGGAAAATGCAAGAGTGATTTGCATGCGGCGATCGAGCATCTGGCCCGACGAGGCGCAGGCGTAATCCTCCTTGGCTGCACGGAGCTGCCGCTGGTGTTTCCGCAGATGGAGGCCTACGACGCGGCGGGCCACACTGTGGCGCTGCTCGACCCTACACTCTTGCTCGCGTCTGCCTGCGTTCGGCACGCCCGTGCCGCGCGTTGAGAAGTAGGTGTTTTTCTTATATCTCCTGTGATTCGAGAAGATCTCGCTCGTTAACCGATGGCCTATGGATAGAGGTTCAGCTTCTCTCCGTTTCGCTCAATCCCTGAGATATGTAGCCCTTGTGCATTGATGGACTGCACTTGTTTGAACTTCGATGAATTGGTGACCTTGTTCTTCTTTACTAGGCCATACGCCCAAAGAGAGTCGCCAACCTGTACACCTTGAGTCGGCAAATCCGGGAAACTAATACTCATCGTCATTGCGGTCTTCACCTTCGTGATAAGACAACTCTGTTCGTACTCGACTCGACCATTCGAGTGAATCTGAGCGACTCGGTTGGTGCGACGACACTTGGAGCTAACGTTCTTAACGCCTGACTCCACAAACTTTACGGTGGCACCCTTTCCGCGCTTGCTAACGTTTTTGACGACCAATCCAGAGACCTTAATCTGATTGTTGCTGCCCTCACCGCCGTGCTGCCACGCGACGAATCCTTGTCCGATCGAGTAGGCTCGGCTCTCTTTCCAGTTTCTTGCGATCCAATCGCTAGAAGACCGCAGCCACTGTTCGGCCTGTGCGTATTCTTCTGGAGAAGCGCTCGGCTCAGAACCTCCTCCAGCGCCGCCTAGGGAGGGTTGTGCGGGCAATCGGCTGGTTCCATTCTTGCTCCTCTGGCAAAACGCTTCGCGCCCGATTCCTGCACTTGGCGGCATGGGACGAGTCTCTGGGTAGAGCTCTTGCGGCAAGGCCCACGATGCGAGTTTCTCCCGGCCCGTGTTCTTTCGCAGTTTAAGCTCAGAAACCGCTAGAGCATTCCAGCCAAAGCCAAAGCGGAAGGGGTGGCCTTTGGGCAAGTACAGCTGCTCTGCTTCCGCGCGTGTCGAGAACGTGCGCCAAAGGGCCTCGATGCGCGTCCGTCCGAGGTAGAAATTCTTCGTAGACGCCACCAGATCGAGGTCTTGTTGGGAGTCTTGAAGTATCGACTTCCACGAGGCCTGTTGCCTGGCAAACTCTTTGTGGCAATCAGCCTGCCAGGATCGCGCAACGGCCGATTCTAGAAAAGCAGCACCACGCTTGGCTCGTGACGTACTGTCCCAATTCGGTATCCATGTGCTTGATACCGTCTTTGGAATTACCGTCACGTCACGAAGCGTTAGTACACCGGTTCGCGTAAAGAACTGGGTGGGATACTCGCCATCTTGGACATGACTGTAGTGAATGTTCTGCCAAAATTCTGCGGGGGATGCGCCCGAAGGCGCCGGAACGTTTGCGGAAGCTCCGGGTGTATTGCGAACAGCTGACGACTGGCCTGCTTGGGATGAACTCCCAAGCGGCTTGCCATTTACGCGGATCAAGCTGCAGGAGGAAACTCCCATGGAGACAACAGATACGGCTAGGAGCCAAGAGAAACGAGATGGGGCGATGGAATCGAGCTTGTGGGGCACATTGTAGGGAGCCCCATAGAACTTGTCTGTCGCAAGTAATTGGAGATGTTGTTCTAAACTACGATAATCCTTCGAATCCGAAGACTCGCATCTGTCCGTCGGAACATGGCTGTGGGCGAGGCGAGACGCCACCCGGCTGGTCGATTCGGCTAGTCCAGCGCTTTGTAGTCGGTGTAGCCGGCTACTCCGGGAGAGTAGAGGGTTGCAAAGTCGGGGGCGTTAAACTCGGTGGTTCCGATGCGGTAGCGCTCGACGAGATCGGGGTTGGCGAGGAAGGGGATGCCAAAGGCGACGGCGTCGCACACACCTTCTGCAATTGCGGCTTCGGCGGTTTCTTTGTCGTAGCCGCCGTTTAGGAGCATTGGGGTTTTCCCTAGGGCCTTTCGCATGTGCGGATGCACGATGGCCTCGTCTTTGTTGAACATCATGCCGGCGCGAGCTTCGAGCACGTGAACGAATGCCAGCCCCAATTGCCCAAGTGCGTTTGCGCCGTAACCAAAGGTTGCGACTGCATCGCTATCGGCCATGTCGTTGTAGGCGTTCACTGGCGATAGGCGAATGGCGGTTCGGTCGGCGCCTATTTCGTCTGCCACAGCGCGAACCACTTCGAGTGGCAGTCGCCAGCGATTCTCAACACTGCCGCCGTACTCATCGTCGCGCTTGTTGGATCCATTGCGGATAAACTGATCGAGCAAGTAGCCATTGGCACCGTGAATTTCGACGCCATCAAAGCCGGCTTCAATGGCGCGGCGAGCGGACTGGCGGAAGTCGTCGACAACGCCGGCGATCTCATCGGTGGTCAGCGCTTTGGGCTCGACATAGTCTTTGCTGCCCTCGGGGGTATTGGACTTGCCCTTTGCTGCAATGGCCGAAGGCCCAACCGGGAGCGCGCCGCCTTGGAAGTCGGGATGAGAGACCCGTCCCATGTGCCAAAGCTGCAGGAAGATTTTGCCACCGGCTTTGTGCACAGCTTCGGTCACAGGCTTCCAAGCTGCCACGTGTTCGTCAGTGTAAATGCCTGGAGCATTGTTCCAACCGACGCCCTGCTTTGAGACAAAGGTGCCTTCCGAGATGATGAGACCCGCTGCTGCTCGCTGGCGGTAGTACTCGATCATGATCTCGGTTGGAACGTTGTCACCAGTCGCGCGAGCTCGGGTCATGGGTGCCATGAGGATGCGGTTCTGAGCTTCGAAACGGCCGAGGCGAAGGGGCGTAAAGAGTGTCGTGGTCATCAGGTTCTCCAAGGGCTGTGAATGTTGGACCCGTACGTTGTGTCCGAAATTGCATAGGGGCAACCCTGGCGGCGCGAAACGTTAGCCTCAGCATTCGCACTTCCAAAACTTAAGACGCGTTTCGACCGTGCATCGATCGTGGGCGACAGTTTCGTACGAAGGTCTTAGCCAAACTGCACAGCCGAGACTTGTGCGCCCAGCACAACGTCGCGATAGGGAAAGGTGGCAACGTCTTCGCCGCCAGCGCCCGCGCAGACGTGAAGCGGGAGGAGGTGCTCTTCGCGAGGATGAGCCGCCCGCGCCATGGGAGCTTGTGCCCAGTCGGCAAGCCCGGTTTCGCGCTGGCTTGGATTGGCGCTAAGGGTCTCGCAAAGCCACTCGTCAAAGTAGGTCGAGGCTTGAATGGTTTTTTGCGGCGTTCGCATCGAGCGCATGAGCTCGGCGAGGTTGTGATAGCTCATACCGCTGCCAATGATGAGAACGCCTTGATCTCGCAGAGGAGCCAAGGCTCGGCCCATGGCCAAGTGCTTCACGGCATCGAGGCTGGCGAGAAGCGAGAGTTGTAGGGTGGGCATGTCGGCCAGTGGGTTGGCCAAGGCCATTGGCACAAAGGTGCCATGATCAAAGCCGCGTGCATCGTCGCGCACTGCGATGAAACCCGCCGTTGCGAGAAGGCTCTCAACTTCGCCAACCAAGTTAGGAGCGCCGGGAGCTGGCCACGAAACGCTGTAGGTCTCTTTGGGAAAGCCCGAGTAGTCGTAGAGCATTGGTGGCCGAGCTGCAGCCGCAAGAGTTGGGCGCGCAGCTTCCCAGTGGGCCGAGACCATGAGCACCGCCTTTGGGCGCTCGGGCAGCTTTGCGATGAGCCCTTCTAAATACGAAGCCATCGCGCCATGCATCGCTCGCATCGGCGGCACCCAAGGCCAAGGACCGCCACCGTGTGGCAAGAAGATGCTGGGTTGCCGATGGAGTTTCATGACTAGCTCGGATTAAGCACCCGACCGATGAAGAGTACCGCACCGGTTTCGATGTCGCGCACCAAGAAGAGGAATGGGCGATCGATTGTTACCCACTCGGGGACCGAGGTTTCACCAACCACAACTGCCGTTGCACCACCGGCTTCGGTTCCAGCTTCGGTTACCTTCACGAAGGCTTCGTGCACGATGCCGGTAATGATGAGGCTGCGTGTGCCATCAATGCCTGAGAAGTCGGCGTTGCCATCAAATGCGTCAGTCATGCCAAGCGATTTAAACGTGTCGATGAGAGACGTCTTAAAACGAAAGTCAAACTTGGGCATCGTTACGCCGCCAATGTTGCTTGGCGCAAGGCTGCTCAGTACGCCGTCGAGCCATGTTGGGCTAATGGACGTATCGATGTTTGCGAACTCGCCTTCGTCGGGAACGATAAAAACCATATCCAGTTCGTCGCCCTCGTACGGGAGAGTTAGTGCTTGGTAGCCATCACCCGAGGCGGATAAAACGCCTTGCAGTTCGCCTGTCATCATGTCGGCGGTGACATCGCCGGCTGCTGCGTGAAAGGTGCCTGGAGCTGTGCGATCGGGGTCGAATTTGGTTTTCCATGCCGCATTAAAGTAGACGGCGTTGGTGAGTACGAGCCGAGTATCGGAGGAAATCATGCCTTGCGGCAGTAGGTCGAGAATGTTGTCTTCGGTGGCGTCGGCAACCCAAGTATTGATGACCTCTCGCGAACCTTCTGGGTCGCTTTGAAAGTCGAGAAGAGAGAGGCCTGCGCCGTAGTTCACAGCCAAGCGATCGAGGAAGTCGCCTAGAAACTCGTAGCCAGCCTGGCCGAAGGTTGCATTGAGGACGTTAAGCCGGAAGTCGCCTCCATCCGAACCGCTGGCACCCTCGCCGCGACTTGCGAGTTGCAGGTCGAGCCAGTTGAATGCTGGATGCAATTGGTCTTGTGGCAGGTTGAAGTGAAGCGCATCTGCCATCTGGCTTTCGGTATTGCCTCGAGCTCCGGCGTACACCATCGCGAGCGCATTTGAGATTGAGTGAGGCGAGATGAAGAGGTTCTCTCCTTCGTTGCCGGCTTGCAGTTCTCGATAGGCATCGACTGCAAAGGCGGTGTTGCCGGCGACCAATGCTTGGGCATTTTCGTTGGAAACGTCTGGCGTGAGGTTGCGTGCAAGTTCCGACTTCGCGACTTCGCCGGGCATGTCCGAAGGCGTGCGGTCTGCGTCATCTGAGGCGCAAGCGGCCAGGGCAATAATTGAGGATAGGGCGAGTAGGGAAGCTAGGCGTCTCATGGTGCCGACCTAGAGCAGAATGTATGCCAGATGCCTGCGATTGTGGCGGCTTTGCAATTCGGCGATGTTGCGATGATCGAGAGGCCTTGAATCTCAGAAAGTTGAGACTCTTGCGAGCTTGAGCTTGGAGAATTGGGATCTATTCGCTGTGACCCGCAACGACGAGTACAAAGCCCTCGGCGCTGGCGAGCGAGGGCGATAAAGAGGGCAAGGTCAATGGCAATGCGTTTTGGGGTGATGCTTTCGGCCCCTAGAAGGCGTTACCTAGAAGGCGTGCGCTTGAGCTTAAGCTGCACAAGCTCGGAGGCCGGCGCTGCTGCTGAATCGGTGCTGCACGAAGAGGCGCCATCGCCACAACCGCCGCAACCCGAGCCCTTTGGAGCCAAGGTCTTCTTTACGGTCTGATACATCGAGTTGGCAACGTAGGCCCCTGCTGCCAGGCAAATCAGAAGTGTTATGAGGTTCTCGAGTGTCATCCTGCTCCAAAGAGTCTACCAACTTGATAGACGGTGGTGGATAGCAAAAATGCTACGAAGGTGAGCCCTCCAAGTTGGAGGAAGGCCCAACGCCAACTGCCCGACTCGCGACGGGTAACGGCAAAGGTCGCCATGCAGGGCGCTGCAATAAGCAGGAAGAGCATGAGGCTAAAGCCCACAAGCGGCGAGTAGTCGCGGGAGAGCTGGTTGCGCAGATCTTCACTATCCTCGGAGGTCTCGCCCATCGAGTAGACGATGCCGAGGTTGGCGACGAAAACCTCTTTGGCGGCAAAGGCGCCGATCATCGAGGTACCGAGCTTCCAGTCAAAGCCCATTGGCTTGATGAGAGGTTCGATTGCGATTCCGAGGCGGCCCGCAGCGGAGTAGCGCAGTGCCTCGCCACTCCGAGCCTGGTCCACTTCGTCGTCGGTCATCTCGATGCCCTGGGCAAGCTGCGCATCCACTTCAAAGGCGTCCTTCTTTGGATAGGTGCTCATGACCCAAAGAACGATCGACACTGCCAAGATGACGGTTCCGGCCTTGCGAAGGTAAATCCAAGCGCGCTCGGTAATCTTCTTAAGAAGTGCCTGATACGTTGGCATTCGGTAGGGCGGAAGCTCCATGACGAAGGGAGCAGCCTCACCGGCGAGAACCGTCTTGCGCAGACCAAGGGCCAGGACAAAGGCCAGAAGGATTCCGATGGAATAGATGCCCCAAAGAGCGAATGCTCGCCACTCGGGAGCGAAGAATGCGGGGATGAGCAGCATCCAGATCGGGAGCCTTGCGCCGCAGGACATAAGCGGAAGCACCAGCATGGTCGTGAGCCGGTCGCGCTCGTTCTCGAGTGTGCGCGTTGCCATGATGCCTGGAATCGAGCAGCCGAAGCCGGTCATCATCGGCACGAAGCTTTTGCCGTGAAGGCCAAAGCGGTGCATCACCTGATCCATAAGGTAGGCGGCGCGAGCCATGTAGCCGCTGTCTTCGAGAAGCGCGAGCAAGAAGAAGAGCAGAACGATATTGGGAAGAAAGACGACGACACCGCCAACGCCAGCGATGATGCCATCGACGAGAAGCGATCGTAGTGCCGACTCGGAACCGTCTGGCCAAAGGCCAGAGACCCCATCGCTTAGTAGGCCTTGCCCACTTTCGATCCAGCCCATCGGAATTTCACCTAGGGTAAAGGTTACCCAGAAGATGCCCAACATGATGATGCCAAAGACGGGCAGCCCGAAGGTTGGGTTGGCGAGAACTCGGTCGATGCGCTCGGAACTCGCCCGAGCGTCGCTGCGACTCGCTGTGGTTACAACTTTGCCAAGAATGTCGTCGACAAAGGCGAAGTAACGCTCGGTCACAAGCAGGGAAATGTCTTGATCGGTCTCTTTTTCGAGTCGTGCCGCTTCGTCCTTGGCGAGCGTTACAGTCTCTTTTTTGATGTCTCCAGCGAGTTCTTCGGTGATTTTCTCATCACCAACGAGAAGCCTTGTTGCAACCCATGCCTTGGTGCGCGGCAAGGTGCCACTTAGCTCCAAGGTAGCCGAAATCGTCTCGATTGCGCCGTCTAGGTCGGCTCCAAGGTTGGGAATCGGGGCAACAGTCTTGGCTTCACTTGCGCGAAACACTGCGGCAATTAGGTCGTCGCGACCTTTGCCCTTGTGACCGATGGTCTCGACCACCGGAAAGCCCAATTCTTCTTCTAGGCGCTTTGCATCAATGCGTTGGCCCGATGCATGGGCCTCGTCGATCATGTTTAGGCAAAGAACCGGTTTGGCTCCAAGCTGCATAATCTGCACAAGCAGCATCAGGCTGCGCTTTAGTGCAGTGGAGTCGGCAACCACAACCACAACGTCGTGCTGGGTGTGAAGCAGCTCGTCGCGCGCGACCCGCTCTTCTGGAGAGAACGATGTAAGGCTGTAGGTGCCGGGCAAGTCGACAACATCGACTCGCTGACCCTTTGCCTTGTAGTGACCCCAGCGCTGCTCGACAGTGACACCTGGATAGTTGCCAACGTGTTGGCGCGACCCAGTGAGCACATTAAAGAGGCTTGTCTTGCCGGCATTTGGGTTGCCAGCCAGCGCAATCTTGATTGGTGAATCGGATGTTGTAGCCACGCTAGACCTCTTCGCCAACTAGGATCATCTCGGCTTCTTCGCGCCGAAGTGCCAGGTGAGATCCATTAAGTTCGACCCAGACCGGAGCTCCGCCAAGAGCGACGCGCTCCATGCGAATGACCTGCTTGGGCAAAAGCCCCATGTCGAGAAGGCGTTGCCGGATGCTGCCTTGCCCGCGAACTTCACCGATTCGGCGACGCTCTCCGGGAGCAAGACTGAGCAGGCTCTGTAGCGAAGGGCTCTTGGATGAATCGGTCATGAAGTACTGCAAATCGAACTTGAAAGTCATTTTCAATTTAGGCCCAAGCTGTGAGGCTGTCAAGGCCAATTGCGAATGTGCAAGAGGCTAACCTTTTGGAAGTATTGAGTTAGCCTGATAAAAATGCGAACGCTTGGCAAGATCGTCTCAGGGCTGATGCTGTCGTAGTTGGTCATAACCGGTTTCTGGGGAACGCTCGCCAAACCAACATCGACCGTTAGAAAGCACGAGGGGCCACTGACCACCACCCCTTCATCTTCGTATAAGAAATTGATCCAATTTCGTCTGAAAATACCCCATGTCGCCGAAACGCAGACTTCACGCATCCACATGACGAAAATTTCGATCCCATCGTCGATGCCATCGGGCGACTGGCCGGAAGCGCATTTCCGAGCTAGCGTCGCGCCGTGAGTCGTTACCAAGCATGGATCGCCGTCTCCCTTCTTCTCTTGTCGGCCTGTGGCAAGGAGAGCTCGTCGCCAAACGAGGCTACGCCCACGGTGCCCGCTACAACCGCATCGGTCGCCGAACCTTGTGGCGTTGGCCTCGACGTCGCACCAGATGCTGTCGTTGCTACGGTCGATGGCAAGGCAATTCCCTGCTCAGAACTTTTCGCACTTACGTCTCCCATGGCGTTGGCCTCTGAAGCGGAGTTTCGCGAAGGAGTTCGCGGCATGCATCGCCAGGGGCTCGACAATCTTATTGACGAGCGTCTCTTGCAGGCAGCGGCCGATGAAAAGGGCCAATCGATTGGCGACTTTGTTGCCGCGACCTTGACGATCGTTCCGGCAACGCCAGACGAAGCCAAGGCATTTTACGATGAAGCAGTCTCGCAAGGAGAAACGCTGCCTCCGTTCGAGCAAATCACCGGTGAGCTTATTTCGTTTATTAACGAGCGAAAGCAGAAGACCGAGCTTGGCAAATTTCGCGACTCTCTTCGGGCCAAGGCTTCGATTACCACCTCGCTACCGATTGTCGTGCCTCCAAAGTTTGACGTGGATGCAACCGGGCCAAGCAAGGGCAGCGATGCGGCGATTGTAACGATCGTGGAGTTCTCGGATTATCAGTGTGGGTTTTGCGGGAAAGTCGAACCAACCGTGCACCAGCTGCTTGAGGAGTACGGTGACAAGGTGCAGCTTGTGTATCGCGACTACCCACTGCCTAATCACACCGATGCGCCCAAGGCATCGGAAGCTGCCCACTGCGCTGGCAAGCAAGACAAGTTTTGGGAGATGCACGATCTGCTCTTTCAAAATCAGCGGTCGCTCGGAATCGATGCTCTCAAGGGATACGCGGGAACTCTTGGGCTAAACTCAGAAGAATTCGTTACCTGCTTGGACAGTGGGGAGATGAAGCCGATTGTCGTAGCCTCGTTGCAAGAGGGGGAGAAAGTGGGGGTCAATGGCACGCCTGCATTCTTCGTAAACGGCCGCCTGCTCTCGGGGGCACAGTCGCTGGAACGGTTTAAAGAAGTGATTGACTACGAACTCGCGCAGGCCGCAAAGAACTAACTCTTCGCTTTCTCCAAGCATTCGCTTGGGCATGAGCTGCTTCGTCTGCTAGCTGCCAAACGCTGACACCCTTGTCACAGTTTGCTCTAGGCTCTTTTGCAAGAGCCTCAGAATTACGGTGTTTTCTACTGTGGCATGACGGTTGCTTTGTCGGTGCCTACATGCTCCGAACAATGCTTGCACGAGCCGCTCTTGGTGCCCTTCTCTCTAGTGCGGTTGTCGGTACTGCAGAGGCCAAAGAGCCGTCGGTTGCCATTGGCGCCAAGCGCGGTGATGGCATGGGCAATAGCCCGGGGGTCGATGTTGCATTCCCATTGGTGCAGAACCTCTATTTAGGAATGGCGGCTTATGCGCTTCTCGACGCCGAGGGCCGCGGTCTGGCCCTCGCTCCAGCACTTCAGTGGCGGATGTACAGGACGCTCGAAGGCCCGGTTCCGTACCTAAGTGGCGGCGTGAACGCGCAGGTGCGCCGCTATGGCTCGCGCACGGCTACCGGAACTGGTGTCTTTGCAACGGTCGGTATCGAGTGGCTCTTCGGCTTTGGAATTTCTCTTAGAGGTGGATTGGGCGTCCAAGTGCAGCAAGCGGTGCAAGTGGAAGATGGGCCCGTGACGATAGAGCAGCCTGGCTATGTCTCGCTCTTCATGGATGGCGGCGTGCGGTACTGGTTCTAGGACGTGGTCATCATGAATTCTGCAATCATTCAAATTGGTCTTGGCGCTCTTATCGCGAGCTCTGTCTTGCTTTGGAGAAATTCTGATGCTCGTGCGTGCAGTAGAGACTCCCGAATCGGTATCTCGCTAGAGTCGGTTCTGCCTCTCGATGGCTCGGCGGCGCCGCCGAATACCAAGATCTGGGTTGGTGAACATCTAGAGTTTGACTACGTTCCGGCAGAGCTCACAGGCTTCACACTGCACCGCGATACAGAGGAACTCACCTTCACCGTATCGACGCTAAATGTCGCAGGCGAGATTTCAAGGCAGATCTGGGGTCTTGATCCAGACGAGAACTTAGAGCTGGGAGATGTCATCGCGGTTCACTACGAAGGTCTGCCGATCTCGGAGTTTCGCATCGAGGGTGAGGAGCTCTTGGCTGCACCTGCTGCGCCTGTCTTGCAATCGCTTGATGTCTCTTCAAGCTACTTTGGCGCGTTCTTTTGCGGCGAGCCTTCCGAGGCCAAAGTCACGGTAGCGAGCACGCAGGCTCTGGTGTTGCTCTTTGACGCGCGTCGTTCCGAGCCTGCACCGTCCGCCCTCGCGGTGGGAAGCGGGTTCACCGCTACGGCGATTGACCTTCCGGACGGCGCATTGGAAATGAGTATGGCGGTGATGGATCTGGCAGGAAATCGCAGTGCAGTCGTGCCCTTACCTGAGACGTCAGTGCCACCCGAAGTCGCGGGATGCTCGATGAGCGGCGCTCGCAGAGATACCTTCGCGTGGTACTTCTTCGTTCTTCTTCTTTTGCTAAGGCGACGAAGCAGGCTCAGGTCGATACACTAGCGCTCAGCAGTATGTCGTTTCCCAAAGCATTCTATCGTTGGCGACCCCACCCTTGGCACGGGCTGAGCGCTGGACCAAATCCTCCCGAAGTGGTTCACGCCTTTATCGAGATCACGACCTTCGACGCCGTAAAGTTCGAAGTCGACAAAGAGACGGGCTACTTGCGCGTCGACCGGCCACAGATGACGTCGGCCAGGCCACCAACTCTCTACGGTTTCGTTCCGCGAACGTATTGCGGAGAGCGCGTGCGCAAGCTTTCACCGGAAGCTGCCGTTGGCGACAAAGATCCTCTCGATATTTGCGTCATTAGTGAGCGCCCAATCAACCGACCCGAAGTTGTGCTCAACGCACGCGTTGTCGGGGGCCTGCAAATGGTCGACGAGGGTGAGGCCGACGATAAGATCATTGCGGTCCTAAATAACGATCACATTTGGGGGCACGCTCGCGACATCGGCGACTTGCCACCAATTCAGGTTGAGCGTCTTCGGCACTACTTCCTTACGTACAAGGAGCGCGATCCTTCCAAGCCTGCGGGCGCGGTAAAAATCACCAGCACCTTTGGAGCGAAGCACGCGCAGAAAGTTATCGACGCTTCGCTTAAAGACTACGAAGAAGAATTCGGCGATTCGACGAGCTTTTAGGCTTCGCTAGCGTTTGTACTCTGCGTTTGCAGAGTCGCGCTAGCTAACCATTTCAAGTGCGCCGCGGGCCCAGTCCGCGTCGACACTGCCAAGCATCTGTTTGGCCAGCCTTGCGATCACAGGCTCTTCATTCCAGATTGCTGTTTCTAGAAAGCGCAAGGTTCGCTCGTCATCCTTGCGGCCACCGAGCACGGCGCGGCAGCGCTCGCATGCCAGCACCAGCGTCTCGAGCGAGGGCTCTGCATCTTCGTCGCCGTCGAAAGCGCGCAAGTCACCGCTGCCTTCGCAAAACTCGCACTTGCGCTTGGCTCGTCTTGCGAGGTCTTTGCCCTGAAATGAAATCGCATCGAGGCGCGCTTGGTGTTTTTCTCGTCCCTTGGCCATGGACCGACCATAGCGCTTCTCGTGTCTGCTTCATCGATCTCAGACACGAATTGGCGATTGTCTCGAGCCCAGCCTGCGCAGATGCGCGAACTCGAGACGAGGCATCGAGGCTGCCTTGGGCAAAGAGCGGCTTTGCAAGGGCTGTCTGGCCCTGTTCGACGTAGAGCCACCCAAGCATGGTTGCGACTTCGCCTGTGCGGTAGCCAGCATCAAAGGCGAGTTCGATGGCCGAAGGCTGGGGTGCGATTGGGCTGGGTTGGACCGCCGACTGCGGCATTGGTTCGGAAGGGGGCTTTGCGACATGCGTATCAGAAGCCGGGTTGGAATAATTCTTAGTATTGCGGGCAGGCTTGTCGGATTTGGATGGGTTTGAAGATAGAAAAGCAGGTTAATGTTGCTTAACCTTCTCCGAATGTGCATCGAGAGAAAGGAAAGGTCGAGGGTTTGCCAATGACGAGAGAAGTCTCCTATTCATCGCGATGGGCCGTGCAAAATTGCTTGGTTCTAATAGGGGCAGCACAGTTCACCCTACTTGGGCTTTCGTACTTCGTGGGCAGCGCATTGGGCGCGGCGCATCCGTACGTCGGATATGCGGTCGGTAGTCTTATTGCCGGCACTACAGTCGGCCTAGTTCGTGGAACGCAAACGAAGGAACTACTTGCTGGCAGCATGATGTTCATGGCGACATACATCGCGCTCTTTATCGCGCTCTTTATCGTGTTCCCACACCCATTGTATTCTTGGCATCCCACGCTAGTAACCGAGACGGCTCTAACAGCCGCAGCGATTGGGGCGATTGCCGCCGCCTGCAGCTTGGTTGGCGCATTTCTGGGCAGGCGAGTTCATAGAGACGAGGGCACACGAGCACACTGGCTTCTGTTGTCTGGATTTAGCATGATGGGTATTGCTTTCTTTCTCCAGCACGCAACCGCGAGTGCGCTCGGCGATCGACTGGAGATTACGCGAGTCACCGGGACGATGTTCTTAGCGGCAGGGGTCTTTTGTGGCGCATTAACAACACAGTCGTTCGCGAAGTCGTTCATCCTGTGGAGCCGGCGTCACCCTCCCACTTGGGTTACCAGTTGGTGTTGCGGTGTTCGGAGTGGTTCCCGATTGAGCGATGCGTGAGTCTAGGGGGAAATCGAGACATAAAAAGTCCTCTCGGAGTGGGTAGTTGGGGAGAGCAAAGTTTGGATGAACAGCGTGTTCACAGCCGGTAGTGCCCGCACCGGGCCAACCCTTCGCCTGTTTTTTGCGCGAATTCGAATTCCCTCGTAAGCAGCTGTATATTCAAGGCATGTCCATCGACTGGAAGCTGCTCTTCCACCAGCTCTTCGCTCTGGAGATCAAGAAAGAGTACGTACTTGATGCGCCCGAGTCCGAGCGTGAGGACATCTACACGCGTCTGCTTAACGCTTGTGTGCATTACACGCCGGCCTCGTTTAATGATGTTGTTGCGCAGGCGATGGCGGCGACAAGCCCGGAGCACGCCGACGAGATTCGCCAGGGTGTTTACGAGCATCCAATTGGCCGAGCACTCATTCACGACTTTGATCTTGGGCGCTGCATCAATGCAGAGACGCGAGAACTTGCTGGCGTCGACGAGTATCTCTCGAGCATCGAGAACTGCTGCGGCCGGGCCATCGATGCTGAAGAGAATTTCTTTGCCTCGGTCGAAGGCAAGAACGTGGCGACGGCCTTTGCCTTTGATGGCGCGAGCAACGAGCAACAGGTCGCCTTAGTTATGGTGCCAGGTTACGCGGCTCACACGATAGCGCATGCAATCTTTGAAGAGATTGTTGCCGATGCGAACGAGGTTTGGGGCCGGCCAGCCAGTCGCCCGCTGCTTAAAGCCGATGGCATTGATCTTGAGTTCGAAGACCATACGACGTTTTATGCTCGTGGCGTGGGCGAGCGCCCTGCCTTTGATATCTTGCGTCCTGCGGGCACCGAACTTGGTAATACAACGGGGCGCAACGAGGAGACGACCGAGAAAATTGCCGAGTGGATTACCTCGCTTCCTAAGAAGTACTCTCAATCCAAGTTTATCTTCTTGGGGTACAGCAAGGGGGCGCCAATCGTTCTTGATCTCGCCAATCGGCATCCAGGGCTGTCAAAGCGAACCCTTGGCTATGTAACGCACGCCGGCGTTTTGCAGGGTGCCCACGCGGCTCGAGCGTTTCTAGAGCAAGCCGATAAGGTCTTGCGAGACGTGCCCATGGGCGACTTTGTGGCCAGGCTTCGCGAAGAAGATCCCGCGCAGTTGGCGCAGGTGATTTCTCCCCTCTTCTCGCAACTCGACCTTAGTTGGCTCTCGGTTCCGCGCATCCGCGAGCTCTTTGAGACCCTGGGAATTGATATCAGCGAGTACGAGCGACAGAGCGAGCGCTTCCTAGGTGGACGCGAGGTTCGCGAGCTTTTGGATGGAGCGCGCGACCTGGCACCCAAAGAGCGCATTCGATGGAGTCTTGTGCATCTAAACGATGACAGCTTTGCCGATAAGACCTATGTCTTTAACCTCTCGGGGCTCGCGCAGGTTCGCGACTTTGTGCGGCCAGTAGAACTTTCGCGCGGTGGTGAGATTGGGCCGTCACTGCTTGCGCCGACGTTTAATCGCGACGGTGAGATTGCGTGGGACAAGCTTAGTATCGATGCAATCGTTCTCTACTTTACTTCCCTGGCAGGATTTAAGAATTCTCCCGGTGGACTCTTTGATGCGCAAGTAGACTTGTCGAGCAGCAAGACGATGCTCTTGGATACCCGTCCGTTGGACGCAACGCTAACCACAGGCGAGCTGGACGCACTTTGGAGCGACACCCAAGTTCGAGAGCAGGTGGAGAAAGGCGGGGTTACATCGCGAGAGGCCTTTGCAACGACGCCTCGCTCGGAGCTTGTTCCAATGGCGCAGCGCAAGAATATTGATGCCATCGATCTAGGAGAATTTCGGGGGCATCACTGGAGCCTCTTTGTGCAGGCGCTGCGGCCACCTGCCAGCGTGAGCGAGACCCACGCAGTTTGGAACTTCCCCCGCAAAGCCTATATACGGGCTCTGCTGCAGGTATTGGCGCTGCGCAATCTGATCGATGCCAACGAAGGTGGGGCACGTTAATGCAAAAAGAAGACGAGCTATGTGACGCCCTGCTGTACCGCTCCGACCTGGGCGCGAAGCATCGGCTGGCCACCTTCTTTAATCTTGCGAGCAATGCAGTCACGTACGGAATGGCGATGGGCAGTGTTCGAACAGGCCTGGGAACCGATCTGCCTGTGGGCAAATCGATCGACGGCCCGAGCCTCTACTACCAAGCGCTGCACGCGTACTCGGCCTTTGATTGGGAATTTCAGCGCCAACTCTTTGCCCGCGATGCCGAGGCGCAACCGTTGCCGCGAGAGGTCTCGGTGTTAGCCGGGCGGTTTTCCAAAGCCTTTGTCGACGGCTTTACCAACGAGGACTTCGCCGAAGTTGCAACCGCCCAGCGCCTTGCCTGTGCTCTTGTGCCCAGCCTAAAACCCTTTGCCTTTCGTCGCCTTGAGGGAATCGATCAGTCGACAACCTCGGAAAAGGGCGTGACCTACTCGGTTGGCATTCGCGAGAAGCTTTGGCAAGGCTCGCAGGCCAAGCTCGACGTCATCGCAGATATAGCGTGTAGCGTGCAAACCAAGGATCTTGAGGCCAAGCTTGTCACCATGGCATCGGCGTATGCGCCGCTGTGCACCGTCTACGGGGCTTCGTTTGATGCCCAGGCGCCGGAGAAGAGCTTTACCAGGCTTGCCGTCTACCTGCCCGCATTGCACACGCTTCACGCCGACGACATTGATGACCCGTCCAAGTGGCATCTCGAGCGGGGCATTCCGTCGGTTGCTCTACCTTCGCCGCTTCAGATTAGTGCCACGCGCATTACCCATGTTCGCTATCTGCGCGATGCGGATCGCTCGCGGCATCAAGGCATGGTGCTAAACGTGCGCAGAGACTTTCACGAGCCACAGCGAGTGAAACTGCGGGTCGGCTTTGGGCGCTTTTTCGCAAGCAACTCGGATGATCTACTAGGCTTTGACGGCAGCGATCATCGCGATGCGCTGCAGCTTGTTTTGCACGGCCATGTGCCTAGCGATGAGTCGGATAGCCCTCGTACGCGCGCAGCCAAGGAACGTGCAAATCGAGCCATGGAAGGCTTTTCAATCGAGGCCCGAGTGCACAGGTTAACCCTCTACCTAAATCGCGCAGCGCGAGCTGATGAGGATAGGGAAGAACTCTTACGTCCTCAGTTCTCTCTCGAAGAGTCGAAGATCTCGTTTCGTATTGAGAAGCACGTTCGAGGTCGCGCGGAGAGACTCTCGTTGCAGGCTGCGGGGTTTTCCTGGGAGGAAAGTGCCGATGGCTCGGGCTACCTGTGCTGGCGCGAGTTTTGGACTTGGGACCGGCTGCGCGAGTTCTTTGGTGGCGAATCCTCTGGCGGAGGCGGGCTGGCCGGCATGCTTGTCACAAGCCGAGAAAAACTCTTAGGTCAGGCGATTGGGCGCGCGACAAAAGTTGTGCTTGATCATTCGATCGAATCGATCGAGAAGTCGCTGGACGATGAGATTGCCCGAATTGTGAGCGATGGCTTGGAACGCTATGCAACTGCGCGAGACGTGCTCGCTGGGCGGTTGCACAAGGGCCTATTCTAGTGCTCTGAGGCTCAATACGTTCCGCTCAGGGCACAAGCTTGCCCAAAATCTCGTCGTGCTCTGGAAAGCGTCCAACCTCGCGCTTGCTCCAAAGCTCTCGTCCGTCGGCGTTCACGATAAAGTCGCCTTTGCCACCTGGCACCAGAGTGACTTCTGCATCGGCAAACTTTGTTTGAATCGCTGCAGCCAAACTGGCCGCATTGGGCTTGTAATTTCAATAGGTGCAGTATTCGATCGAGACGTGCATACGAAAAGAGTAGCGCATTGGCGGCATCCTTGTGAGGAGCGTGCAAGAGTTCGTATATGAGTGAAGTTACGCCTCCCAAGTTGCCGGATAATGTCGTCGAAGCGCTAAATTCCACGCTGGGTGGCTACAACAAGCTCATCGGCTTGCGCTTTACGAGTGCAAGCTACGAGAAGGTCTGTTGCGAAGTTCCGGTGACAGAGGCGCTGCATCAGCCATACGGCTTGGTGCATGGCGGCGTTTATTCGTCGATGATTGAAACTCTTGCCAGCGTTGGAGCGGCGGTGAATGCCATGCCAAAGGGGCAAACGACCGTTGGGCTCGAGAACTCGACATCGTTTTTGCGAGCGGTGCGCAGCGGAACTCTCCACGGCGAGGCCGTTCCTCTAACTCGTGGGCGGCGCACTCACGTTTGGGAAGTGACCATTCGCGACGATGATGACCGCATTGTTGCCACCGGCCGAGTGCGCATGATCTGCCTCGAGCAAGGTGCCGCCATCGCAGGCAAGACTGTAGCCATCGGTGGCTAGGCGTCTAATTCCTGGGAAATTGCCGGTTAAGGGTGGAAAAAAGCATACGTTTTGCCCTGAATCGTCGACACGCAAAGGCTGAGCGTCTATATCTCGCGCAGAGGACCTGCGGTTGGCGAATAGCTACAAAGAGCGACTTTCGCAGTTGCACAATAAGACCAGTGAAAACTGGTGGCCGTACTCCTTTGGCTATCCCGTAGCTCGGCGTTTTGTGGCCATTACCGGCGATTGGAAGTGGGTTACTCCCAATGCCATTACCGCAATTGGCTCTCTCTGCTTGCTCATTGGCGCGCTGCTTTTAATGGTGCGCGACAATCGGGCCGATATCGCCGCAATCATCATTCTCCAAATTCACGTTGTGCTCGACTGCGCCGATGGAACGTTGGCCCGCTATCGCAATGAGTCCACAGCCCTTGGCGCATTTCTCGACAAGGCTGGTGATCAATCGGGGTTTCTGGTTCTTGGCGGAGCCGCGGGCTATCGCGCCTTCTACGAAGGTGGCATCGGCCTTGGCGAGCCTTGGATCGTGGTCGCTGGCGGCGTTGGTGCTGGCTGCTACGTAGCGGTTTGCTACCTCTATTGGGTGGCCTCGTACTTCGAACTCGAGGCCCGAACAAGCGTCGAAGAGCGCACGGCACTTCCAGGCAAAGAAGAGCACGAGTCGACGTTTCCGCCCTTTGGCACAAGACTTAAAGAATATCTCTTAGGCCAGTGGCGTCTCGTTCACTTTAACGCTCCCGACTTTCCCATGTGGATCCCCGTCCTGATTATTTGGGGGCGGCCCGACATTGCGGTTTTGGCCGTGCTCATCACCCAGGGCGCGACATTGCTTAGAAAACTCGTCGAACGCAGCATGGCGATGGCAAAGTTAGACCGCGCAAAACGCTCCGCTTCAGAATAATCCCCAAAGGATCTTCTCATGACATCAAACACTAGCGAGACGTCACAGGCCAAGTACCCAGTCGGCTACATTGTGGGCGTATTCGATCTTTTGCACGAAGGTCACCGCCACCTTCTTCGCCGGTGTGTGGCGCTCTGCGATAAACTCGTAGTGGCCGTGCATACCGACGAGTTTACAACGGCCTACAAAACCAAGCCTCGCCAAGACGAGAACGAGCGCAAGCGCGCGATTCAGTTCTCGGGGCTGCTTCCCGAAGGAACGCCTGTCATTGTCATCGGGCCCAATCACGAGCCGGTGTGGCAGGAGTACGGCGTTACGCACGTTCTGCACGGTGATGACTGGGATCGCGAGTCGTACATCGACCAAATCGGCCGTCCAGCCGTCGAGCGGTGCAACCTGGAAATTGTCTTATTGCCGGCAACCCGCGGCATTAGCAGCACGATGGTGCGCGGTGGAAGCACGTACTTCGACAACAAGAAGTTGGTTGTCTTTGACCTCGATGGAACGTTGGTTTTGGGCAAAGCGCCACTTCGCGGAGCCGTCGAACTCGTTGAATGCTTGCGCGCAGCAGGGGTTCACGTCGCCTTTATCACCAACGATACGGGTTACACCAAGCAAGAGAAGGCAGAGCGCCTGCGCGGGGCCGGGATTCCCGTGGAGGATGCAGAGAAAGAGCTGCTCACTCCGTTGGACTCAATGGTCTACCACTTGCGGCAAAACGCATTTCGCAAGGTCTACGTCTCGGCGACTCCTGCGGTGCGCGAGTGGATTGCAAACTTTGGAATCGAGCACGAGGAAGAGAATCCCGAGCTTATTGTTCTGTGTCGTGACTCGACAATCGACTACGACGGCATCACCCGCATTTGCCAGCTTGTTGCCAAGGGCGTGCCCTACATCGTCGGCAATGGCGATTCGTTCTACCCAACCCCAGACGGCCCAGGCTTAGACATGGCGGGCATGATCGAAATGATCGCCATAACGACCGGAGGCATTCGCCCCTTGCGCATCTTTGGCAAGCCGCATCTCTCGATGATGGAGTCGGCGGCACGGCCAAGGAACATTTCTCCTGCGAACGTTCTGATGATTGGTGACCGTCTCAGCACTGACATTCGCATGGCCAACAACTACGGTTGTGACTCGGTGGTTGTTCTTACCGGCGATACCACCCGCGAAAAACTTCTTACAACCGACGTGCACCCAACCTACGTCGCCGAAGGCGTTCACATTCTTCACGAGCAACTAACGCAAAAGCTCGAGCAGGAAACGTAGAGGCATGAGCTTTAAAGGCAGAGTGGAGGGCTTTAAGTCGGGGCTGGTGATTGGCTCCCACGTTCGCAACACAGACTTCTGGGCGATCGCCTTTGGCCGTCCCAGTGCGTTCCTTCTGCTGATTCTCTGCGGTGACATAAAATGGGTGACACCAAATCGTCTCACCCACATGTCGAACCTTTTGATGCTCGCGGGCATCCTTGTGCTCTTTGACCAGAGTTACGAGTCCATGGTGTGGTCCGCCATTTTGCTCAATGTCTCGATCACCTTTGACTCGGCCGATGGGCAGCTGGCGCGCTATCGCGGCTGCGGCACCGAGCTTGGTTCGTACTACGATAAAATCGCCGACTACCTTGGGCATATTCCGGTCTTTGGCATGCTTGGTTGGCTCGCGGTCGAGCAGACCGGCGAGTCGTACTACATGCTCTTGGCTCTGGTGGCGCTCTCAGGGCTGCTTACAACCGGCTACGCAAAGTGGGTTGTCGAAGCGGCCGCCCTGCGTCACGGCGTTGTACTCACCGAGCCTGCGCCTGCATCGCCGCCAAAGATGAGCGCCGGTACCTACATTGGCAAAACCTTTCTCGCGCTCTTTCGCTTTGCCGAACCCGACCTCTACTTCTGGATTGCCATTGGGCTCATCTGTAACGAACTCGAGATCTTGCTGTGGGCGCTGATGATTTCGCAAGTCATCGTTGGCGTTGGAGCCAGCGTCTACCGGGGCGTGCAGGCCGATAAAATCGACAAGGAGCTCCAAAAGCGAGCTCGTGCCGACTCGTAGACTCGCTTAGCAGTCTATGAGCGATGACTCTGATACGGACATCAGCAAAAGCGCTCACCGCGGCATCGCATGGGCGAGTTTGGCGAGTTCGCTTGTTGGCGTGCTCGACATCATCGCGACGATTCTTATTGTTGGCCTCTGGCTAACCAAAGAACAATTCGGAATTGCTGTCTTGGCGATTTCGATCTTCCCCGTCTTGGACATCGTGACGGATCTTGGCCTCGCCGCCGCCGTGATTCAGCGCGATGATCACTCGAGGTCGCGAATCTCGACGGTGTTTTGGCTAAACGTCGCGATGTCGGGGCTGCTCTTTGCACTGCTGGCGCTGGGAATCGGACCACTCATCGCGCACATCCAAGGCAAGGATGTCATCGCCGGATTGCTCACAGCCTACGGCGCAAAGCTCATTTGGCAAAACGTCTATTTCTTGCCGTATGCCCTCATGAAGAAGGAACTCCGCTTTAAGGAGCTTTCCGTCATACGCATTATCGCGAACGTTGCCGAGTTTGTTGGCAAGGTTGGTGCTGCCGCAAGCGGGCTTGGAGTTTGGTGCTTTATCGTTGGGCCCCTGTGTCGCGTCTTCGTCACGGGAATCGGCGTTCAAATTCGGCATCCGTGGCGGCCGAGCTTTGTCTTCAAGTGGAGCGAGGGTTGGGATTGGGCAAAGTTTGGGCTTAAGACCTCGGCGCACAAAGTGCTCTTTCGCTTGTACAGTGTTATCGATAAGCAGGTTGTTGGCTTCTACTTTGGCAAAGAGGCCCTTGCGGTCTACAGCATTGCGTATCTCGTCGTTCTGGAACCCGCGCACGTCATCTCAGAAATTATCGTAAACGTTGCCTTCCCGACGTTTGCAAAGCTCAAGCACAGTACCGAAAAGCTCTTTGAGCAGCTCGTTAGTTTCTGCAAGATGAACCTGGTTGTCATGTTGCTCTTCGTTGGAATCATCTTTGTTGGCGCCGAAGAGATTCTCGCAATATTCGACATGCGCAAGGACGCGGATGTAAATGTTAGCTACACGACGGGTGCACCCATCGTCCGTGTTCTTTGCGGCATTGCGGTGCTGCGTGCGCTGAGCTTTGTTATCCCTCCGCTACTCGATGGAGTTGGTCGTCCGACGCTCACGCTTATCTACACATCCGTTGCGGCGGCCGCACTCACGTTCTTCTTTCTCATCTTCGCTCACCTCTTTGGTGAAGAACTGGGTGCGTTCTCTGTCGCTCTTGCATGGCTCTTTGGCTACCCAATCGCGTTTGGTGTTCTTGTTTGGCTCGCATTTTCAATTCTCGAAATGCCAAGTCACAAACTCTACGCGAGGCTCGCGGGCATCGCGGGCTGTGGTTTGCTTGCAACGCTTTGCGCCGCCTGCGCCAAGTGGATCTTGATCGATGCCCACATTGGAGTACGCATCGCAGGCATTGCGGTAACGATGATCGTTTCCTACGCAGCGCTGCTTTCGCGATTCCAAGGCATCAACATTCGATCGGTTCGCAGCTCGCTTTCCTCCGACTGATTCGCCGAGATTCGCCGTCGCAAACTGCGTGTGGCAATGGCCCGAATGCGCCTTTGGACGTAGGCCAAACCCAAATATTCAGGGCAAAAAGAAAGAAAATCAGGGGCATACGACATGCCAGGTCACATCGGTGTGAACCACTTTCCACGGTTGATGACTGGGAATGAATGCGCCCTCAACGTTGTTCTTACCTTAGAAGGTAGAGGAGTGAACTTTGAACCCTTGGAACGAGCCTTGCGTTCAACCTAGGTATGGAAAGCACAAAGAACGACAAGCAAAACCCCACGACGTTGGATGGGCACAGCGCACAGTGCGCTGGCTTGTCCTCAGCGATGCACGACATACGCATGCTGGCGGCACGCTACGAAGCGGAACGTCAAACGCCAGATGCTGGAGACTCACTGCACTTAGCCGGAGTAACAATGCAGCCACAACATATACTGCAACCTAAACTGCCTAGCGAATCATCGGAGCGATGGAAGGTTCCGGCGTTTCTCCTTGTCATGGTGCTTGGACTAAGCACATCGGCCTTTGCCTTGAGTTTATATGCAGAGCCCGAGTCGCTGGTCGAGCCCACGTACTTTCACACTGACTCGATTCGCCTGCCCGCAGTTGAGTCGCCACTCCCAACTCAGCTGCCTTCAGAACAACCCCTACACGAATCTCTTTCAGACGACGCGGTTCCGGTTGCCGTGGTGTCATCGCCAGTCTCCGCTGGAGGCAGCCCGTCAAGCACTGGACGAGCGAGTGTTACACCGAAGATCGCAAAGGCGCGGCCGACGCAAAAGTCGACGCGAAGCGAAGTTGCGCCGACGTGCGACGAAGTTGCATGCCTCGTCGATTCGTCTGATGCATGTTGCTCACAGTACGAAGGCGTTGCACAAGAAGACTCGGTGTTGGCTGACTACAAACCGTATCGCCCCGATCGCTCGGATGCGATGCGCACCATCCGTGGCGTGGAAGCAGATGTGCTTCAATGCTTTGACGAACACGGCGAGACGGGTTTAGCTTCGGTGGACTTTGTCATTCAGACCGATGGCTCGGTGCGCGAGGTTGAGCTAAGCCAAGGTGCACTGGGATTTCGGGCTTGCGTTCGCGAACAGATGCGAACCCTCTCTTTCGAGCCACTGCAATCGCCGTTCAAGATGAGCTTCCCCTTTCGGAAGTAACATCGAGTGAAACCCATACGTGTTACCGTCGCGAGCGGTGGCACGTCTACAACAACGAATTCGACATTCTATGCAGCTCCCTACACTCTCGGTGGTTCTAACAACGATGCTTGCCTGTGGAGGCTCAGGTCCCGCGGTGCAGCAGGCGAGTTCGAAGCCAGAGCCGGTTGCGCCTCCGATTGCTGAAGTCGCTGCACAGGGCGCTGCACAGGGCGCTGCCGTGAGCCAAGTAGCACCGTCCCTAAAGAGCGAGCGTCGGATCTTGGAGTACCTACCGTCTGCATACGGTGTTGTGATTCATCTCTCTCTTCGCAAGCTCGAGTCTAGTGAGCTCTTTACGCGGCACGAGACCAGCTTGCTTGGCTCATTTGGAAAAGAGCGGCAGGCGATGATCGACACTTGTCACATTGACCCGATGCTTGATTTCGAAACCATCACGTTTGCGATTGATCTTCAGAGCGGCTCGCCGAGCCTGCTTATCGCCCTCACAACGCCGCTTGGTGCGACAAGGGTCGAAGAGTGCTTGGTGGCCATGGGCGGAACAATCACGGCTAAGCACTACGACTCAGGTGATGAGAAAATGGGCTATCACTGGCCAACCCAGGATGTTCTATTGCTATCTCCTGAGAGAAGTTCTGATGAGATAAGGCAGAGTCTCTTGGCGGGGACTGCGTTGGACAATCCAGGGCTCATGGAGTACCTGAGCCGAACCGATCGCAATGCGACTCTTTGGGGTGGCGGTTCAATCCCGAGTGCGGTCGCCGCAGGATTGGCATCCTTTGGTGGGACGCCCCAAGGCTTTGTCGTTCGTGGCAGTGCATGGGCTGGCATCGATCTCAGTGTGGAAATGTCGTTTGCCACAAGCAAAGCGGCCGATACCATGATGAGCATGCTCAAGATGGGCACGTCGAGTATCGGGCAATCGTCGCCGGCGCGTGAGGTCATCGAGGCCACCACAATCGAGCAACTTGATAGGACGATTCGAGTGGATGCCCAGCTCTCACCCAGCCTCGCCGACGAGCTATTCAAGATGCTTAAGCTTAACTAGGCCTCGTCAGATCCCACTAGCGGCTCAAGTAGATCGGATTGCTCACTCCAAAGGGGATTCGTCCGTCGTGAACCGGCGCCAAGTCGGTATCGCCGTAGGCAGCAACCACAACGTAGGCATTGGGGCTGTTCGAGACGTCGATGGTGATGTCTTTCTCAAATCGAATCGCTGGGTTGAGCAGGTTCGCATCCAACGGCAAGATGTCGATGGTGGTGGTTTCACCATCGACAACGACATCAATGCTGTCGACGTCGATCCAGCTTGCTGCCTGAATCGTGATGCTGAGCGTCGCGGTCTCTCCAAGGCCGGTAGCGTCGCCGCCTGGACCCACTTCGCCGACGGAGGCTGTGACATAGATGCCGCCGCTAACGGTGCTCTCGCCGGCTGCTGCGGTATCGCGAATGAGCTCGTCGGTGACCGCTGTTGTGTCGTCGGTGCCAACCGCCAAGCAGGTGCGCGGATAGCCAACCGGTGAGGTCGCGATTCCATGAGAGTCGGACGAGCCAATTGCAGAAATGCGGCGGCCAACCGAGAGCAACGCGAACCAATCGGCAATGGTGCCCGAGAGATTCTCTTGCCACGAGCTATCATTAAAGACTTCGACCATGGTGAAGGTCTCGTCCCAGTACTCGGGGTTGCCAACAAGGCCGGTGATTGGATCTAGATCGACATAGTCAAAGTAGTTGTTGCCACCGCGAGGGTGGTTGACGATGACGGCAGGAGCTTCTGGGCGATCGCGAACGGCTGCGAGAAATTCTGGTGGCTGCTGCGTTACCAATTCGCGCGACGGATCTTCTTCATCGGCAAAGAGTTGCCAAACTGGAGCTCCATTGTTGCGCTTTGAAACGTCGGGAAGTGTTGGGACAATGCCGAAGTGCCCGGCGTATTGCATGGTGGTGAGCTCGACAGAAGGCAGGCCGTAGGCGAAGTCCTCGACACCCAGGGCTGTAATCTCGTCCTTAAAGTCGCTTGCGAACTCGTGCTCGGAGCGAACGGGCAACTCAAGGCCATCGGCAATTGCGCTGCGAACCTTTTGCTCCACATCGTCACCAGAGTCTGGAGAGCGCATGGTGTGAATATGGAAGTCGGCACAAAGCTCGCCTTCGGTGTTGATGACATGCTCGAGCACAGCCGCCACATCACTGGTGTTGTTGGCAGTGACGTTGACGATCTGTGAGAACAATTCGTACTCATAACCTCGAGAGACAATGACTTCCCATTGCCCGACAGGGACTTGCAAATCGGCGGTCCCGTCCATCGAGTATTCGACGTGCATGCGACCATTTACCTGTCGCTCCTCGCCAAAGTGGGTGGGAACCGAGGGCAGGGCTTGCGAGGTTGGAACCACTTGAATGCGAACCGGAAGTGCTTGGGACGACTCTTGGTCGGTGGTGGCAATGCTGATTCGGCCAACTGGGGCAAGTTGCATGTCGCCAACCTCGTCGGTGGCAGCAAGATCTAGGCTTGCGTTCTCATCACCGACGCGAAATGTGGTGAGCTGCGGAGCACTCGCTTCGGGAACGTGCAAGCTGTAGTTACCATTGGCATCGGTGGTTGCACGGCTTAGGTACTCGCCGGTGGAAAGCGTGGCGTGAACGCGAACGCCTGGGGCTGCGGCTCCGCTGGCATCGAGAATTGTGCCGGTGATTTCCCTAAGCGCAATTTCATCGATTGCAGACAAGGTTTGCACCATGCCGTCGACGCCGGGGCCACCAATGGTCACGCGAGCGTGGTGGCGCGTTGTGGCTCCGCACGCCTCGATCGGAAACCCGTCTCCCAGATTTGCGGCAAATCCCGAGACCGCGATACCACTCTTTAGCAAGTCGCCAGGACGCGAGTAGGTGTAGCTTGGCCCAACCTCGTCAACAAAGGAAATCTCTTCAACGTTGCCTTCGGGCTCAAAGCCAAGCTCGCGCGTAAAGCGTCGCATGCGCTTGGTGTACATAAAGCCGTGAATCGCGCTTGCGACTCGATCCTTGCGCGTTCTCGGCGAATTGTAGGTGACGAAGATGTCGATAAACTCGGAGCCGGGCTCTAAGACATAGTCGATCGCGGCGCGCATATCGCTAAAGTCGCCGCGATAGATGCCCGATAGAATCGGAGTGGTGAACGGGAGATTCCCTAGACGACCTTCGGCCCGAATTACAGCTGCCTCGCCGTTACTGCCATCGTTGAGCACGGTCACTGTCTCCGTGATGACGGTCTGGCCTTCGGTGAGGACGTAGAACTCGCCAAAGTTGGCGGCATTGGTCATCACACCATCAACGACGGCGGTGAGACCAACAGGACGCCCGCCCCAAGGATCGTAGAGGTCGCTATCGCCAACGTCTTCGATGATGAGCGCGAAGTGATCGTTGCCGATGATGAAGTCGCCCGCTGCGGCTGTGCTTAAATCGCCGGGAAAGCTGGGCAAGTCGGCAGCGCTGATGCGGCCTGCCCGCGACTGGCCCGCAGGGGCGTCAAGCGGCGTGGCACTTCCGTCGTCGCCGATTTCAAAGTCGAGTGCGAAGTCGCAGACGTCGCCGGCATCCGCTCCCTGAGGCTTGTCATTGTCTCCACAGGCTACGAGAAGCGGTAAACAGAGTCCGAGCATCCGAAAGCGATTCATATCGGCATCCTAGCCCGAGTTTTCGCTCTCTTTGGCGACAAGCAGCACCAACCGATAGGAATTCAGTCGATCGCGGCATGATTTTGTAGCGAATTTGGAACCGAAGTCGTTTGGCGGGGTGGCTAAGGAGCGTTGGCGTCGGGCTGCGCTTGTACGTAGCTCTCGATGTGTGTGGCGTAGCTATCGTTCTCGATGGCCACGGTGCCACTCGTGCCGGCGTTCTCTCCAATAATAAAGGTGATGGCTTTGTCGATACCTGCTTCTTCGTAGGCGCCAATGTCGGACTCCGAGTTGCCGTATGCCGCGACAATGTCCCAACCAAGATCATCTTTGATGCGACTTACCCACTCGCGCTTGTACCCGCGGGAGGCGTCTCCCAAGGTGAGTTCGGGCGCGGTGATCATCGGCCCGTCTGCGTATCCGTGCAGCGTTAACCAAGCGCGAGTCTCCGCTCGAAAAAAGTGAGGCCGCGCTGTGAGGTATACGATTTGGTAGCCCTTGGCGGCCCACGCTTGGGTGAGTTCTACGGAGAAGGGTTTCTCTACTTGGTCGTACGACTCGTCGGGAATTTGACGGAAAATCTCGTCGTCGGCAAGAGTCATGGTCGCATCGATGTCTGCCAGCACAACTTGGCGACCTTGGGAAAGTTCGTAGATTGCGTGCGCACCACAGCTTTGCTCGGCGTTTAGAATCGCATACGCAAATCGCGATTCACCTTCGATCGAGCTTGTGCCCAAATCAATCGCGTATTGCCCCGGTGCATCTGCTTCCGAGTCTAGGGTGAGCTGCTCGCCATCTTTGGCCCATGCTCCGTCTATCGAATTCTGGCTCCACACCGTGGCAAGTTCACCGTTGACGGGGAAGGCATTGAGCCCCTGGCTTTCCTTGGTTCTCGCCATAACGCCACGAACGATATAATTGCCGCTCGACATGGGAGTAGCACCAGGCACATCGGTGTAGGCGTACTCTTCGCCGTTTGAGAGAATGTCTGCTGGCTGATGTTTGATTCTAGGCCGCACATCGGATTGCTCTTGGTTTTGCTCAAGACGCCAGCCTGTGTCGCCCAGGAGAAATGGAAGAGTTCCGAGTAGACAGAAGGGGCCTTTTTCGACTTCGACCTGAGGCGCTTTTTGCGCATCGTCGCCGCAACCAGCCAGAAGCAGCGCTGAGGCAAGAGTGGCCTGTGCGAGGCACCAACAGCCACGCTTTACATTGGTGGGGCGAAAGTTTGCCTCGTTCATAGAGGGAAACTAGCGATTTCCCGAACAGCACGCAAAGACTGATGACCTTTGTGGCACAGGGCCGTACTCTTCGGCATGCGCCACATCACCCTAACGGCTTTCACCGGACTTTTGCTCACAGCTTGTAGTGGCGGTGGCGGTGGTGGCTCGATGGATGTTGATGCGGGCGGAAGCACTGATGCTGGCGAAGGTGCAGGTGCTGATGCTTCGGTGGCGGCTGATGAATATAGTGTTCTCTTCGAGACCACTGCGGGGGCGTTTACCATCGACGTTAACCGGGATTGGTCCCCCAATGGTGCGGACCGCTTTGCCGATCTTGTGGATGCGGAGTACTACGATGGATGTCGATTTTTTCGGGTGGTGCCAGGCTTCATGGTCCAATTTGGAATCAACGGAACGCCTGCAACCCACGCGATGTGGAAGGACTCTACGATTGCAGATGATTCGATCGTCGAGTCGAATACTCGCGGGTATGTGAGTTTTGCGCAGACCGGCGCTCCCAATTCGAGAACCACGCAGCTCTTTATCAACTACGTTGATAACTCGTTTCTCGACCCCATGAACTTCACGCCATTTGGTGTGATTCGCGCAGGCGGCATGGATTCGGTCGATGCGATTAATAGTGAATACGGCGAGGCGCCGGACCAAGGGCAGATTACCAATGTTGGCACGCCCTACCTCGATAAGAATTTTCCCAATCTCGACTTTGTGCAGACGGCACGCCGCATTCCGTAGCGACTTGCGCTATTCGGCTTCGAAGACGAGACGGCGGTATTGAACCAGGCCATGCTTTAGGCACTGCTGCTTGGCATAGCCGCCGTTCAGCGCTCGAAAGTAGGTTGAGCGGCGCATTTGCGGAGCCGCCAACGTTCGCATGAGGCCGATGACACGGTCTCTTGGGCGTCCAAGCTTCATTTGCGGCGTGAGGTCTTCACTTTCGACGAAGCGCAGACCGCTGTTACTTGCAAGGGTGGTTGCTGCGTCTTCGGTAATGAGGCTTCCCGCAAGCCACCCCGAGCGAAAGTCTGCGAGCCAGTCCTCGTGTTTGGCTGGTAGTGAAGGGTGCTCGCCTCGCTCGGTGAGGAAATCGTCGATAATTACGAGGCGCGCTTTAGGGGCCAGCGTCTTGGCGACGCTTTCGAAAAAGCGTTTGGCGCTTTGGGCGTGTAAGAACGATTCGATTGCATAGGCGAGGTGCGCCGTAGGCAAAACTGGGAGATTCAGATAATCACCTAGTATAAATTGGCAGTTCGCACCGCCGGATTCCTTTGCACAAAACCTCTTCGCAAGTTTAACTTGCAAAGGGCTATTGCTGATGCCAGTGAGCGAGACATCACCTTTGATATGCTCGCCCAGGTAGAATAGGCTGCTGCCCACGCCACAACCCAAGTCGACAATCTGCAAGTGCTGGTTTGGAAAGTGCTCTGCAACGCGTCGGAACTCGTTGAGCACCAGCACATTGGATTGGTTAACCGCCTCTTCCAAGCTTTGGGCCTTGTCGGTCCACAAAGGTTGGTGAATGTTGCGGGTCCTTTGGTTTTGCCCGAGTCGCAAAAATCGACGAGTGTTGTTGTCGTAGAAATGCGGGACGTTCGGCGTATCGTCAATCATGTCGGGCCCGCGGCGAGCTTGCCTTCCCGCTGGGGCCGATTGCAAGCCTGGGCTGCCTTGGAAGACTGCCCGCCTCGGGGCAACGTTAGAAAGTTCTTGACGCTCTCGCCTGCTTTGCTGTAGTTCTATTGCCAAGAGAAGCTGTGAGACCGCCAAATTCGCGGCATGCTTTCTTAAACTAACAATGTCACTGCCGACGGTCTTTACCTAGGCTCGCCTCCCTAGGCTCTCCTATCTAGGCTCTCTTTATCAAGACGCCTCGTAACGCGTCTTTCCTCTCAAACCTTACAGCCGATGGTCTTTACCTAGGCGCAACGAACGGCGATTTCGCCGTCAAAGAAATTCAAATGCCAAAACTCAATCAGATTCTCGCCATCGAAAAGGGCGTAAAAACCCGTGTCTACGCTCAAGTGAGCGACTTGCACAAAGCCACTCAAAAACCTGTTCTCATGAACGGATTTGAGAAGAACTATCAGCGCAAAGAGGAGGACGGGGAGAACTATCCGCCCGAGAGCCAGAAGGTGCAGTTTGATCACAAGGATGTGATCAAGCAGATTGCCACTTCGCTGGCCGAACTCTTCGACATTACCGCAACGAAGGACTTTGCCAACTGCCTCACCAAGGCAGACGTTGTGGTGGATGGTGTCGTGCTCTTAAAGGATGCGCCTGCGCCGTATTTGCTCTTTTTAGAAAAGCAGCTAAGCGACATGCAGACGTTCTTTCAGAAGATGGCCGAGCTTGACTCGAGCTCGGATTGGTCTTTGGACGTGAGCACCGACCTGTACAAGACCGAGGCGATGCAAACCCAGCGCACGAAGAAGGTGCAGCGGCCCATCGTGCTCTACGACGCCACCGAGCATCACCCTGCGCAAACTCAGCTCATTACCGAAGACGTGGTGGTTGGCCAGTGGACGACGGTAAAGACGTCGGGAGCCATTCCCAAGCCTAAGAAAAAGGCGATTCTCGCTCGTATCGATAAGCTTAGTAACGCTGTGAAGTTTGCCCGTGAACAAGCCAATGCAACGGACGTCGAACTCAAGCATGTTGGAAAGGACGTACTCGACTTTCTTTTCAAAGAATAATTCTCCAATGGGAGACAATCTAAGATCTTAGCCTCAATCTAAAGACCACAGAGTAGAGGACGTGAAGGTTCGAATCCTTCCCGGAGCACCACATGAGCTTCGGTGGCGGAACTGGAAGACGCAAGCACAAACGCTGGTTCAAACTCTGTTCTAAGACTAAATCTTACTCCCAAGCTGAAACAGCCGTGCATCGCTATCTCTTCTCTTGCATGCAACCGATTCGAAATACAGGTTCAAATCCTGTGGAGAGCTCCAATTCTTTTGCTCTCCTGGTCCAACGGAAAGACACGAATTCTTAGATCTCTGCATGCGAAATTGCCGTTAGCGAGGCGAAACCGGCACCGATTCGCAGATGTTGCGAATCACCCGATCCTGGGGGGACGGATATTCCCCTCAGGGTCATTTTTTCGTTTCGGGGCTAGGCTTGTAGGCCGCAAGGCCCGAATCCTGTGGGCGAATCCTGTGGGCCCAATCCTGTGGGCGAGCCATCGTCGCATCCCAAGCAGCTGGCACCAGAAGCTCTCGTTGGATAGAGTGGCTCGTATGAAAGTCGTCTTCCTAGGAGCTACGAAGGGCATGGGGCGGGCATTGGCGCGCAAGATGGCAAGGCGCGGTGAGACGCTATTTCTCCTTGGCCGCTCGGAAGACGAACTGGCGAAGAGCGCGAGTGATTTGGATGCTCATGGCGCTAGCGGTGCGGTGCAGTGGGCACCCTGCGACCTTTTGGACCCCGCAGGATTTGAGGCTGCACTTGCTGCGGCCGACGAGGCGATGGGCGGCTTTGACACGGTTGTTGTCACAGCAGGGCTCTTTGCATCGCAAGAGGACCTCGAAGACGACGCGGTCTTAACGGCGCAAATGGCAACGGTGAATTTCACCAACACGATGGTCTTTTGCGAGGCTGCAAGGCATTCACTTTTGGCTCGCGGTGGCGGGACGCTCTGCGTGTTTTCCTCGGTTGCTGGCGAGCGCGGCCGCAAGCCGGTCATTATTTACGGGGCTACCAAGGCTGGGCTCTCGGCCTACCTGGAAGGGCTTGACCACAAGTACCGGCAAGATGGTCTCCGCGTTGTGACAGTGAAGCCGGGCTTTGTAAGAACTTCTATGACCCAGGGCTTAAAGGCACCGCCGTTCGCAGGCGATCCGGATGACGTCGCAGACACCGTACTCAAGGCGATTGATAAAGGCACACCCGTGGTCTATGCACCGGCGCCGTGGAAAGCCGTGATGGCAGTGATTCGCCGTTTGCCTCGCTCGGTGATGCGCCGAGTGAAGTTTTAGGCGGCTCGAGAATTCGCTACTGCGACGAGAAGAGCCGCTCGGATTGGGCGGACGAGAGTTTGTGTTCGGGATCCCACTGCGCTCGCAATCGCTCGAATTCGGCAAGCCTTGGCTCCATTTGCCGAAAGTCTTCGGCACGAGTGAAGGAGTCTTTTGCCAAGTAGATGCGACCGCCTTCGGCAATGACTTGCTGATTAAGCGTGTCGACAAGCTCTTGGGTATTGGAGCGCACTGGAATGTCGCAGGCGATGCTTATGCCTTCCATGGGAAATGACAGCATGCCGTGGCCCTGCTTGCCGCAATCTTTAATGACGCACAAGAACGAGGCGCCGTTTGGCAGCCCAGTGAGCGTTTCGAGAAAGCGCCGAGCTGAGCCTGCGCCTGCACTGCGGGGCAATACGCATTGGTACTGGGTAAAGCCGCGTTTGCCGTAGAGGCGATTCCACTCGCGGACCGCATCCAGTGGGTAGAAGAACTTTTCTGGGTGCACAACACTGCGGTGCACGCCTTTGGGGTGCATGCGAAAGTACAGCTCGTTAAAGGCACTTACGGTGAGCCGATTGACAGCCCAGCTTGGAAGCTCGAAGGGGAAGGTTGGCCGTGCAAGCTTGCCTGGCTTGTGGGCGCGGGCTTCGTCGGGCTTGGCCCAACGGCCAGACATTAGGACACCGCGGCCCATCTTGCTGCCGCTCGATGCACAGTCGATCCAGCCCATGGTGTAAGGACTTTTCGTAGCTGCCTCGCCGAGCGCTACTTGAAAGGCATCGATGTTGCTGATGCGTTCGGTCTCCATCATGATCCACGGGCTTGGGATCTTTTGCATTCGAAACTCGACTTCGAGGATGTGACCTGTGAGCCCCATGCCACCAACCGTTGCCCAGAAAAGTTCTGACTTTTTGTTTGGCGAGATCCACAGTACGTCGCCGCTGGCCAAACGCATCTTTAGTCGCGTGACGTGTTCGCCAAAGGTGCCAGCGACGTGGTGGCCTTTGCCGTGTACGTCTGCGGCGACCATGCCGCCAAGAGTGACGTATTGGGTCCCTGGGGTAACGGGCGGAAAGAAGCCGTCCCGCAAAAACCTCTGGTTAATGCGCACAAGCGAGAGCCCAGCCTCGGCTCGCAAAAGCCCTGTCGCGGGATTAAAGTCGAGGATGCGATCGGCAAAGGTGGTGTTGAGTACCTTGGGATGTGCCGCTGTTGGCAACGAGGAGTCGCCGTACGAGCGCCCGAGCCCGCGAGACAAACTCACATCGGAATTGTCGTCGAGGGTGCCCTCTAGACGCTCTGTATAGAGTTCATCGGCCATTGCTGCGTGGCGGCCAAACCCGTAAATCTCCTGTCTGCCTTTGGGCACATCGGATGCTAGCAGGAAGTGGCCCAGTGGAGAACTCATCGCTTGGAGAACTGCTCAGGTGCCAGCTGAGAGGTGCGATCCAGCGCTACTTCTTTAAGCCATGTCGCTTGAGCTTGTCGATGAGGGTTACTCGGGTGACTCCCAGGCGTCGCGCTGCTTCGCTTTGGTTGCCTCCTGTAGCCAACATGGTCTCACGCAAGATTTCAACTTCGAACGCAGCCATGCGGGAGCGGAGTGGGCCGGCCTGCGCCATCACCTCCGGAGCGCCACTTGGAATCTCAAGGGTATCGCCATCCGCCAAGGCCATCATTCGCAGCAAGCAGTTTTCGAGTTCGCGAACGTTGCCCGGCCACGGCTGCGCGCTTAACCATTCTAAGACTTTTTCTCCAAGGATTAGTGACTCCATGCCAAAGCGCTCTTGGTACTTTCGAACCAGGTGCCTCGCCAGCAAGGGAATGTCGCTTGTGCGCTCGCGCAGCGGAGGTACGGCAATTTCCATTACGGCGAGTCGGTAGTATAGATCCTCTCGAAACTGGCCTGCAGCAACCGCTTCTTTAAGGTTGCGATGTGTGCAGGCAACAAGTCGCACGTCGACCTTGTCGATGCGTGGTGCTCCTACTTTTTGTACCTCGCCTTCTTGAATTGCTCGCAGCAGCAGTGGCTGCAGGTTTAACGGCAACTCCGCAATTTCATCGAGCACTAAGGTGCCTTGGTGCGCCTGCTGAAAGAACCCCTCTCGGTCACGGTCGGCTCCGGTGAAGGCGCCGCGCACATGGCCAAAGAGTTCACTTGCGGCCAAGTTCTCGGGGACGGCTCCGCAGTTAAAGCGAATGAGCGGCCCGCTTGCGCGCTCGGAATGGGCGTGTAGGAGATTGGCGACGATTTCTTTTCCCGTGCCGGTTTCGCCGCAGACCAAAATTCCGAGGCCCTTTGCGGCAACTCGTTCAATGAGCCGAACCAGATCGGTGGCAGCTTTGCTTTCGCCGATAAACGTCGTGCCATTGCCGGCGCGAAGAACTCGGTTGTCCCTGCGGAGTTGCGCCATCTCCAACGCCCTCTCGACCGCGAGGCAAAGCTCGTCAACGTTTGCCGGCTTCACCAAGTAGTCCGAGGCGCCGGCCTTAAGTGCAGCAACCGCGGTCTCTTCGCTACCTCGTGCGGTTAACATGACGACGGGCATGCCAGCGTGACTTTTGCGAATCGCATCCAATAGCTCGAGGCCCGAGATGTCGGGCATGGCATAGTCGGTTAACACCAAGTCGACATCGGAGACCCTGGCTAACGCCGCCTTTGCGCAATCGGCTTCGATAATTGTATGGCCCGCCTCGCTAAGTATTTCTCTTAACGTATAGCGGACAGTGGCTTGGTCGTCGACGACTAGGATGTTGGCCATGAATTCCTTGGGATCGCGATGGTCGCAACCGTTCCTTTGCCGAGTTCGCTTTCGAGCGTGAGTGAGCCTCCGTGCGCTTCGGCGATTTGGCGGGATATCGCCACGCCCAATCCTGTGCCACCGGATTTGCTGGTCTCAAAGGGCGTACCAACGTTGCGCAGCTGTTCCTCGGTCATGCCCACTCCGGTGTCCACGATGGCAAGCGATAGTGTTTCGGCGGATGCCATGACGTTCAAGCTCACCTCATCGCCCGTTGCGCTCGCATCAATCGCATTTCCTAGCAGGTTGCAGAGCGCCATTTGCATCGTCGCTCGATCGAGAGAGGCCGTGACGCTCTCGCCAAGCACACGCAGCGTTACACCGCGCTCTGCCGCACGAGCTTCCATGGCCTCTGCGCTGGCACCAACAATCAAAAAGACGTCGCCGTCGGTGCGCGATTTTGAAGTGAATGGTTGGGTGAAGCGCAGATAGCTATCGGCGATGGCTTCGAGTCGGCGAATCTCGTTGCGCACAACCTCGAGCCTGGCATGCGACGTTCCGGTTGCCGAGCGCGCTTCAAGCTCAACAAGCCCCTTGACCGATTGCAAAGGGTTTCGTAGTTCGTGGGCGAGTTTTGCGCTTAGTAGTTCGATGCTTTGCATGCGCTCTTGTGCCGAAGTGACGAGTTTGTGTTGTAGCGAATCGCGCGCGCCTCCGAGTTCTTCGTAGGCTCCGGTTAGACCCGCGACGCTAACGTAGAGCAGCGCTGCCGTGAGTAGTAACGAGGCCGCTCCAATAATCAGGGCGACCTGGGCCGGAAGTGCGGGGAAGTGCTGCGATGGCCCTAGAAATCCAATTGCAATCAGGGACCCAAGTAAAATAAGAATACTACCTAAACTCGCTTTAGACCGCCCCAGCGCAGCAAAGAGTGTGACCGTAGGTGCGAGAAGAATGGGAAGCAGCGGGCTTCGAATGCCACCGCTAAGCGCACAGACGGCGGCAAGCCCCAAGCCAGTGATGGCCATCGAGACGATAAAGGCTGGCTCGCTAACATCCGACTTTGAGGCGCGAATTGCATCGACGACGAAGATGCAGAGCATGAATGCCATAAGAGAGGGCAGTGCATAGAGCTGGGCCAAAGGCACCTCAGCGGTCCACAAGAGCAGCGTCACAGGGATGAGCATGGGGCCGATAAGCCAGGGGCGAATGCGCAGAAATGCACTCGCTACAGCTCGAACCTGCGCTGCATGCCAGCTCGCGAACGGCTCTGGCCGCTTGTCTACCTGACTATGCACCCTGTCGGATATCTTTACAGGTGCTCGCAGGCGGTGCGAGGGAGTGCGTTCGCTAAATACCCGATACAACTCGTTTGTGGGCTCAGAATAGGTAGGAAGTGCATCTCTCATATGCTGGCACTCATCATGAACTAGGCCAAGGTATGAATACGACGACTCCATTTCATCTCAAGCCACTGCTCTTGCTCATTGCCGCTCTTGCAACCTTGGTAGCGGCGGCTTCGCTCTCGGGGGCCATGATGAAGCCGCCGCCGCAGATCGTGCCAATCCTGATTTGGACACCGATTCTCGCGTGTATGGCAGCGTACTGGCTAAAGCCAAATGCGCGCGCGTACGCGCTTGCGATTCCGTTGCCGCTTGTTGTGATCGTTCAGTGCATTCGCGCGCCAATTGGCGTGTGGTTTCTGGTTCAGGGTTCTACTGGGGCCTTGCCGCAATCGCTGGCATCCCTAGCGGGGTGGGGCGATCTTGCCTACGGGCTGGCCAGCATCGTCCTGCTTATCACCTGGAAGGTCGCTTCTCGGTCTCGAGCCCTTCTTGCCGTTTGGAACCTCGCTGGACTTATGGAGATTCTCGCCGTCAACGTCACGGCGATGCGGCTTCTGCTTTTCTCGAGCGAGGGCGAGAGTATGCGAAAGGTAATGACAAGCTTCCCGGTGGTTTGGATTCCTCTTTTGCTCGTACCCTGCGTCATTGGTGGCCACTTTCTTTTCTTTGCACGGCTCAAGGCCTGGGAGCGTTCGTAGCCGATTGGTAGGTTGGCGAGACAATGGTGGCAAAGCAATGGTCCTAACCGTAGACGAACTAAACGCTGGTGAAGAGTTTGACTCTGTCATGCTCAAGGACATCGATACCTCGATCGCCAACTTCTCTGGTAAGAGTTTTTATGGCTGTGAGTTTATGGGGCTGGCGGCAATGGAGGCCAACTTTAGTAACTCGGTCTTTGAGGATTGTCGCTTTCATCAGTGCGACCTCACGATGGCCAAACTCTTTAACGCCAGCCTCCGTGGTGTGCAATTTGGCCACTGCAAACTTATGGGAATCGACTGGTCGCCTGCAGGCGGGCTCACGTTCTCGGTGAGCTTTGATTCGTGCATACTCAGCCACTGCCTTTTCACCGACCTGCGCATGAAGGACACCCAGATAACCGACTGCAAGGCGCACGAAGCCAGTTTTGCAGGCGTCGACTTGCAAGGCGCAAACTTCTCGGGCTGCGACCTTAGAGACGCACGGTTCTTGGATACCAACCTCGAGCGTGCAGATCTTTCAAAGGCGATGAACTACATGATCGACCCAGAAGGCAATCGCCTAAAGGATACGAAGTTCTCAATTGAAGCGGCGCTCGCGTTGGTTTCCAAGTTTGGTGTGATCGTCTAGCGTCACGGCCGTCGCCTTCGCGCGAGTGAGAAAACGCGAGGCGTGTTGCAACTCTTGCGAGAGCTGGTGTCTCTTTGGCATGGCAAGCAGCAAACTCGGGGCGGCTCTTTAGATGGGCGGCTCCCTCGGAACCGATAACAGCGGCTCGGTAAACGTAGAACTCAACGTCGTTCCGTTTATCGACCTTATGAGCTGCCTTACGGCCTTCTTGCTTGTAACGGCAGTATGGAGCCAGTACGCGCAGATTGAGATTCGGCCGAAGGGCATTGGAGCGGATAGACAGGGGATTCCCGAAGGGGAAGAGCCGATAGTCTCGGTCCTCATCACCACCAGCGACATCTGGATTGGGATTGCGCCGGATGGTGAGCGACGGCAGATTCGCGACATTGATGGGAGGCATGACTGGGCTAGCCTTGGCGAAGCACTTGCCGAGTACCGCGCCATGCCGGGGCTGCAGAAATCTGAGCGTTACGGCGAGATTGAGATTGCTGCCGAAGATACGGTTGTCTATCAGGACGTAATTTCTGCAATGGACTATTCGATCAGTCACGAGTTTGTCGACATTGGCTATCTGGACCCAGCGTCTCTTTCTGTGCGGTTTCGCGAATAGGGCTGGGCTGTTTTGGACTGGACGAGGGAATGGCTTTTCTGTAGTGTGGATCTGTGACCAACGTTCTACAGACGCGAATGTGCATGTTGATGCCCTACGAGGTGTCCATGCACACGATTGTCAAGTCGCGATGAAGTAAGCGTAATTGGCATAGCAGTGTTGCAGGGCCGCCTTGGTAGGGCGGCCTTCGACGTTTCGGATTGAATTGATCCTCGCCGGTTGAATCTCGCCGGTTGAACCTCGCCGGTTGAACCGCGCCGGTTGAACCGCGCATCCACTATCCCTTTATGGGCGTCTCCGGGCGCCTCGGAGCACGCTATGACGAAAAATACGAAGTCTACCTATTACATCACAACGGCGATTCCCTATGTTAACTCGCATCCCCATATTGGCTTTGCGCTGGAAGCCCTGCAGGCCGATGTGCTTGCGCGCCATCATCGGCTGCGAGGCAAACGCGTTCGCTTTCTCTCGGGAACCGACGACAATAGTCTTAAAAATGTTCTGGCAGCAAAAGAACTGGGGCTTTCCACCGAGACGCTCGTTGGGCGCAATGCGCAGCGATTTTTTGACCTAAGAGAATGTCTAAATCTTAGCTATGACGACTTCATTCAAACCAGCTCTGACACTCGTCACGAGCCAGCGGTTCGAGAGTTGTGGCGGCGCTGCGAGGCTGCTGGCGATATCTACCTCGATACCTACGAAGGGCTGTACTGTATCGGGTGCGAGAGCTTCGTTCGAGAGACCGATCTCACCGATGGTGTGTGTGCCGAGCACTTTGTTAAGCCAGATCGAGTTCGCGAGCAAAACTACTTCTTTCGACTTTCAAAGTACGCCAAGCGACTGGCTGAAGAGATTCGAGCAGGGCGGCTATGCATCAAGCCGCAGCGTGTGCGCGAAGAAGTTGTATCTACCCTTGAGCAAGGCTTGGCCGACATTAGTATCTCGCGGTCAAACGAGAGTGCTGCCGATTGGGGCATTGCCGTACCTGGCGATCCTGCGCAGGTTGTCTACGTTTGGTTCGATGCGTTGGCAAACTACATAAGCGCCTTGGGATTTGGCGGAGAAGAGCAGGCGTATGAGGCGTTCTGGGCAAATGGCGACCAAAGGACTCACGTCGTTGGAAAGGGCATAACGCGCTTTCACGCGGTGTACTGGCCGGCAATCTTGCTCTCGGCCGGGCTGCCCCTGCCAAGCGAAGTTCTCGTACATGGCTACCTAACCCAGGGTGGGGCGAAGATTAGCAAATCGCAGGGCCATGCCGAATCTCCCCGAGACTTGGTTGCAGAGTACGGTGTCGACTCGGTGCGACACTACCTGCTCGCGCACATTCGCAGCACTGCCGATGGCGACTTTTCTCGCCAGGTTTTGGAATCCACACACAACTCAGAACTTGCCGACCAGCTAGGAAATTTACTTAGCCGCGTTGTAACCCTCATCGGCCGCTACCAAGACGGTGTTGTGCGCGTAACCGATTCGGGGCCGGCGGAGGCAGAACTGGTGTCGATTGCAGAAGCGCTACCCGGGCGGGTTGATGCCCATTGTGATGCATTTGAGCTGCACAAGGCTGCCAAGGAGATTTGGACTCTTGTTGGCGCAACCAATCGCTACATCACCGATGCGGAGCCTTGGCGGCAGGCAAAACTTGGTGCCTGGGAGACCGTGGCCGTAACCCTCTATCACTGTGCCGAGAGCCTTCGCCTTATTGCGGTGCACTTGGAGCCATTTCTTCCCAATGCTTCGGCCGCGATCTTGCGAAGTTTGGGAGGGCTTGCGCTGCGCGCAGAGGGCTTGCAGTGGAGAGCGGCTGACAACATCTGGCCTTTGCATACGGTTGCGCTGGCACAGCCGCTCTTCCCTCGAATTCCCAAGAGGGAGTGAAAAGGCGTCGTTGCGGCAACGCCAACGATCATCGCGCGCGCTTGGCCGTTGCCGGACCTGCAACAAAGAGCGCCGCGACTAGCAGTACTAGCCCTCCGCCAAAGCGGAGGTAGTCGGCCTCCTCGCCAAAGACGCTCCACGATACGAAGACGGCGAGAGGAACTTTTAAGTTGTTGATGCTGGCGAGAAAACCCGCTTGCACCCGTGCTGCTCCCTGATTCCACAGATAGAAACCGAGTGCGGTTGGGAGCAGGCCAAGGTACACGAGAGTTAGCCACTGCCCTTGATCTGGAAGCGGACCGGTTCCGGTTCCGCGCACAAGCAGTGCGATTGCCGGGACGAGCATTGCACCGAGATACATCCATGCGACCAAGGTCGCGTCGCTTGCACTGCCTTTTCGTTTAAGGTCGGGAAAGAAGACTTGCCCGATGGCAAAGCAGAGGTTGGCTCCTTGCAGAAGAGCAACGCCTTGCCAGGATGCGCCTTCGGGCAGGCCGCTCGCGACAGTTACGAGAGCACCGGCAATGGCCAAGACCACAGCGACAATGTAGCGTACGGGCAATCGGCGGTCGCGAATTGCCGCTAAGAACATTACGTAGAACGGTGTTGTTACCGTGAAGAGCGCGACCATCCAAGCGGGGAGGTAGGCGTAGGCGGCGATGTACAAAATGTACATAAAGCCAAACTGAATCGCGCCAAGGGCCATCGCTTTGCTGCCAAGGCGCCAGTCGCGCCGGCTGTGCCAAACCAAGAAGCTAAAGGCGAGGGCGGCAAGCGCCAGTCGCACAAGCGAAACCAAGAGCGGGTCGAGGCCCGTCAATTCTCCTTTGATGAGGCCAAAGGAGAACGCCCACAAGAGCGAGGCTGCTAGCAACTGGAGCATGCGGCCATTATTGGGCATGACGAGGCAATGCACCAGGCGCCGCTACGAGTCGATGGCACACGCCGCCGTTCACGAGATGCGAAGGGCGGCGAGACCTTAGACTAGAACGGAAAGACGATGCAGTCAGTTACGTTTGGATAGCAGTCCGGATCGGGCAAGCACACATCGCGATTCTCACCGGCGGTTTGGTCGGGGGCACAGTTGAGGAGATCGAGAGTCACGCCTTGCGATTCAATGGTGCATTGCTCTTCGGCAGTGCAGGGCAGTGAGCACTCGCGCTCGCCTTCGAAGGTTGCGCAGACAAGTCCTGGCTCGCAGCTCTCATCGCTTGTGCAGGGCAAACTCGGCGGCTCTTCGGGCGTTGGTGCGGGCCCGGTGGGTGTGTCTCCAAAGCGGCAGAACGAGAGGTTGGCGATGGCAAAGGTCTCGCTATCGCAGAAGAAGTCGCTGGGGCAGTCGCCGCAGGGCTCTGTGCAGTAGTTGGGTGGGTTGTTTCCATCAATAAGCGCGACGCAAACATCGCCGACACACTCGTCGGCAGATTCGCAGGGGCCTTCGCCTGTGGCTTTCTTGGCACCTCCTCCTCCTCCACCGCCACCGCCGCCGCCGGTTCCGGAATCGGCCGATGCGCTACCACCGCCGTCATCGCCAGAGCCTCCTCCACAGGCCAGCGAGAGAACCAAGAGCGAGCCAACAAATACGGCCTGAAGTGGCCTAAATAGTCTATTCATAGCGAAATACCTTTTCTAAGTGAGTGCGCCAAGGGTGGCGGCTTCACTCTCTTGACGATGGCATTCGCAGCGTTTTGCGCGGTTTGCGAAAAAAACTCGAGAAAACTTATGTGGCCTATGAGGTGTGAGTGTGACCGAGCACTGCCTCAATACTCACATCGAGTCGGCTGCCAATGAGGCGCATTATCGAATCGAGTTCAACCTCGTCAACTCCGAGCCGAGATTGCAATTGCTCGCGGGTCGTCTCTAGAAGTTTGAGGCGCACCTTTGAGAGTCGCCTCGCTATCGAGGTGAGGTGCAGGTTGTAGAGCCTGCCAATTTCTTCAAGGGTGAGATTCTCAATAAGCTGGTAGCGCAGAAGATTGCGATCTTCTGTGGCAAGCGTGCGCAGTGCCGCATGAAAGCTCTCTTTAAATTCTTGGCGGTAGTTTCTCTTTAGGTAGTCGAGTTCGAGATCAACCAGCGCGACATGATCATCGAGTTCGTCGAGCCTTTGTGCCTGAGGTTCGCGATTGCTTGCGCGCAAGGCATCAATCGTGGCTCGCACGGCCGTGGTTCGATACCAAGCGGCGATAGCACCCTTACCCGAGTAGCGTCGTATGTGTTCGCCACCTGGCTCGTTTGCCACAAAGAGGCGAGTGCGAAGTGCCTGGCGTACTTCTGCCGCTTGGCTGGGTTGCAACGAGAAACGCGAGGTCCCGCGTTGCCACTCCTGGGCGCAGTGCTCGTCAAACGCGCGCAGTGCATTGCTTTGCCCGCTGCAGCATGCGCAGGCTAAGAACAAATCGCTGGAGTGCATCGCTTCGAGTGCTGCAAGGCTAGGGTCAGAAGGTGCACGAGCAACCAAGTAGCGTACGAATTCTTCTGGCGCGAGCGCAAGTGTTGGCCACGTGCGTTGCGCTTGCTGCACGCATGTTGCGAGGTGCTGCTCAAGGCCGTCAGTTTGCGCCCAGGCTTCTTGCAACGGCTCCTTGAGCTCGGCGATAAAAACGTCACGCAGCGATGTGGTGTCTTCGGTCGACATACCTAGGGTAGCCTCGAGGAAAGCCACTGCGTGATTCTATCGCGAAACTCGTCTTGCTCGGGTTGGCCGATGAGTGCATCGCGTGCCGTCGTCGCAAGTTCGAGCGCTCGCCCGCGCTCCGCTCGCTCTGGCCACAGCGCCTTGGCCAGGGCAAAGCGCGTTTCTGCAGTCACAACTGCCGAGCTCTGGTGCTTCGTCCGAATCGACAGCGCGCGCTCAAGCAGCTTGCGAGCACCCGTGCTGTCTCCTTCCTCTACTGCGCATTCGCCGAGGCTCGTAAGCGGAAACGCGAGATGTGGATGCTCGCTATCAAGGCTGGCTTCTCGAATCGTCAAGACCTCTTGCCAATGCAGCTTGGCCTGCTCGCAATCGCCGGTTCGCTCTTTGATCACAAGCCCAAGGTTAAAGAGTGGAAACGCCACAGAGGCATGGGTTGCGCCAAGGTTCGATTTCTTTCGCTCGTAGGACTGTTTGTAGAGCGCTTCGGCGGCGTCGAGATTGCCATCGCGAAACTCGGTACTGGCCAAGTTGTTGAGCGCGATTGCAACGTTTCCGTGGTTTGGACCAAGAGTGCTCTGCCAGATCTGGAGTGCCTTCGAATGGTGTTCGCGAGCGGCGGAATAATCGCCTGTCGCGCTTAGGGCCAATCCGACGGTTGTGTGGGATGCAGCGACCTTTGGGCTTTGAGCACCAAGAGCGTGCACGCGAATCGCGAGTGCTCGCTGATACTTTGCAAGCGCCTGCGGGATTAGGCCGCGCTGGTACTCGTCGTGGGCCAATTGTATGAGCGTCGACGCAACGCTCGAATGGTCCGTGCCAAAGCGCTCTTCCTGTGTGCGCAAAAGCTCCAGCCAAATCCCTCGGGCCTCTTCAAGCTTGCCTCGCCTGCGGAGCACGTCGCCAAGGTTGTGCAAGGCGTTAAGTGTTCGTGGATGAAAGGCGCCCAGGCTTTGCTCGTAGCCTTTCGAGACGGCGCGAAAGCCCTCTTCGGCTTGTTCGAGTTTGTCTTCGGAGCTGGCCAGCATCGCAACGGTGCCGCGCAGGCGAAGGGCCAGCGCGTCATGTTTAGGAACTCTTCGCAGTGCAACCTCGGCTACTGTGACGAGTTGGCGAGCCATTTCGTGCTCTTGCTGCGCGTACCCTACAAGGTGCACGAGGCCAATCCAGACCGTTGCGACAAGCATCTCGTCTTCTGCGGCGACGGCCTCGGAAAGCGCCGTCTCATACATGGTCTTCGCTTCGCCAAGAGCACCGGCCTCTTCGAGAAGAGACGCGAGCTGCGTGCGTGCCTGGGCGATAAGGTGCATATCCCCGGTTGCGAGGACTGTCGGCATTTCTTCTTGCGCGAGGGCTAGAGCGCTGCTGGCTTGTCCCAGTTGCATCTTTGCCTGCACCTTGGCGATGTTTTGTCGCACCACCGTGAACTCAGAGTTGTTCGCAGACTTAAGCGATGGGGCTCGGCTCTCAAGTGTCGCCAAGTTTGCGCACTCGCGTGGGTGGGCCAGGGCATCAAGGCTTTGGACGGCGCGGTCCAAGCTCGAGCTATCGCTAGCATCAACCTCGCCAAGAAATGCCTGTAGTCCAATGCGCTGTTCTTCTAGGCACGCCATACGCAGCGCGAGGTGCTCTTGGCTTTGATGCTTGTGAACGCGCGTTGCTTTGCACGCCTGGGTATGTTGCGTCGTCCAAGCATCTGCTCGCTCGTCGACTCTGGAGACAAAGCGGCTGGCAAGGCTTTGTAGCATTGTCGGCTCCGAGGTTTGCGAAGGCCTAGCGGCAAGTACCTCGCCCCGCCTGGTATCGCTCCAAACATCAGCAAGAGCCTGCGCCGCCCCGCCACAAGGCGCAATGGCCGCATCCGACTTGTGAGCCAGCCCCCAGGCGCCAATTCCCAAGGAGGCAACCAGCGCAGCTGCCACGCCATATCTCCACCGCCGCCTTGGCGACGCTGCTTTCTCTAGCTGCGTAAGAAGAATTCGCATCGAAGGAAAACGCTTGGCCGGGTCACCGCTGAGTCCCCGCGCAAGCACTGCGCGCACTCGTTGGGGAACGGTGGTATTTGTCGCCGCGCTGATGCGCCCTGCAATGGCGTTTCCCCGCACGTCGTCGGCAGTCTCACCTGCGTAGGGTCGGGCTTCGTAAAGCGCCTCAAAGAGAGCTACACAAAAGCTAAACTGGTCGCCTCGGGCATTTGCGGCCTCTCCAAGCATTTGCTCTGGTGCCATATACGCAGGAGTTCCCAATACGGTGCCGGTTTGGGTGAGTTGCTCAGGTTTGCCTTTGCTGTCTGGAAGCGGCTCCTCGGTTTTTCCGAGGGGAGAGACCAGGCCAAAATCGCAAACGCAAACCCGTCCGTCTGCCTCTGCGATCAATACATTGTCAGGCTTGAAGTCGCGGTGCACAAGATTCGCATCATGCGCCGCTTGCAAACCGCGGCCTGCATCTGCGAATGCTTCTACAATCTCATTCCAAGCGCGCTTCTCGGATGCGAGCCAGGACGTTAGCGTTTCACCGGCGACAAACTCCATGGCAATAAACACTTCGCCATCGTGACTGCCAACATCAAATACTTGGGCAACATTTGCATGGTGCACCTTTGCCATCGCCTGTGCTTCGCGACGCAGGCGGTCTTTGTGCTTGTCGGTCGACGAACCGCGTAAACGCTTTAGCGCGACGTTGCGATCGAGTTCGGGATCGTAGGCCAGATAAACCACACCCATGCCGCCCTGTCCTGCGATGCGAATAAGTGAATAGCGCCCCACTTGCTGGCCAGCGCGAAACTGTCGTTCGGCATTTGCAATGGTTGGTTCAACGCTCGGTAAATCTCCCAGCGTCGATTGGCCTCGCACAACTTCGGCCAGAAAGTGCCTGCATGCCTCACAGCCATCGACATGCTGCTCGAATTCCGCTCGCACGGCGTTAGACAAGCGATGCTCTAGAAGCTCAAGCGCCTCTTCGGCATCTAGGCACTCCGACATTGCGGCGAGACTAGACGTTTTACCATCGCCATGCGCGATTTATTTTTGTTTTGAATCGGCGGGATACCTAAGCGTCTAAGCGCGCTCGTATCTGATCCGGAACAGACGCTAGTCCTGTGCTGGCCAAAGGCCCTCTGCGGTTAGCACAGCCTCTACGGTCGCAATTCGCCACTCTGGGCTCACCGAGGCGCTCTCATCCGCCGAGACGTTAAAGGCAAAGTAGTGCACCGCTTCTGCCTGCTCAACATAGCCAACAAGCCATGCGAGTGTCTTGCCGTCTTCGGCTTCTCCGGTGCCAGTCTTGGCGCTCAAGGTTGCTACACCAGCACGGTCACGCACGAAGATGTCTTTCACCACTGCAGTGCTGTGCGCGGACACTCCCAATTGCTCGTTGTAAAACCGTTGCAAAAATGCGATTTGCTCATCGGCCGAAATCGCAAGCTCGCCATCGAGCCAAAATGAGTCGAGGTTGCCGGCGATGTTCTGGTTGCCGTAGCCAAAGTCCTTGACCTGCTGTGCGAGTTTTTCGTAGCCGATTTGCCCGGCAAGTGTTCGGTAGAAAGGCACGTGCGAGTATCGAAACGCCGAGCGCAGGTCGTGAACTCGCTCGGTCCAGATTGCCGGCCACCAATCCTGTGGTGGATACTGCTTGGGATCCCACTCGATAATGCTATCGGCGTCTTTTAAACGGCCGGCTTCGAGCCCAATGAGGGAGTTGGGAATCTTGAACGTCGAGAATGGGCGATAGCGTTCTGCGCAGCGTTCGTCGTTTGTTCGAACGAGAGCCGTACCCGTGGCATCGGTGATGAGCAGGCACGAAGAGCGTCCAGCGAGCCGCTCCTGTGCGACTTCGGTGCCGCGAGTTTTCGTTTGCTCGGTCTCCCCGTGCGGAGTGCGATTCACTGGGGCCGCGCCACATGACGCGAGCAGGAGGGACAATGGAATAACGTCAATTTGTCGAAACATAGGCACTGCGAACGCGAGGCCGGTGTGAGTTATTCGCAGGCATTTGCAGTTGGCAAGAAAAGAGGCAACTCCAGACCCAGATTCCCGATACGGGGCGCGCGGACGCAAAGCTCGCAAGCCCTCAACAAAGGAATTGACCAATGAACTCACTCTCGGCACTACTTTTTATCACCACGATCTTCTTGGCCTCATGCACCAAGCCCAATCCTTGCCAAAGTAACCAGGAGTGCTCGCAAGGTGACGTTTGCAACTTGGAGTCAAAAACCTGTGAAGCCCTAACGCCTGCGGATTCGGGAGCAGGAGATGCGCCTCGTAGCCAATGTGACCCCAGCGAAAGCATTTGCCTATCGGCAATTCCGGAGGAATGGAGCGGCCCTCTTGTTCAGGCCACGGTGCTCGCCGGCGAGGAGGTACCTGCATGCGCTGGGGCGTACGACCAGCCGCTTGGTGATTTCTTCTCCGACATTCAAACCAGCGGGAGTTGTGATTGCGAGTGCGGCACCGCCTCGGGCTTGGACTGCACGGATGCGACAATCCAAGCTTGGGACGGCTCTGATGGAAGTTGCGAAATGAATGTCTGTGAGGTGGTCAACGGTGGCTGCGTTGGCGACTCGATGCAAATTCCGCCGCTTGCGAACGCTACGACCTGCTCGCCGCTTCCGAGTAGCTTTCGCAATGCCGATCGCATCCGAGCCGCCTCATTTGGCAACTTGACCGGCGGCAGTTGCGCCCCGGCGACAACCAACGATTCTCTCGATGCAGCGTTCGCCAGCCAGCACTTGTTCTGTGAAGCTGAGCAAAGTGCGACTTGCGGAGCGGAGGAGAGCTGCGCACCCTTGCTCGAAGAACCTGGCCAGCTTTGCATTGCACAAGTTGGTGAGTACGAGTGCCCAAGCGGTGACTTTACTGAGCGCGAGATTGTTTTCTCGGGCATTGATGACCAGCGATCGTGTGGTGCGGCCAGCTGCAGTTGCAGTACTCCGACTGGGAGTTGTGGCGGAGAGATCAACATTCGCAGTGGCAATGACATTACCTGCGGAAGCATCCTCGACACTCTAGAGCCCAGTTCTGGCCCGTTTGGCGGTAACGCAAACCTCTGCGATGGAACTGCAAGTGCCAACAACATCCAGTTCTTTCCCAACTTGAGCAATCGTTCGTGTGGGGCTAGCGGAGAGGGTGACGTTGTTGGCGAGGCGATTGGGCTCGGGGCAACCACGATTTGCTGCACGGCGATGTAAGGCGCCGAAAGTAAGGCGTCGAAGCGCGAGGGAATGCATCCCGGCCTCGCTTCGCAGTGCTTAGAACTCTTAACGAGGGCTATTTCCCCGAGACAATACGCTTCGCTTCGTCGGCCAGGAAGCGCTCAGAGTCGCCGGTAAACTTCTTAGCGTACTTCTTTCCCTCTGGGTCGTACTTTCCGATCGTCTTGAGAGCGCTGGAGCGGTCCATGCCACCGAGGCTCGTGTCTTCGACGATTGTCTTTAGCATGCCAAAGAACTTTGCTTTTTGCTCGTCGGTGCTTTTCTCAGTTTGAGCAAAATACATGGTTGAGTTTAGGTAGCTAAAGTTAGCCTTGCTCGCCTTCACACGGGCATCAAACTCAGCGAGAAAGTCATCATACTTGGCCATGCATGCATCGCTTGTCCACACGATGTTGTAGGCAGCTTTCGCTGCAACCTTGGCATCCGCATCGGCGAGATTCTCGGCAAAGAAATCACATGCTCCCGCCTTGCTGGCGGATGTGTAGAACGACGACATAATCGCCTCTCGCACCATTGGAGACTTATCCTTGGCAAGTCGCTCTTTGAGAAAGGGAAAGAAGGTGTCCCAATCTTGGACCGGAAGATTGTCGATTACCCCAGCCCGCATCTCTTCGAGTGCGTGGGTCTCGGCCAAAGACTTTACCGCCGCAAGGTATTCGGCATTCTTAAAGTCACCCTGCAGGATCGACGGACCAAGAAGGCTTGCTACCGACGCTTCGGTTTCTCGAGCTGCAACTGCGACTAGCCGATCACCGAATTCGCGACCCTCGGCTTTTTGCATGAGCATAAAATTCGAAATTGCGATTGCCGCAGCAACGCGCACGTGCGGCTTTGGGTCGTCTAGGAAATTGAAGAGTGTCGGCACGTCGGCCACTTTGTCGACCGCTGCATTGAACGGCTTCACCGCGTCGCGGCACTCGTAAGTTAGGTTCTTCGCGCTTAGCTTGCACGTCTCAAACGCGGCAACAAGCTCGACGAGCTTGGGGTTGTTGCCCTCTTCGGCCAGTCCCTTTGAAATAGCGCTTGCTGTTGGTGCCGGCTCTGTCGGTGCGGACTCTGTTGGAGTCGTTGCAACTTCGGTCGCCGCCGTCTTGATTGGGTCAGCTTTGATGTCTGTTGCCTTCGGCGCGACCTCGGTCGCCGCCTTATCGTCGGACTTTGCTTCGTCCTTCTTGCATCCCACCCCCACGCACAGCAAAGCTGCAGTTCCCACACTAAGTACACTTCTTAATTTCATGCAAACTCATACCATGGTTTGCATGAGCTCTCGTACCCTTGGAAAGTGCAAATTGTGCCCGTGGACAAACTCTAGCGGGGCGCCAAGCTATGTCGCGGAATTGACTAGAGATGCAGTCTCACGGTTGTATAACTGCACGGTAAACATCCTGAGCATCGGCCTGTGTAAACTTCTCGTCTCGAAAACGAAGTTCGTCCACCGCGCCAATCATTGGGTTTTCGATGGGAATATCGGGCGCCGAGACATTGCTCGCGCCCCACAGCCAGCTTCTATCGTTCTGCTCCAGAGTGGCCTTTGCAGCCTCACTGGGCGAGCCACAGTCGATGAATCCAAGGGAGCTCCCTTCGATTTGAGCGTCGCTGTCTGCCATGATTCCGTCGACGTACATCACAACCCCGTCAGTGCTGTCAAAGCTCACTGCGATATGGTGCCATTGGTCCTTGGCAATCGTCGCCTGGCTGCACGCGAAGTAGGCTTCGGCTACGTCTTGGACTCTAAGAATAACTCTAAATCCTGGGGTGTCACCAGAATCAAAGAGATGGATGCCTACGTCGCCGATGGCATTGTTTCTGCCATCCTTCGTGAGCAGCCCGACCGAATTGGTCTCGCTGGGAAGTTGTGGACTCTTGAACCAAAAGTCCACCGACGTAGCTGAGCGGAACGCATCGCTGTCGAGCGTAATAACGCCGCCCTGTGCGCCTCGGACGCGTAGCGCTTGTTGGCATCCCGGTGGGCCTCCTATCGTCGCTAGTTCAAACGGCAAACCATCCGAGACGGCAACCGACTGAGCGATTACGCCCATTCGCGTGTCGGTTAGGATCGTTCCCAGGTCGTTATCTATGGAGAAGTAGCCGATCGTACCGGTGAGTGACGGGCCGCAGCCGTCGGTTTGGGCTTCATCAAATAAGAGCGAGCAGCCGGGGATTGTGGCTAATAGAAGGCCGATCGCAAGTTGCGCTGTCGAAATGATGTGCGTCATTTACTCTTCACCGTACTCGTAGAATCGCGGGGCGTTGGCCTGGATACTTAGTCTATCAAGGCTTTGGGGGTAGGAACGAACCTATACCGGAGAAGTTTTTGCTCCGCATAAGGGCGATGATTCTGACGAGCGACGCATGATATAGGGGCAGCATGATTCGTTGGATTGCTGGTTTTGCACTGCTCGCTTCGTGCGGAGCCGATTCGAATGAGGCGGATGATCGGGACGCCGGAGCACTGGCGGATGCGACGCCTGGCGAGCCGACCGTCAAGCTTCAGATCGACTTTGACTATCGCTACGACACCACCGGGTTCTTCGCTGATGGAGCGCGTCGCCGCACTCTCGAAGCGGCTGCAGTCTCGTGGGGGCGGTTGCTCGGAGACGACTTTCCAAGCATCCCTTCTGGGACCTCGGTGCGGACCCGAGACCCGCAAAACCCAGACGGCGAGGGAATCACCTTCGAAATCGACCGCGAAATTGACGACGTCTTGGTGTTCGTTGGGTGTTCGGAGATCGATGGGCCGGGAGGAACCAATGCAATCTCAAATCACGCCGCAGCGCTGGCAAGTGTTTCCGATTCCGAGCTAAGAAATGCTCTGAATCTCCGTTATCGAGGAGCCGACTTTCAGCCCTGGACAGGCTGGATAAGCTTTGACTGTGGCCAAGAGTATTTCTTTGATGAAACCTTCGATTCAGCCGATGATATCCCTCTAGGCATCACCGATTTCTACTCGGTGACAATGCACGAGCTTGCCCATGTTCTTGGCTTTGGCACATCCGATGCGTTCGTCACCTTGCAGGCAACCGGCCCGATACGCTTTACTGGCCCAAGTGCCACGGCAGACTATGGTGGGGACGTGCCACTGTCCTCGAGCGGAACACATTATGAATCCGGGGTCGCAATCGACGGGGTTCCGGTACTTATGGATCCGAGCAGGCCGGGCGGCTTTCGCACCGAGCCAACCTCGTTGGACATCGCGGCACTTACCGACATTGGTTACGAGCGCGTTGACTAGCTTGCCTGGGCGATGATTGCCTCGATGAGGCGCACGACGGTGTTGCACTTCGCCGAATCGAGTGCGTCGCGATGAGGTGAGGCAAACTGTCCCGAGTCGTTGTCGAAGTATTTCCCAGAAGCGTCTGTGAATTCGTCGCTTAGTGCGGCGCGCGTGAGTATGTCTGCGCCTACCTGAACATCCCCGCCAGTAACGCCATAGGCCTCCTTGACCATCTTGGTACCAAGCATGGAGCCTGGGTTGACAGCAATAATTGATGGCCCTTTGCCACCGAGAGAAAGGGCCATTGCGCGCGACCACATCGTGAGTGCCAGCTTGCTCTGCGCGTACGCCTGCGTCTCGGATATCGCTCGGCTTCCGATAAGCGCCTCGGGGTCCACGGGGGATTGTGCAGCGGACGAGAGATTAACGACACGCGCTGTCGTGCCAAGTAGTGGCATCAGGCGTTTGGTAAGTAGGTATGGAGCGATCGTGTTCACGGCGAAACGAATATCGAGACCATCCGAATTGTTCGGATTTGAGGTTTTGAAAACTCCAGCATTGTTAATGAGAACATCAAGGCTGGAGTGATTGTTGGCGACCGCAGTTGCAAAGGTGATGACCTCGTCGAAGTTTGAAAGGTCACATTGGTAGCTTTCAAAAGTGGCTCCTGTGCCAAGTGTCGTAAGCTCTTCTCTCAGAGCCTCAAGTTTTGCCGCGTTGCGGCCATGCAAGAGTACGCGATGGCCTAGCGATACGAGCTTATGGGCGGTTTCTAGGCCTATGCCATCCGTTGCGCCGGTGATAAGGATTGTCTTTGTCATCGTTTGCCTTCTTTCTATTGAGAAACGTGTGGCAGTACGTCACCTGCGATTCGCTTAAGAGTTTCTTCAACGTCGGACTGGTTGAAACGCAGGTTTAGCGCCACGTGGTTTACTCCAATTGTGCGGGCCGTATTAAGGTATGTTCTTAAATGCTGAGTGCCAAGACGCAACCCTAGGTGAATGGGCTGTGGCAAGGCATTTGGGTCCTCTGCCAAATCGATGTAGAGCGGTTGCATAACGGGCTTCGGTTGCCCACCAATGCTTTCTATGCGCGCACGCCAATCACGAATGCTCTGTGCTTGTTGCTCAGCACTTCGCGGATAGATCATCCATCCATCTCCGTTGCGAGCAAGCCACTCGGGGCTTTGCTGGCTTCCGCCGGTAATGAGGAGTGGCAACGAGCTACCAAAAGGCTTTGGCAGCATATCGATACCACCACGAGATGCGCCGTAGAGATTGTCAAAGGCCGGTGTTTTCTCGCCCATGCGCCTGATGTACTCAAAGCTCGCGCGAAATCGCTCTCCCCGATCGGGGAAGGAGAGGTTTAGCGCGGGATATTCTTCGGGACGATCACCAGAGGCAACACCAAGAAGGAGCCGGCCTGCCGAGAGCACATCGACGCTTGCGGCGGCTTTGGCAACGTGTGCTGGGTGACGCAAGGGGAGGACGATGCTTGAGACGCCAAGCGCAATACGCTCGGTCTGGGCGGCTAACACACCGAGATAGACAAAGGGATCGTAGACTTGGCCGGCGTCGCCAAACGAGGGAACAATGAACGGAACGTCTCGTAGCCATACCGCGGCGAAGCCAAGCTCTTCGACCCGTTGAATCCGCTCGACCTGGTGCTTCATCGAGGGAACGGGTGATTGCGAGTAACTCTCAATTGGGATTACCAGGCCTACGCTGAGTTGGTCTAGCTGGAATACCGAGTTGTAGGCGGGGTTGATGTCTCGAAACGCCGGCTTCCTTGACGCGGCGG
>TARA_R110002073_G_scaffold291242_1_pt1 | contig 75797 bp, 69 predicted proteins | sample TARA_R110002073 | Tara Oceans TARA_R110002073 (sample SAMEA4397174) | marine metagenome | biome: Polar Biome; feature: [DCM] deep chlorophyll maximum layer (ENVO:01000326); material: water (ENVO:00002006), including particulate matter (ENVO:01000060) such as... | depth 40 m
GAATTTTCTCTGGCGCTAGGTATGGAATTTAGTCTGCCATTGACAATAAAAATTATTTAGCACATGATTGTTTTAATGATCTTTTTTGTTTTTAGGATTAAAAGAAGGTTTAACTTCTTCATCTTTAAGTTTCGGATAAATCCTATTGTGGTTAGTAATAGCAGGATCGTTTGAGTCATCAGGATGTGGCTCAGGAACTTTATCAAAAATTAAATCATCTTTTTTTAAAATCACACCACGTTTTATTTGTGGATTATTCAGATAACCAAAATATTTTTCAAATACATAGTCTTGACCACTAAGTTTAGAAAATCCCATATAATTGAAATCTTTAAATAAAGTAATAGCATCAGCTGTATTGGCTTTATATGCACTTTTAAATTTAAGAAAAATATTCGGATGTAATAAGAATACCCCATCTTTTGAAATATGAACTAAAGAATCTTTTTTATTATAGGATACATTTTTCGATTTTAATTCTGATTTAAGCCAGGTTATAAATAATTTTGCGTTTTTACTACTGCGCTCAAGATGATTATCTCGATGCTTTCTTAAAGAATACTCAACTCCTTTCCAGAAAGAATTCTCTGAATATTCTTGTTTTTTTTGCAAATGAATTTGCATAGGAAGATTTAACTCAAGGAGCTGTGTTGGCAAACTTGAGCCTAAAAAGTCTTGCTGAAGCTCTCGGCTGGCTTTTTTTATTATGCTATATAAAGTCCCGCTGCCTGCTTCTTCATGTTCAAGCATGGCAGACCATTCTACAAAAATATCAGGTTCACTTAATAACCAATTATAGTTATGTGCAGGAATTAATTTATTAGCAATAAGTAACGTTAATTTACGACCAAGTAATTTATTTTCATCTTTTTGTTCTTCATAAAAGTAATGAGTTGCATTTTCATTAGTATGAAGCATGGAATTAACAAGAGCATCCCATTGTTCTAAAATATCACTTTTTTCATTGCATAGTTGCACAGTAGGATTTTTGACAATAAACCCAACACCGCATAATAATCCTGCTGTAAAAACAGCATAATGCCATTTAGCTGCAAATTTTTCTATCGTATGATTAGGGTCATTATCATTGATATTATCTAAATTTAAAGGAATAGGATAATCATCTAGTTTTTCTAATGCGTATAAAGATCTTATTAATCCTAAGACAAGCTGGCCTTTAGATACTTTAAATTGTGGGTGTCTTAAATTAGGTAGGGATTGTACAAATTCAACATAATTATTAATAACAGGAAGATAAAGCTTGTCAAAAGCCTTTTCTGGAGTGTTACTTAATTGTTTAATGTCTTTAAGAATCTCTTGTAAAATTGGATCTTGTAATAATTCTTCAGCATCAAGAATTGGTGTTAATTTGTTATTTTTTTTACTTCCATTATCATTACCATCATTCTTATTGTTATTTTGATTATTATTTTTATTATCAATAGAACTTTTTATATTAGAGCTAGGTTTATCTGAATCAATATTATATGGAATAAAAGAGTATAACTTGCTCATATCATAGTTTTATTTAATTATATTTATTATATTCATCCTTATTTAAACTAATTATAGTATTAGTTTCTTGAATTAGATCGGGAATTTCTAGTTTTTTATACATGTTATTTAATAACTTTAAAGCTTTATATGATTCAGGAGTGCCTTGAAAGTTAGCTATGACATATTGTGCTCTATTTGCAGCTGCAACATAAGCTTTTCTGTCTATATAAAATTCAGCTACATATAATTCATGTCTTGCTAAGAGATTTTTAATTTTAACCAGCTCTGCTTTTGCTGTTTTAGAATATTTGCTATTAGGGAATCTATTTAATAATTTTTGATAATCATGAAAAGCTGTCTTTAAATTAGTAACATCACGAGCAGCAGGATCAGTTTTGAATAAATTATGTAATAAACTATTGTATCTATTAGATTTTATATGACCTTTCATATAAAATACATAATCTAAATATTTGCTGTCAGGATGTAACTGAACATATTGATTTGCTTGTTCGTATGCTGAATCATAATCTTCATTCATAAAGTATGCATAAATTGATTCTAGTTGAGCTTTTGTTGTATATTGGCTAAATGGGAAATGACTTTCAAGAGCTTCATAATTTGTTACAGCTATTTTATAATCATTGTTTTTAAGCGCATTTGTGCCAGTTGTGTATATTTCTTTGTCACTAATGTTTGCATAAGGATCTGTCTCGATAACATCTTTATCACTAAATGGATTAATTTTTTGAATTTTTTCTTGCATTTGGGAACATGAAATTAAAAAAACGAATAAAAAATAGACAAAAAGTTTGAAAATACCGCGCATTAGTTGTTTGCCTTCCTATTAGTTGTTACAATATTAAAATTTAGCTTGCGATATTTTAACATTAATTGCAATGTATTTAAAATTATTAGAAATCAAATTAAATTACAACCATATAAAATATTTATAATAATGAGCAACATATCAATAATTTCAGATAGTTATAAAAACAAGAGAATAGATCAAGTATTAGCTGAATTATATCCAGATTTTTCTAGATCAATTCTTAAAAAATGGCTTCTTGAGGGTAAAATTAAAGTTGATAATAAAGTATTAAGCAAAGCAAATTTAAAAGTAGCTGGCGGTGAAACAGTTGAGCTTGAAATAAATTTAGAAGAGCTTGAAAATACTAATAATTGGACTCCTGAAGATATAACTAACGATCATGATTTACAAATTATATATGAAGATGGTGATATTATAGTAGTTAATAAACCAATAGGTTTAGTTGTTCATCCAGGAGCAGGTAATACACATGCTACTTTAGCTAATCATTTATTATATAAATATCCAGAACTTGAGAAGTTACCAAGAGCAGGAATTGTGCATCGATTAGATAAAGATACTAGTGGCTTATTAGTTATAGCAAGAAGTATTAAAGCGCATTCTAGTTTAATTAAACAGTTAGAATCTAGATCTGTGAAAAGACAATATTTAGCTTTAGTGAAAGGTATAGTTATTATTAGAGAAGGAGTTGTCAATGAAGATATAGCAAGACATCCTAGAAATAGAGTAAAAATGACAGTAGTTGAATCAGGAAAAGAAGCGATTACACATTATAAAGTCGAAACATATTTCAAGAATCATACTTTGTTAAAACTAAGTTTAGAAACAGGGCGTACTCATCAAATTAGAGTTCATATGGATTCTATAAATCATGGAATTGTTGGCGATAGTTTATATGGTACAAGATATAACGTTAGTTTAAGTTTATACACTGAATCACAAAAATCAGAATTATTAAGTTTTAAAAGACAAGCTTTACATGCTTTTAAATTAGAATTAGAGCATCCTAGTTTGAATAAAACCATGTCATTTGAAGCACCAATAGCTGATGACATGCAAAGCTTACTTGCAGATATAATTTAATAATTAATATCTATATTCTTTATTTTGTAGATATGCTAATGTTTTAATAATCAACAATATTTTTAAAAAATTAAGACATGAAAAAAACAATTGGGGCTGCTTTTCTAGTAGCTGGTACTTGTATTGGAAGTGGTATGATGGCGCTGCCTTTGGTACTTGGTAAAATTGGGATTCTTCCTAGTTTTTTTTTAATGCTAATAACTTGGTTACTCATGTATTATACAGCTTTATTTAGTATAGAGCTTAATTTACAAGCAGGAAGAGGGTTATCATTAGGCTCTCTTGGAAGGATTTTTTCTGGATTTACAGCAGAGGTAATTGGCGTTGTAAGCCTTAAACTATTGTCTTATGCTCTTTTAGCAGTATATATTTCAGGTCTTGCATCTGTGTTTGACAAGTTATTTGATATGGGTTTATCAATACAGACTTTAATAACACTTATAGCATTAGGTATTTTTTTGGTATTATGCCTGCCTTTAAAAATTTTAGATATATTTAATAGATTTTTATTTATAACATTATTGGTCATTTTTTTAATTTTGATTGCCAGTTTGTTTTTAAATATAGATAAATCATCTTTACCTTTATTTGGACCAGAAGTGCTTAACCCATTGGCATTTAGCGAAGTGATTCCAATAGTTTTTACATCCTTTGGATTTCAAGTTATTTTTCATACGTTAGCTAATTATTGTAATAAAGATAAAAGAATTCTTAAAAAAGCTTTTTTTTATGGAAGTTTAATTCCTGCGATAGTTTATATGATTTGGGCTATTAGTATTTTAAGTATTCTTTATAAGCAAGATATTCTTTTTTATAATGCAATGATAAGTGGTTCAATAACAGTTGGCGAATTAGTTGAAAAGTTGAGCAATATTGCACAAATGCCATATCTAGATCATGTTGTCTGGGTTCTATCTTGTTTTGCAATTGTTACATCTTTAATTGGTGTTGGTATTGGTCTTTATGATTCTTTTTTTAATCATTTTGAGGATCATTTTTCTAAATATGATTATGGTTCATGGATTAATAAACTTGTTTCTAGTTTAATTACTGTTTTGCCTGCATATTTAGTTGTGGTATTAATTCCAAAGACTTTTATTGCAGTATTAGGTTTTGCTGGCATGATTTTAGTAGTAATTGCTATTTTTCTTCCTGCTTTTTTACTCATAAAAGTAAAAAAATTCAGTATGCCAAATATTAAATATTTATATTACAAAGAATTAAAGTCTGATTTCTTAATTAATCTTTCTATTGTATTAGGAATTATAGTTGTAGTTTGTGAAGTAGTTAATTTGATTTTTTCTTAAGTTATATAAAGCTCATGGAGGAGCTATCTTTTTATTCATCATTTGTTATTTACATTTATCAGTATTAATTAATTTGAAGCTTCTAAATTAAAATGCGAAAATTAATAGATCATAAATAAAAGAAAATCTAAAAAATATGTTTACTAAAGTATTAGTTGCAAATAGAGGTGAAATAGCTTGTAGAATTATTTCTAGCTTAAAACAGTTAGGTATTAAGTCAGTTGCGGTATATTCAGAGCCAGATGTAAATTCTAAGCATGTTGATATGGCTGATGAAGCTTATGGTTTAGGTGGATTTAACTCGCAGACAAGTTATCTAAATATAGATAAAATTCTAAATATTGCTAAAGATGCAAAAGTAGAGGCCATACATCCAGGATATGGTTTTTTATCTGAAAACTATCTTTTTGCTGAAATTTGTTTAAAAAATAATATAGAATTTATAGGCCCTAATGCAACAGCTATTAAGATTATGGGGCAAAAACTTGAGTCTAAAAATTTACTTAAAGAACATAATATTCCAGTTATTCCTGGTTATTCAGGAAATAATCAAGATCCAAACTATTTATTAAAAGAAGCTAATAACATAGGCTATCCAGTTTTAATTAAAGCTTCAAGTGGCGGGGGAGGCAAAGGCATGCGTCTTTGTGACTCTCAGTTAAATTTTATCAAAGATTTAAATGCTGCTAAAAGAGAAGCTAAAGCAAGTTTTGATAATGATGTCGTTATTTTAGAAAAATATATAATCTCACCAAGACATATTGAAGTACAGATTTTGTTTGATAAATATGGAAATGGTGTGTATTTATATGAAAGAGATTGCTCTATACAAAGACGTCATCAAAAAGTAATAGAAGAAGCTCCTTTTGAATTATTTGATGATAATTTAAGGGAAAAAATAGGTTTAAGTGCTGTTGAAATTGGTCGAGTTGTTAATTATATTAATGCTGGAACAGTTGAGTTTCTATTGGATAAAGATAATAATTTTTATTTTATGGAGATGAATACTAGATTACAAGTAGAGCATCCTATAACAGAAATGATAACAGGTTTAGATTTAGTCAAATTACAATTACAAATAGCTTCTGGTGATCAATTAAATATAAATCAGGCAAATATTAAAATTAAAGGCCATGCTATTGAAGCTAGGATTTATGCAGAAGATATTGATAATAATTTTATGCCATCAATTGGAAAAATAGATTATTTAAATCTTCCTGATAACTATTCTAGTTTTAATAATAATGCAAAAATTAGAATCGATTCAGGTATTAAATTACATGATGATATCTCTATGTATTATGATCCAATGCTGGCTAAAATTATAACTTTTGGTGAAACAAGAAAAGAAGCTATTAATAAATTAAATCAAGCGTTAGGTTCTACGAATATATTAGGTGTTAAAAATAATGTTGAGTTTTTAAATAATATTATTAATAATGAAAATTTCAAAAATAATGTTATTGACACAAGCTTTATAGATTCTAATATTAATAAAATCACCAAGAATAAAGCATTTAATCAAAATACTAAAATTTCTTTAATAATAGCAATATATTACGAATATCTAATAAAATATAATAATAAATATAAGTCAGTATGGAACAGTATTGATAGATTTAGATTAAATTATAATGATCCATTTGAATTTTGTTTTGAATACGAAAATGATGTTTATCAAGGCTATTTAAATAATGGACAAGTTATTTTTGAAAGTGAAAATTATAAAATAGAATTAGTTAAATTTGTTGATCATAAAATACATATTATTATTAACAATCATCTTTATAAAGCAATAGCGGTTCATCATAAGAATGGCATTTATATTTTTAATAATTCTAAGCAACATATTTTTAATTATTTACAGCAAAATAGTACAATTAATGATGATATTGAATCAACTGGTGTTGTAATATCTCCTATGCCAGGCACAGTAATATCAGTAAAAGTTGTAATTGGAGATAAAATTGAAAAAGGTGCAGATTTGCTCACATTGGAAGCTATGAAAATAGAGCATACTGTAAAAGCAAATCAATTTGGAATTATTAGGAGTGTTTTTTTTAAAGAAGGTGATATAGTTGCTGCAGGTGATAAGTTAATAGCAATGGAATAAAAAACAGTTAAATATGGATATATTATGTTACCGACAAAAGTTACAATAGTTGAAGTAGGGCCTAGGGATGGCTTGCAAAATGAAAAGCAGCAAATATCAAAAGAAGACAAAATAATATTAATAGATTTATTAGTCGATGCAGGATTTTCTATTATAGAGTCTGGAAGTATTGTCTCAAAAGATAAAGTGCCTCAAATGCAAGATACTTTAGATATTTTAAATCATATTAAAGTTAAGCCAAATGTAAAGCATCAAGTTTTAATCCCTAATGTGAAAGGATTAGAAAAATTATTAGAGCATAATGATAAAGTAAAAAATTACAATCAAAATTATATAGATACAATAGCGGTATTTACAGCTGCAAGTGATAGTTTTTGTAAAAAAAATATTAACAAAAGTATCGCCGAGTCTTTAGTTGAATATAAAAAAGTTATTAATATGGCACGTGAAAACCATATTAAAGTTCGAGGTTATATTTCTTGTTGCTTAGGTTGTCCTTATGAAGGAGAGGTGGCATTTGATCAAGTATTAAATGTTGCAAAAGAATTATATAATTTAGGATGCTATGAAATATCAATCGCTGATACTATAGGAATTGGAAGTGCTGGTAATGTTCAAGAATTATTATTTTATTTATCAAAAAGCATATCATTAAATAATTTTTCTGTGCATTTTCACGATACTTATGGTCAAGCTTTAGCAAATGTTTATGCTTCATTATTAATGGGCATATCAGTAATAGATAGCTCTGTATCTGGTTTAGGTGGTTGTCCTTATGCTGGGTATGCTAGTGGAAATCTTGCAACAGAAGATTTATTGTTTTTATTAAATAACTTAAAAATTAAAACAAATGTTAATTTTGATAAATTATTGTTGGCAAGTAATTTTGTTGCTAATAAATTAAAAATACCTGTTAGGTCAAAAGTATTTAATGCGCTTTTAGCAAAGGAAAAGTATGAATCAAAAACAGATATTATTTAATTTAGATAAAAATATTAAAATAAAATCAAAATTATATAAATTTATTAAAGCAATAGAAAATAAAACAGATTTTAATATAGAGCAGCAAGCAGGTATTCCTGATTTTTTTTCTAGTTTATATAATAGCTTTTATAATTGGACTGTAGCTAATAAACAAAATACACAAATATTTTGGCAAGAATTTGCAATTTTTTCAGATATTATTTTTAAAAATAATAAACTAGATATTACTGTATTGAAAGAAAATAAATTTTTTTATAAAAACAAATGGTTTAGTGGGGCACAATTAAACTATGCTGAAAATTTATTAACCAGTAATTTTATTAAAAATACTAAATCAGATGCGATTGTTAGTTATGATGAATTTAATAATAGACAATCTGTTTCTTTTCAAGACTTATATAATAAAGTTTATTATTTATCAGAGTATTTAAAAAAATTAGATATAAAAAAAGGTGATGTGATTTGCGGTATTATGCCTAATACTATAGACACTATAGTCTGTATGTTAGCAACAACATCATTAGGTGCTGTTTGGACGGCATGCTCACCAGAGTTTGGTGTTGATGGAATCTTAGATAGGTTTACGCAAGTTAACCCAAAATTAATGTTTGCGGCAACAGAATATTCTTATAAAGGTAAGATTATATCTATAAAAGATAAAATTAATATTATTTTAGAAAAAATATCTGATATAAAAAATTTTATTAATATAGAATATTTACATAAAATTTGTGATGGTAATTCAAATAAAAATAAAATAGATTTTATCAGTTGTGATTTTTCTGATCCGTTGTATATAATGTACTCATCTGGTACTACAGGAAAACCTAAATGTATTGTGCATAGTGTGGGCGGTGTTCTAATTGAGCATGTTAAAGAGCATATGTTGCATTTAGATATCAATAATTTAGATAATTTAGGTCAAGATAAATTTTTATATTACACAACTTGTAGTTGGATGATGTGGAATTGGCAGGTATCAGCTTTATTTTTAGGCACAACTTTAGTTTTATATGATGGATTTCCTTTTTTTGAACAAGATTCGAAATTAATTGATATAATTAGTCAAGAAAAAGTTACTATTTTTGGAACTAGTGCAAAATATTTGCAGCAGTTAGAAAAAACAGGGTTTAAGAGTCATGCAGATTTATCTGATTTAAGAATGATTTTATCAACTGGCTCGCCATTATTACCAGAAAGTTTTGATTATGTGTATAATTATTTAAGCAAAAATTTGGCTCTTTGTTCTATTTCTGGAGGAACAGACATTATAGGGTGCTTTGCTTTAGGTTGTGTTTTACTGCCTATATATAAAGGCCAGTTACAAGCAAGAAGTTTAGGTCTTGATATTAGATTTTTTGATGATTCAGGACATGAATTATTAGAAAAAAAAGGCGAGTTAGTTTGTCTTAACGCTTTTCCTTCAATGCCAATTTATTTTTGGAATGATTTTGATTATAAAAAATATTATAATGCTTATTTTAGCAAGTATGATAATATTTGGGCTCATGGTGATTATGGAATGCTAACAAATGAACAAGGAGTAATCATATATGGTCGTTCAGATACGGTGCTTAATCCTTCTGGAGTTAGAATTGGTACTGCAGAAATTTATCGTCAAGTTGAAAAGTTAGAAGAAATATTAGAAGCAATTGTTGTTGGACAACAATATCAAGGAGATGAAAGGTTAATTTTATTTGTTAGAATTAATGAGAAGTGTAAACTAGATGATAATTTAAAATTAAAAATCAAAGACATTTTAAAAAACAAAGCATCGCCAAGACATGTTCCTTCTAAAATTATTGAAGTTTTAGATATTCCTAGAACAACTAGTGGTAAAATATTAGAGCTTACAGTAAAAAAATTAGTAAATAAGCAAGATGTGAATAATTTGTCTTCTATTGCTAATCCAGAGAGTTTAAAATATTTTAAAAATTTAAAAGAATTAGATAATTAAGGTTGTTATGCATAATACAATGAGAAATTTTATTCATTTTATAATATTAGCTTTAACTATATTTATATTTTATGAGTTAAGTCCTGATAATCAAGTAAAGCCTTCTGGGATGTACTTGCCTTTATCTCAAGGTTACCCTAAAATCAAGGCAAATGAAGTAAAAGTAGTGATAGCAGGTCACTCTGATATTGATTATTTATATAATTATAGGCATATTGGCACAGTTACTGTTACAGTTCCATATACTAAAGATTTATTTGATTCTGAGTCATCTGCAATTGAGTTTGCTAAGAAAATGATTGCAAAGAACGGCGCTAATTTATTAGAAATTGATATGGTGCAAGGTCCACGATCATGGTTCAATACCAATACAGAAGTAGTCACTATACAAGCTAGAGTTTTAAAAGGTTGAGGAAATAAAGATGTTTGATATAAATTTTCCGTTAATTTTATTTATTGCAACGACAGCATCAGGATTAATTTGGCTTGCGGACATAATTTACCGTAAGTATTTCATTCAAATAGGTACAGATGATGGTGATTATAAAAATAATAAAAAGTTACCTTTTCTTGCTGAGCAAGCAAGGTCTTTTTTTCCTGTGTTATTCATAGTCTTTATTTTAAGGTCATTTTTATTTGAACCTTTTAGGGTACCAACAGGATCATTAGAGCCTACTATTTTGCCGGGTGATTTTGTTGTAGCTAACAAATATTCATATGGTTTAAAATTACCAGTTTGGGGTAATGAGTTATTAGCAGTAGGAAAGCCTGAAAGAGGAGATATAGCTATTTTTCATATCCCTGTTGATGATAAAACTTGGCTAGTAAAAAGAGTTGTAGGAGTTCCAGGCGACAAAATTAGTTATATAGACAAAAAATTACATATAAACGGTAAAGAATTAGAATATAATTTTATAAAAGAAACAAAAGATACTGATGATGGTAAAAAGTATTGGGATGTTGAAGTTTATGAAGAAAATTTATTAGGTACTAAGCATAAAATTTATGTTACTCCAGCAAGAGATAGCGTTAGTTTCAAGGATTTAGTTGTCCCTGAAGGTAATTATTTTATGATGGGAGATAATAGAGATAACAGTGATGATAGTCGTTACTGGGGTTTTGTGCCTTTTGATAATTTTGAAGGTAAAGCTGTTATGATTTGGTTCAGTTGGGATCAATACTCTTGGACTAACTTCAGATGGGATCGAATTGGTACTTCTTTATAAGGTTATTTTATTTATTGGAGCTGTTATAATTTTTGTAAAAATTTTGAAAATTTTTCAATAAAAATTATATTTTGCTGATGATTACCTATAGTAACTCTTAAATAATTATCAAGAGAATAATTTTTAAGGGGTCTTGTAATTATGCCTTTGTCTAATAAATAATTATAAATTTTATCTGGATTGTCTAATTTTACAGTTATAAAGTTGGTATAAGATTTTATATATTTTAAATTTAGTTTATTAAATTGTGAATATAGAAAATCTTTTTCTTGATGATTTATTTCCAAAATCTTAGAAATATATTTTTGATCATCTAGAGCACAAATTGCCGCTATACTGGCAAGCCTATTAACGTTAAAAGGTAATTTTATTTGATGCAATAGATTAATAATCTGAGAATTTGCAAAGCCATAACCCGCTCTTAAGCCTGCTAAGCCGTAAGCTTTAGAGAAAGTTCTTGTTATTATTAAGTTATCAAATTTATTTAATAAATTAACAGTATCAAAACTATCAAATTCTAATCTATATTCAAAGTAAGCCTCATCAAGTAGAACTAAAATATTTTTATCTATATTTTCTAATAAATATTTAATTTTATCAGAGTATAAATAAGTACTAATAGGATTTCCAGGATTTGCTATATAAATTATTTTAGTTCGATTAGTTATTTTTTTGATAATATCTTCAATATTTATATAAAAATTATTATCTAAATCTGATTCAATAATTTTAGCTCGCTGAGCATTAGCAATAATTTTATAATTTGCAAAAGAATATTTTGGGATAATGACTTCATCTTGATTATTAACAAAAGCCCGAGTTATTAATAATTGAATTTCATCTGATCCGTTACCTATTATGATTTTATCAGAACTAATATTATATTTTTGTTCTAAAGTTTGCTTTAAAGCATAATTATTTGGATCTGGATAATATAATAAATGAGATAATTCTTTTTGTATTGCTTTAAAGACTAAAGGACTTGGACCTAACAAATTTTCATTACTGGCTAATTTGATTATATTAGTTAGATTTTTTTCACGTGCTAACTCTTCAATAGGTTTGCCAGCTTGGTATGGTGTTAGATTTTGAAATTCTAAATTAATAAGTTTTTTTATATCCATAATTGTAATTATGGATATAAACTATAGTGTTAGTCAAAGAGGTTACTTATGTTTGGTTTTAAAAAACAGTATATAAAAATAAAAAATCAAAGTCCCAATGATAGCTAAGTAGTTAATTGGATTAGGGTTGCTGCCTGTATAAGGAATAAAATTAAAATTAGCAAAAGATAATACCGTGCCAATCATATATCCAGCCCAAAAGCTAAACACCAATGCAGCAGGAAAAGTTATAACAAATAAAATAAATCTTTTAATAATGCATTCATTTTTCATAAACAATCCTTTTTTGAAAAAATACAAATTTTATATAAAATAATATTGATATAAGCTATTATAATATATAATTCTCAAGAAAACTAAAAAGGACGTTATTATGGCTCTTAATAATAGAAGATTATTTCTAATTTTAGCATTAGTACCTTTTTTGCTTCTTTTTTTTGGTTATTACCAAGAATATGTTACAGAGCTTGAGCCATGTCCTTTGTGTTACATGCAGCGTTTTGCATATATATTAGTGCTAGTGACTGCACTTATTGCAGCTATTCACAATCCTAAAATTAAAACTAAAACTTTATTAGTATATGTTAGCATTTGTACTTTTTTTGCTGTTTTAGGATTATTATTGGCTTTTCGACAAATATGGTTACAAAGTCTTCCACCAGGGCAAGCCCCAGCATGTATGCCTAGTTTTTCTGTAATGTTAGAATATATGCCTTGGACTGAGGTATTAAAAACTTCTATTGTTGGAACGGGAGATTGCGCAAAGATAACATGGACTTTTCTTGGGTTATCAATGGCTGCTTGGAGTGCTTTTTGGTTTGTTGCTCTAATTGTCTTTAATTTCGTTATTTTGCTTTTAAATAGAAAAGAATAAAATAACTAATTATTTTTTTAATAAGCCTTATATTAAATAAGGCTTATTCTGTAATTTTCAATACTCATTACAGCTTTAACTTTCGCGGAGTTGGTTTGTGTACAATAGGATGAGGATTAAGTGGCGGTGGAGGATTCATAGGGCTAAAAATCCGAGTTAATTGTGATGATAATTCTTCTTGATTTTGTGGATTATGCTTATCTGTTTTACAGTTGTCAGCAGTTGGAAGATGGAATGAATTATTTGGCAATGAAGGGCTTTTTCTATCATCATCATTCTGTACTCCACAACTGTCAGGTGGAGGAGGAGTGAAAGTTTGTTCTGGAGAGTTTTCTCTATCTTTAACAGGACCTCTTGGAGGTTTTACTGATGCATATTTAAGAGCATGGGAAAGATCTTCCATGATACTACTCACTACATGTTTTTTTGAGTCTTCTGTTATTTCACTTAATTTTGATTCTAGCATTCGTTGAAATGAGTCCATTAGAAAACCAAATAAGCCAGGTTCATCTGTTTTAATTAAAAAAGGAATCTTCATCTGATCTTGAATAGCAATTGTTCTTTTTATAGTATCTACAAGAGAAACGGGTGAGTCTTCTTTTTTAGAGAATCTCCAATTTGATGCAGTGAATCCCATAAAATAAATAAAAGATTCATTTTTTTCATCTAAATTCTTTAAATAAGAAATAACACTTAATGTCATATCAAATATACTAATATCTATGCCATTGTGTTTACGACTAAAAATATTATCTAGCCTTCTTTTTGCAAAATCTGTGATCTGATCTGTTTTAGTATTAAGATCAAAATCTTCATTTTTTGGGAATAAAGCACTTTTTCCATATAATTGGTCAGTTGAAATCATAACGTTTGTTTTAGCTGCCCCTAGTCCTTGACTTATTATTTGCAATAGCAGTTCATTGTTTTTTTCAGCGCCACGATTACTTATGATTTGATCAATTAAAAAAAAGATTATATGATTCTTTGAAAAGCCTGGTATTATTGATTCATCATTATCGCCTTCAAGGGTCTTATTTAAATCTATAAACTTTGTTATGTTTATTTTTGTTTCATTAAATAGAGCTAATTCTTTTATTAGGTCGGAACCGGCTTGTTCTTGTGTTCCATTTTTTCGTAATACTCTTATTACCTTACCATTAAAGTGTCCAGGAATAATGTTTTTTTGGCTTGTATATTTAGAGTCAGAATCTTTTGGATCAGGAAGGCAATCACTTAATAACTTAATTAACTCTTGCTCTTTGTTATGTAACTCATTTAATTTATTTAGATTTGTATCTATCTCTGTTTTAATTTCCTTCTGTTCTAAAAAGAACTTTTGTATCATTGGTCTTTGCAAAAGGCTACTGTTGAAATTTTCTGGAAGAAAAGGTTTCTTTTTTAATTTGTCTGTAATAATTTTGTGTAAGTAGTTTTTTAATTCTTCACTGGTAATTGGTTTTTTATAAAAATTAACAGCTTTTTGGTAAGTCTGTATGTCATCTTTAAATTTAGATAGTTTTTGTTCATTATGAATTATCTCAGGATATTTGTCCTTCAAATATGATGTTGTACAGGCGTCTGGAATGCCTTGAATCATCTTCGCTGGTTTCTTAGGAATATTGTTCTTTTCCAAATTGTTTAGATTACTATGATAATTCTCAATCTGTATTTTTATCTCTTGAGCAAGTAGAATCTCTTCTTCTGTGTTAATTTTAACATGTTCTATCAAAGTTTCTTGCCACAATTGTTGATGGAAATTGCTATTTAAAATTTCGCGCATAATGATTATTTCTCTTGTTTCATAGCGGCCAAGAAAAATTAAATTTTCAACAGGTAAGTATTTTTTGTTATCTGGATTTTGGTGATAAAATTCCCAAATTGTTGCAAGAGAAAATGCAGCAGAATAAGCTCCTTTGAGCTCTATATTCAGTTTAAGTAAAGATAAGCTTTCTGATTGGTCTAATCTTGATTTATTTTCGTTTGCAACTAGATTTAATAATTGAGTTAACGTAGGAATAGAATACCTATCGCTATTATTTATAAGCAAGTCCTTTGTCGATTTCTCTTTTAATAATTGCTCTATATCTTCTCTTGTTTGGGTTTCATCTTTACGCTCAACTAAGTCAAAATCTTTTAAGATAAATCGTTCTTGTATCTCAGACTGTGAAAGACTTGATATTAAAGGAGAGTTTTCTTTCAAGCTGGATACGACGTGTTCTTGTTTTTCTAAAAGATCGAAAGCGTAAGATGATAATTTATTGCCATGTATCACCATTGGTTGGTTATCTTTAGATACATGAATATCACATTCTAGAGCATGCGCTCCTTGAATTATTGCTTCCTTAAATGCAGCAATAGAGTTTTCTGGATAAGAGGTAGTCTCTTTAGTTGATTCTCTAAGTACATGATTATATCCAAGCTCTTGTGATAAAGTTGGTTTCCCCATGCTAGAAGAGCTGTCATTAGACTGCATTTTAGCTATTTCTTGGTCAGGAAATTTAAAATTAAACCATTCTGTTAATGGCTCGAGTAATTTATCCGCTTCAGCCGTACTTAAAAAATAAGAGCGGGGTTTATCTATAACGCCCATTCCTCTATGACCGGTAACTAAAATACCTTTAGTAATTTCAGTGGCTCTTTTCATAATTTGCTCGTGTTTAAGTGTGATAAATTGATTAACTCTATATTATAACAATGTCTTTGTTTGTCAACTAATACTATATGATTGTTATGAAGTTTTTATTAATTTTTTAAAATAATTTAATGAATTTTAAGATATAAAATCTATAGTAACAGCTCTAAACCTTAAAAATTATATCTTACTGATGTAGAACGACAGATCATGATAAATCCTTTTTTGTAGATGAATTGTTTTATTGGTATTTTGTATATATAATTTTATAGTAATAATTTATTATAGTTAATTAATAAGGATTTCTTATGGCTGATAATACCAAAGTAATAGAATCATTAAAAAATGTTTTAGCCGATACTTACACATTGTATTTAAAAACTCAGTATTATCATTGGAATGTGAAAGGTCCTAACTTTTATAGCTATCATGCTATGTTTGAAGCTCAGTACAAAGAGCTTGCAGATGTAGTTGATGTTGTTGCTGAAGAAATAAGGGCTGCAGGGGCTAAATCCCCAGGAAGCTTTAAAGAATTTTTAAAAGCATCCAAAGTTAGTGATGATCATATTGATGGTAAAGCAGATGAAATGATTCAAGATTTAGTAAAGAATCATGAGGTCTTATTAAGCTCTTTAGGTGACTTAAAAGAAGCTGCAGCAGATTGTGGTAGTCGAGCTGAAGATTTAGCCGATGCAAGAGTTATGGCTCATGAAAAAATTATTTGGATGTTAAATTCTTCTTTAGCGTAATATTTTTTATTGTATATTTGCAAAAATTCAGGGATAATCCTATTTATGTATGTTTATAAAAATATAATTTATAGGAGCTATCCTTGATAACAGTTCTTTTAGTCGATGATCATGATTTAGTCCGAGTTGGTATTAAAAGACTTTTATCAGATGTTAAGAGCCTTAATGTTGTTGGTGAAGCTAAAAGTGGTGAAGAAGCTGTTAGAATAGCTAGAGAATTAAGACCTGATGTTGTTTTAATGGATGTTAAAATGCCAGGTATTGGTGGTCTTGAGGCAACTAAAAAAATTGTAAGGTTGGATTCTAATATAAAAGTTCTTGCTGTGACTATTTATGGTGAAGAGCCTTTTCCTTCAAGATTACTTCAAGCAGGAGCTTCTGGTTATTTGACTAAGGGTTCAAGCATTGATGAAATGATAAATGCGATTCAAACAGTATTTGCTGGTCAGAAATATTTAAGCCCTGAAGTTGCGCAGCAATTAGCCTTAAAGCATGTTGGTGGCGAGCTAGATTCATCTCCTTTAGATATTTTATCTGAAAGAGAAATGCAAATTATGATTATGATAACTAAAGGCATTAAGGTTCAAGAAATTTCTGATAAATTATGTTTAAGTCCTAAAACAGTAAATAGCTATAGATATAGATTATTTGAAAAGTTAAGTGTAAATAGTGATGTTGAATTAACTCATTTGGCTATAAGACACGGGATGCTTGATACAGAGACAATGGCATAAATAATAGTCTGTTCTTTATATGTGACTGTGTTTAATTATAACAATTTTTTAAAATCTTGCTCATTAGAATCAGGCGTTTATGAAATGTTTGATTCATCTCAAAATATTTTGTATGTCGGTAAAGCTAAAAATCTTAAAAATAGAATAGCTTCTTATTTTAATAAAAATCTTTCTAAAAAAACTCAAGCATTAGTTGCTAAAATAGCAGATATTAGAATTACTATTACTAGCACAGAAAAAGAAGCTTTAATTTTAGAAGCTAATTTAATAAAACAATATAAGCCAAAATATAATATTTTATTAAGAGATGACAAAAGTTATCCTTATATTATTCTAGATAATAAAAATTTTCCAAGATTAGATTTTTATAGAGGATTAAAAGTTACCAAAAAGAAAAATAATAATTATGAGTTTTTTGGTCCATATCCTAATGCTGGTTATGCAAGACAAACTTTAAATTTATTACAAAAAATTTTTTTACTGCGTAATTGCTCAGATAGCTTTTTTAGCAATCGCTCAAGACCTTGCATGCAATATCAAATTAATCGATGCAGTGCACCCTGCGTGGGTTATATTGATGAAATAAGTTATAAAAAACAGGTTCTAAATGCAAAGTTATTTCTGATGGGTAAAAACCAAGATGTTATAAAAAATTTAGTACAACAAATGAATGTGGCTGCAGATAATTTAGATTATGAGCGGGCTGCAAAAGTTCGAGATAGTATCAAAACCTTACAAGAGGCACAGCAGCAGCAATTTATTATTAGTAGTAATGATGAAAATATAGATTTAATAATTATTTTAAATTTAATTAATAAATATTGTATTAGTTTAAATAAAGTTAGAAACGGCGTGTTTATTAGTACACAGCAGTTTTTTATGAGTTCGAATTTAGATATAGAAAATCAAGATAATGATTTTGGTTTAGTTTTATATAATTTTTTATCACAGTATTATTTATCATCAAAAAATAATCTAGATTTACCAGATAAAATTTTACTAAATGAATCTTTAAATGATAAAAATTTATTTATTGATATTTTAAGCAGTAATTTTAAAAAGATTAAGATAGTTGATGCACTATCAAAAAATAAAAGACAATATAATAAATATAAAGAATGGGTAGATATTGCAGTTAGAAATTTAAAGCATGCTGTATATAATAAATCAGATCTTTTAGAGCAATCTTTTGATTTTAAAAATAATTTTAATGTGTTAAAAGAATTTTTTAAATTAAATTCTTTGAATTTAATCGAGTGCTTTGATGTAAGTCATACATCAGGATTTTATACAGTTGCATCACAAGTTGCTTTTAATAATAAAGGGCCAGATAAAAAATTATATAAAAAATATAATATACTCTTGTCTAAGCAATCAGATGATTATGGTGCTATGCGTGAAGTTATTTCTAGGCGATTTAGACATAAATTAGCAAGCAACATGCCAGAAGTTTTATTAATAGACGGTGGTATAGGGCAATTAAATGTTGTTTATGATGAATTAGTTAAATTATTTATCAATAATAAAGTTGTTCTTTTAGGAATTTGTAAGGGTGATTTAAGAAAATCTTCAAATGATAAAATTTTATATTTTAATAGTAATAATAAGAAGATAGAAACTTTAAATTTAGAAGAAAATACTAAAAGAATGTTGCAGATGTTAAGGGATGAAGCTCATCGATTTGCTATTAAGGCAATGCAAGCTAAGCGCAGTAAAAAAGGTATTAATTCTATATTAGAAGAAATTCCAGGTTTAGGTAAAAAAAGAATTCAAAAAATACTTGAGCATTTTGGTGGCTGGGTGGAAGTTAAGAGGTCAACTAAAGAACAGTTACAGCAAATTCCTGGAATAAGTGATAAACTAAGTAGTATAATTCTAGATAAACTGAAAAATTTAAAATATTAATTTAAAATATTATGAATATACCAAATTTATTAACATTATTTCGAATCTTATTAGTACCTATTTTAGTTATAGTGTTTTTTCTACCATATACGTGGAGTTTCTATGCTGCGGCTTTAATTTTCATTATAGCCTCGATTACTGATTTTTTTGATGGTTTTTTAGCGCGAAAACTAGAGCAACAAACTTCATTTGGGGCTGTTTGCGATCCTGTTGCTGATAAATTAATTATTTCTATAGTTTTAATTTTATTAGTTGCTGAATATAAAACTATATTTTTTACCTTACCGGCTATTATTATTGTTGGTCGAGAAATAGTAGTATCAGGGTTGCGAGAATGGATGTCTGAAATAGGTAAGCGTACTAATGTTTCGGTATCTTTGCTGGGTAAAATAAAAACAGTTTTTCAAATGGTGTCTATAATTATTTTATTATATGGTACGCCAGAACATTTTAATTTGTTAGTAACTATAGGCTTTGTTTTTCTGTATATTTCTGTATTTTTAACGTTGTGGTCAATGGTTTTATATATAAAAGCCGCGTGGCCACATTTATGGTCAAGTTCTGATGAATTAGTGCTTGACAATGATCGATAGATAAGTAAAATAGTGTCTATCTTAGATGCGGGAATAGCTCAGTGGTAGAGCACAACCTTGCCAAGGTTGGGGTCGCGAGTTCGAGCCTCGTTTCCCGCTCCAGATTTCTGTCATATATATTTATATGGCTGAGTGGCAGAGTGGTTATGCAGCGGCCTGCAAAGCCGTGGACGCCGGTTCGATTCCGACCTCAGCCTCCATATTTATAATATGGTAGAGACATTGCAAATTAATTTGCCCGGGTGGCGAAATTGGTAGACGCAAGGGACTTAAAATCCCTCGGTATTAACTACCGTGCCGGTTCGAGTCCGGCCCCGGGCACCATTTAATAATTCTTATTATGTTTTCCTCAGTTTTCAACTTTGTGCATCTTAATATGTGTCATATGTAAATTATCTGTTTGTTTTTTAACTTAATATTGCAAAATATTATTTAATAGTAAATTAGATAGAAGTTACCCTAGATAAAGTTACTTAAATAATCTATAATTCATGTCTATGCGTTTTTACAATGAGAAAATTAATAACTACTTTTTAAATTCAGAATATAGTGGTACATTAGGCCAAGATTTGCCTTGTGTTTATACTATTGATGAAGGAAGTGTTAAGCTTGGGAAGTTAATTATTTTTCAAATAATGCTTGATAATACAAAAAGTTACATTAAAGATGTAAAGTATAAAGTTTATGGTTGCGGAGCAACTATAGCAACGATAGAATGGCTTGCAAGGCAAATTATTAATCAAAATATAGTAGTTTTAGATAGTATTAAAATAGAAGATATTAATAATGGCTTAGAGCTTCCAAAGAATAAATTACATTGTGCAATAACAGCAGAAGATATTTTAATGCGATTGAAATTATTAATTACAGGTAATATAAATTAAATTCTTTATGACTATAAAATTAACTAATACAGCCAGTAATCATATTAAAGAGACTATTGAGTCTTTATCAAAAAAAGACAATACGCAAATTATAGGGATAAAATTTGGGGTAAAAAAAACAGGGTGTTCAGGGTATGCATATACTGTTGATTTTTTGTACCAAGATCAAGCTCAAAATAATAAAAATTTAAATATAAAAGATTGTGAAGTTTTTCAAGATAATAATATAAATATTTATGTCGCTAATGAAGATTTACAATTTATTAATGGCATGCATGTAGATTACGTTCAAAAAGGCTTAGGAAGTGTTATGGTTTTTGATAACCCTAATGCTGCCAATGAGTGTGGATGTGGTGAGAGTTTTTCTTTAAAAGAAAAAGAAGAATAAGCTTTATTTAATTAAATATAAAAAGGTAATAAAATGACAGTAGAAATAACGTTATCAATAGTTAAACCAGATGCAGTTGCTAAAAATGTTATAGGTGAAATCTATACATCTTTTGAAAAACAAGGCTTAAAAATCGTTGCAGCAAGAATGATGCATTTAACTCAAGATCAAGCTGAAAAGTTTTATGAAGTACACAAAGAAAGACCTTTTTATGGTGAACTAGTTGAATTTATGACAAGTGGTCCAGTAATGATTCAAGCTTTAGAAGGTGAGAATGCAGTTGCTAAAAATAGAGATATTATGGGTGCAACTAACCCTGCTGAAGCAGCTGATGGTACTATTAGAAAAAGATTTGCTGATAGTATTGGTGAAAATGCGGTACATGGTTCTGATAGTTTAGAGAATGCGAAGAATGAAGTTGCTTTCTTTTTCACTCCAGAAGAAATTTGTTCTAAATAATATTTTTAATAATTTGGGTTGTATTTTATGAGCAGTAAATTAAATCTTTTAAATTTTGATAAAGCAGCACTGCAAGAATGGTTTGTTGCAAATGATGAGAAACCATTCAGAGCAATCCAAATATTAAAATGGTTACATCAGCATGGTGAGTTTGATTTTGATGCCATGACTGATGTAGGCAAAAAGTTAAGAGAAAAACTAAAAAATAGTTTTGAAATAGTTTTACCTGAAGTTGTTGTTGATAATATATCAAGCGATGGTACAAGAAAGTGGTTATTTAGATTAGCAGACGGCAACTGTGTTGAAACGGTATATATCCCTGAAAAAAATCGAGCAACGTTGTGTATTTCATCTCAAGTAGGTTGTGGCTTGAATTGTTCTTTTTGCGCAACAGGAGCACAAGGATTTAATCGAAATTTAGAATTACATGAAATAATCGCACAAATATGGCTTGCACATCAATTAGTGGCTGATTATCAACAAGTAGAAGGTAAAATCGTTAAGCATTTAGAAAAAATTATTAGTAATGTAGTTTTTATGGGTATGGGTGAGCCTTTATTAAATTATACTAATGCTCAAAAAGTAATAGATTTATTATTAGATGATAATATCTATAATCTATCAAAATATAAAGTAACGTTAAGCACATCTGGGGTAGTTCCAGTATTAGAGCAATTTTGCAAAACAAGTGATGCCGCTTTAGCTATTTCATTACATGCTGGAAATGATGAGTTAAGAAATAAATTAGTTCCAATTAATAAAAAATATAATTTACAGCATTTATTAAGTGTGTGTGAAAATTATTGTAACACAAGAGATAGAAGTGTTACTTTTGAATACGTAATGCTAGATGGTGTTAATGATACTAAAGAATGCGCTAGACAATTAGTAAAAATTTTACAAAATATTGATTGTAAGATTAATTTGATTCCATTTAATAGTTTTGAGAATACTCTATATAAAAGATCTACGGATGAAAATATTGATATATTTTCTAATATTTTATATAAAGCAGGTTTTATTGTAACTGTCAGAAAAACCCGAGGCGAAGACATTGCTGCAGCATGCGGTCAATTAGCTGGCAAATTTCAAGATAGAACATCTAGATCAAGACTGCTTTTAGAAAAATATAAAAAAGAAGTCGCGGCTTAAAGTATAATTGGTCTGCTACTTTTATAGAATTATATAGCTAATTATAATTCTATAAAAGTAGCAGGCAATATTGGAAAATTAAGATTATTAAATACAAGTTACTTTAGAGTATTAATAAAATTAATGTTTATTATCTACATTAGAATGAAAAAATTTATTAACTTCTTCATCTGCTTTTTCTTTTGCATATCCATATTTTCTTTGTAAAGTACCGGATAACTCTTCAAATTGCCCGTTAATTTTGGTCAAATCATCATCTGTCAATTTTCCCCATTGTTTTTGTGCTTTTCCTTTTAATTGATGCCACATACCTTGAATTTGTTCATTATTCATAAATTAACCTCATAATCATTATTTGTCTTTTTAAGACTATAGAAGTTGGATAAAGTTCAAGTATTATATTTTTGGATCAATTATATTTAAAAATTTAAGGTTTGGATAATTTGTGTGGTGTTGTTATAAGGGAGTTTGTTTGATTTTGACAATGAGAACTCATATCAAAATGTTCTATAGAAAAATAATCTTCCTCGAGCTTAGCGTCTAAGTCTTTTTTTGTGTATAAGCAACAGATGTTATTAGGGTTTTTCGATTTATTAAGAATTTCTGTTTTTAAAAATTTTTCAGACATACCGTTTAGACTTTCTTTTACTGCTACAGCATCTATTGCATAATATATAGTTGGACTAAAATTTTGTACGCAAATTTCATATTCTTCTAAAGTTTTATAAGCAGTGATGTCTATAAGGTTGAATATGTTATTATATTTTGTAATTAATTTATCAAGACTGTATGTTTCACTAGGATAAAAAACAGCACGAGAGTTATTATCAATAGGTTTATATACTGTATCAATCAAGACTAATTTAAATCTAGGTCGTATATTTTTAGGAATATTTTTTAATGCTTCCAATAATATTGTTTCTTGGGAGCCAGATCCTGATCCAATAGATACTATGGTATATTCATCAAACCCCATTTGTAGCATTTTTTTTGTAACTAATTTTGGAATAAAAAATCTTGAACTCATAGCAACTTTAGAGTCAAGCATTAGAGCACAGTTACATATGCTTTCTGATATGGCTCTGATGATTGATTTATCAAAATATAATGTAGATAGAATTATGTTTTGTAAATTATCCATAATCTCAGGCATACTTGATTGTTGAAATAAGATAGATTTATTATTAAAAATTTCTTCAATTTGTGATTTAATATAATTATGTGATAAATGTTCTATGAAATCATCATGTTTTTTCATTTCATTATATATTAAAAATAATATATAAATTTTAGGGGGAATCTCCTTAATCATTTGATCTTTAAGATCTGTCGATGATTCATCTTCATGATTTTTGTTTTGTGATAATGAGTTAATTGATAGTAAATATCTTATTGTTCTTTGAAAGTCATTTATGTCTTGATTAATAGATTCGGTATCTGGGAATAGAGAAAAAATATCTTTTAATTTTTCTTCAGATTTAGCATTATTAGTTAAATAATGTAGTTGGATATAAACATTATTTTCTATAAGGCCTGTTAAAAAATAAAATTGAGTAATAGTATCTAATTGATTTAAATTTTGTATATCAGAAAAAGACAAGTCTTTATAAGACTTATTTTTATAGCTGTCTTTAATATATTGATTTATCTGCTCTGCAAGTGTTTTTCTGTATTCATAAATTTCAAGATTTATGTTTTTTGACATTACTAGAATTCTGCTTAATCTTATATGATAAGGAATTGCTGCAGGATAAAATTTTGCAATTTCATCTCTCAATAGAGTTAACGTACTTAAGATATTGTATGGTAATAAACTAGCAAGCATAATAACTTAACAACCTTCATATTATATGTGATATATCATTATAATACTTCTAACTTAAATAATACTTAAGATTCATTTTAATAAATATTAAAAATTTTAATTTTTAAAGTAAAAACAAGACCAGGATTTTAATGAATTTGGATTGGTATTAAATTTTAGTCAAAGAAATTTCAGATGTTATTTTAATTTGTAAAATATTCAATATTCAATAGTGAAATATTTTTTTTAACACCCTCTTTTTATTAAAAAAAGAGGGCATAAACTAATTATTTTTTAGTCTATTTTAGGAGGAGTATCAAATGTATGGTACGGAAGTGGAGTAGGCAATGTCCACTCTAATCCATGGGCATTATCCCAAATTTGATTAGTATTTATAGCGCCTTTGCCGCCTCTAATACAGTTTATTACTATGTAAAGAAATAGCAATTGTGAAAAACCAAATAAGAAAGCCCCAAAAGTTGCTATAGCATTAAATTCTGAAAATTGAAGAGCGTAATCAGGAATTCTTCTAGGCATTCCTGCAAGACCAACAAGCTTCATTGATAAGAAGGTAACATTTGCCGCTATCATAGTTAACCAAAAGTGTAATTTTGCTAATGCTTGATTAAACATATAGCCTGTCCATTTTGGCAACCAGTAATAAACTCCGGCGAAAATTGCAAATAAAGCTCCAGATACCATCACATAATGAAAATGGCCTACAACAAAGTAAGTATCATGATATTGATAATCTGATGGAGCAATAGAAAGCATTAATCCTGAAAATCCACCTATAGTAAACAACACAACAAAGCCTATTGAAAACAACATTGGTGGCTCATATGAAAGAGAGCCTCTAAACATGGTTGTCACCCAGTTAAAGACTTTAACTCCAGTAGGTACAGCGATGAGCATTGTAGCGTACATAAAAAATAATTCGCCAGCTAAAGGAATACCTGTTGTGAACATATGATGCGCCCAAACTATGAATGATAAGAATGCAATTGAGGCAAGTGCATAAATCATGGATGTGCGACCAAAAAGAGGTTTTCTTGAAAACGTTGGAATTATTTCAGAAACAATACCAAATGCTGGAAGAATAATAATGTATACTTCTGGATGACCAAAGAACCAGAAAATATGCTGGAATAATATTGGATCACCACCACCAGATGCTTCAAAAAAATGTGTGCCAAAATTTCTATCTGTTAGCATCATTGTGATAACACCAGCAAGAACAGGCATAACAGCAATAATTAAAAAAGCAGTAATAAACCAAGTCCAAGCAAATATAGGCATTTTCATTAATGTCATGCCAGGAGCTCTTAGATTAAGAACAGTAACAATAATATTAATAGAGCCCATTATTGAAGATAAGCCTAATAAATGTATTGATAAAATAAAAAAATCTGTGCTTTTAGGTGCATATGTTGTAGATAAGGGAGCATAGAATGTCCAACCAAAATTAGGAGCTCCACCTTCCATAAAAAAAGTACTAATTAGCATTATTGCTGCAAAAGGTAAAATCCAGAAACTGAAATTATTCAATCTAGGTAATGCCATATCTGGAGCGCCTACCATAACAGGTAACATATAGTTTGCAAAACCAGAAAGAGCAGGCATTAATGCACCAAATACCATGATTAAGCCGTGCATAGTTGTCAATGAATTAAAAAAGTTAGGATCTACTAATTGCAGTCCTGGTTTGAATAATTCTGCTCTAATAATTAGGGCTAAAATGCCGCCAACTATAAACATAACAAAACTAAACCACAGGTACATCATACCGATATCTTTATGGTTGGTAGTTATAAACCATCTGGTAAAGTTATTTCCAACAGGACCATGATGATGTTCATGATCATGTGTATTGTCATGCATTGTTGTAGTAGTCATATTACACAAATCCTTAACGATTTATCTTATAAATTATAATTTTAAAAATTTTTAAGCTTTAGTTTGTTTTGGCTTTTTTTGTTCCTGTAACCATTTAGCAAAATCTTCTTCAGTTTTTGCTATAACAACGATTGGCATATATCCATGATTGACGCCACATAATTCAGCACATTGGCCATAATAAGTTCCAGGAGTATCAATTCTTACCCATGATTCATTAATAAAACCGGGAATAGCATCTTTTTTGATTCCTAAGTCTCTGACCCACCAAGCATGAATGACATCATTTGATGTAAATAAAAATCTAATTTTTTTGTTAATAGGTAATACTAAAGGGTGATCTACTTCTTTTAGATATAACTCATCTTTTTGTTCTAGATTATGTATCTGTGATTGAGGAGTAGATAAAGAACTGAAATATTTTATATTATCTCCTAAATACTCATATTCCCAACGCCATTGATATCCAGTAATTTTTACATTTAAATCAGGCTTCTTATCATCATGCATAAATTTCAGAACTTTTGTTGCAGGAATTGCCATGACTATTAATATAATAAAAGGAATAATTGTCCAGATAATTTCAACTGTTGTATTTTCATGAAAGTCATGAGCTTCATGGCCTGCTGATCTTCTGTGCTTTATCAATGAATATATTAAAATGCCAAAGACAATAATTCCTATGACTACACATAACCAAAAAATAGTCATATGTAAGTCGTAGATATTACGACTAATACTGCTTACACCATGAGGTAAATTAAATTCTACAGCATAAACATTAGAGCAAAAATAAGAACAAGTTATTATAAAAAATTTAATAAAATATAAAAAAATTTTTTTATTTTTATTATAATCAAGCATTGCGTTGTTAACTCCAGAGTATAAAATCATTAATAGACGCTAAAACAATCTTCTTGTGTAAGGAATGATATATAAAGTTATGATTTTTTGCAAGAAACGTGGAACAATTTATTGGTATCTAAGCACATAGCAGTTAGTTTTTCACCCCAAACACATCCAGAGTCAATTCCAAAAATATTTTCACTCATTATTCCTTGTAATGCAGCCCAATGACCAAAAATTATCTTTATATTTTTAGTTTTTCTATTTGGATATTTGAACCAAGGAATTAAATTTTTATCAGAGCTTTCTATTGTTGCTTTATTGTCGAAATCTAGCGCTCCATCTGGTTTGAGAAATCTCATTCTGGTAAATACATTGGTTATATATCTGAGTCTATCAAAAGAATCTAAAGCGTCATCCCATTTATCTGGAGTATCACCATACATTTTTTTTAAAAAACCTATTAATATATTATGATCTTTTGATTGAAGAATGCTTGTTACTTCTTGAGATAAACTTAATGCCTTATCAATGTCCCATCTTGGGTCTATTCCTGCATGAACCATCGCATAATTAGATTGTTTGTCATAATATAATAGAGGTTGCTTTTTAAGCCAATTTATAAATAAACCTGCATTTTTATGATCTAGAGTTTCGTTTAAAGAATGATCAACATCGCTTCTTTCAAAAATTCCATAAAATAAAGTAATTAAATATAAATCATGATTACCAAGAACCGTTATTAGATTAGTCTCAGGAATTTCGTTTAACAAAAAATCTAAAGTTTTTAAAGATTCTGGGCCTCGATTGACTAAATCGCCAGTTAACCATAGTTTATCAGAATTTATGTTGAAATTAATTTTTTGCAATAATTTTTTTAAAGATTGATAACATCCTTGAATATCGCCTATTGCGTACGTTGCCATATATATTCCGTTATTTTCAAAAAGTCATCTAGAGTTAAATCTTCTGCTCTAAGTTTGGGATTAATTTCTAGCTGTTCAAATTCCTGTAAAGATAAGAGCTGTTTTAAATTATTATTGATAACTTTGCGACGCATATGAAAAGCGCTAGAGGCTATTTTATTTAATAATTTCACTTTATCAGTATTATGTTTTTTAGCAAAAGGCGTTAATTTTATAAACTTAGAAAATATTTTAGGAGCTGGTTGAAAAGCTTCAGGTGGAATAGTTACAACTTCTTCTATATCACAAAAATACTGTGAAATTATGCTGAGCTTTCCATAAGCTTTAGTATTAGGCTTAGCAATTATTCTATCAACAACTTCTTGTTGTAGCATAATATGCATTTCAGAAATATATTCTATATTATCAAAAAACTTAAATAATAATTCAGTTGATATATTATATGGCAGGTTGCCTATAACTTTTATTTTATTATGAATCTGATTATTAATATTATCTTGGTTTACTTTTTTAAAAAAATCCTCGAAATCAAATTTTAATATATCAATATTATATAAATTTATACTTGGAAATTTTTTATTTAAATTTTCGATTAGATCTTTATCTATTTCAATGGCGCTAAAACTTTTGCAATCATTTATTATATGTTTAGTTAGTGCCCCAAGACCAGGACCTACTTCTAATATATAGTCTTCTTTTTGAGCGTTAAGAGAATTAATTATACAATTAATATAATAGTCATCTATGAGAAAATTCTGACCAAAGTGCTTTTTAGCTCTGTGACCAGAATTTTTTGATTCAGAGCTATTATGCTTATTATATTTATTCATTTATGACAAAATTTTTATTGTAGATTCGTTTCTAATTCTATTTAACCAATCTTCTAAAGCTTCATTAAATTTTTTGTTTTGTAATATATTTTTAGCTTGTTTTTTTTGATGTTCAATGCTGTTATCAAATTCTTTGCTATCTAATATTTCTACAATATGCCAACCAAGCTGAGTTTTAAAAGGATCGCTAATTTTAGTTTTATTGGCTCTAGATAGAGTGTCTTTGATATTGTTTATAAATTCAAGGCTTGTATCTTCTTCTGACACCCATCCTATGTTGCCACCTTTGTTAGAACTTTGAGGATCCTCAGAGTATCTTTTAGCCATTATTTCAAAATTATAGTCTTTATCGCCTTTCATGATATTTTCTTTTATTCCATCAAGTTGCATTCTTGCAGCTGTATCAGATGTAATATTATCTGTTTTAATTAATATATGGCGGACTTTATATTTTTGGATTTTATGAATCTCTAGATTTTTTTTAATATCAAATAATGTAATAATATGTAATCCATTTTCATCTTGAATTGGACCTTTTATTTCCCCTTTACGCATATTAGCTACGTGCTCTACAAATAAATCTGGCATTTCTTTTAATGAGTTAAGACCTAAATCTCCACCTTCAAGAGCAGAGTTGCTATCTGAATTTTTTATAGCAGCTGTTTTAAATGATATTTTTTTTTGCTTTAACTCTTGTGTTAGATTTTTAGCTTTAATTTGTAATTTTGCTATTTTAGCTTTAGAGCCCTTGTCTGGGAAAGATAATAAGATATGACCTAAATGATATTTTTTAGTACTGTTATCCTTGGTTAGATTTTTTGCAAATTGATTAATCTCTTGTTTGCTGATGTTAATATTAGGGTAAATAGATGATTGTTGAACATTTTGTATTGTTAATTGTTTTTTTAAGTTGTCCCGAAAATCTGAAAATTCTATACCTTCTTTTAATAAAGCGTATTTAAGATTAGTTAAAGATAAATTATTTTTTTGTGCTATATTTTCAAGAGCATCTTTAACTTGAGCATCTGTTGCATTCATGCCATATAAATCAGCTAATTGTAACTGAATTTTCTCATCAATTAATCTATTTAATATTTGTTTTGTGAGTTCTTTATCTGAGGGCATCACAATTCTTTGTGCTCTAAAACCAGATTTAGCTTTATCTAGCTCTATATCAATTTCTTGACTAGTGACAATATCATCGTTCACTATTGCTGCTATTTTATCTAATTGTTCTTTTTGACTTGTCTGTTTTTCATTTTCGGCAAAGCAATTAAATGAGCTGATGATAATAAAAAAAGTTATAATATATTTCAATAGATAAATTGACTTTCTGTCCATAGTTAACAACCATTCTTTATGATATTTACAAAAGTAGTAGTAAAATTATACAGTTCTGGCGATAAAAAGCCATTATATTTAAATGGCATTTATTTCTGGTTAATTACTGGAAACATCATCAGTAATATAGCTAATTTTATTATTTTTAAATAATTTCTTATCTTTAATGTTGTTTACAGTATAAGGAATTAATACTAAATGTTTCTTTTGGTAATATTCAATAGTTTTGTTATTTAATAATTTATAATCAGGTCCTAGAATACTAATATTTAAAAAATCAGCGATAGAAGAAGCGAAATAATTATTATAAACATAGTTAACAAAATCATATTTAAATATTTCGCCTATATTTAATGCTGTAATAATCTTAGGTTCAATTTTTCTTATTTTGTATAAATAATCAGGGTGGAAAGATGATATATATACTTGATTATATAATTTATTATCTTTTATTATTTTTGTTATTATTTGAACTAAATCATCTTTGTTTCTAGTATGTTTTAATTCTATATTCGCTTTAAGGTTATATTTTTTTATTAATTCAATAGCTTGATATAAAGTGGGGATTTTTTCATTAGAAATTATATCTCCATGCTTATTATTAAATTTTTGAGTTTCCGCATGTGTTAATTCATTTATTTTTCCTGAGCCATTTGTAGTGCGTTTTAATGAACGATCGTGAATTATAACAGGAATATTGTCTTTAGTGAGTCTTACATCAAATTCGACACCATCTGCTCCAGCTAAATAAGCTTGTTTAATTCCAGCTAAGGTGTTTTCAGGATATAAAGATTTGTAGCCACGATGACCAATAGTTATATTCTGAAATTGAGATGCTGACACTTTATCAGCTGTTATTTTATAATATGTAAATAATACACTGTATATAGCGTAAATTAATAATATACTAATTAATATATAAACCATATTTTTTTTAAAAATCATAAATAAAAGCTGAATATTATAATTTGTGAATTTTAATTTAAATTAATATCTTTTGTCAAGAGACTTACACAGTATTTATAATTATATGATAAGAGAATTTTGCTGATAATAAAACTTGAGTTAAACTAAATATTAATAGATTCAATCAGTTGATTTATTTTGCTAACATTATTACGAGTTTCTTAAATGAATATTTTAGTTCCAATAAAAAGAGTTATTGATTATAGAGTTAAAATTAGGGTTAAATCTGATAAAACTGGGGTGGAGACAAAACATGTAAAAATGTCGATGAATCCATTTGATGAGATTGCGGTAGAAGAAGCGATTAAATTAAAAGAGCAAGGTATTGCTAATCAAATTATAATAGTATCAATAGGTGCAACTAAGTCTCAAGATATAATACGACAAGCATTAGCAATGGGCGCTGATAGAGGAATTTTAATTAACACAGATGAAACTGAATATAGCGTCAATTTAGCACCTTTGAATATAGCTAAGATATTGAAAAATCTTATTTTAAAAGAAAACATAGATTTAGCTATTTTAGGCAAGCAGGCTATAGACAGTGATAATAATCAAGTTGGACAAATGTTGGCAGCAATGCTTGATTGGCCGCAAGGAACATTTATATCAAGCTTAAATATTATAGATAAAAAAATACAAGTGACACGGGAAGTTGATGGTGGAGCTCAAACTATAGAATTAAATTTGCCTGCTCTTGTTACAACTGATTTAAGATTAAATCAGCCAAGATATCCATCTATGCCAAATATCATGAAAGCTAAAAGAAAGCCTTTTGAGATTATCAATATTCAAGATTTTATTAAAAATAATAATATAACTATTAATAATAACTTAGAAACTTTAGAAGTTAATTCCCCTAAATTAAGAGAATCAGGTATTAAAGTTGCAAATGTTAATGAGTTAATAAATAAATTACATATTGATAAAAAAATAATTTAACAAATATAAAATATTTAAAATTTATATAGGATTATATCTTTCATGAGCATTTTAATTATTGTTGAACATAATAATAATAAAGTAAATTCTAATATTTTTAATTTAATAACTTGCGCAAAGAAATTAAATTATGATTTAGCTGAAATAAATTTTTTTATAGCTGGCTTTAATATTAGCAATGATATTTTAAGTCAGATTAAAACAGGAAACATCTATATAGCAGATAATGAAAATTATAAAAATTTTTTAGCAGAAGAAATAGATGATCTAATAGTTAATTTTATAAAAAGTAAAAACTTTACTCATGTGTTATTACCAGCCAGCACATTTGGCAAAAATTTGGCTCCAAGACTTGCTGCAAAATTAGATGTTAATCAGTTAAGTGATGTTACTGAAATTATATCGAATGATACTTTTGTTCGACCTATTTATGCAGGTAATGCTTTTGCAACATGCATAATTAAAGATTCTGTTAAGTTATTAACAATTAGATCAACTGCGTTTGATCATTATCAATATGATACTAAAGCTATAAGTACTAGTTCTCAAATAATTAAATTAGATGCAATTAAATCTAAAAATATTTCTAAATTTATCAAAGAAGATACCTCTAAAACCGATAGACCGGATTTATCTCAGGCAAAAATAGTAGTCTCTGGTGGACGTGGCTTGCAAAGTAAAGAAAATTTTAAATTAATTGAACAGTTAGCTGAAACTTTAGGGGCTGCAGTTGGTGCAACAAGAGCTGCTGTTGATGCAGGATATGTATCTAATGATTATCAAGTTGGGCAAACAGGAAAAATTGTTGCGCCTGATTTATATATAGCTATAGGCATATCAGGTGCCATGCAACATTTAGCAGGAATTAAAGATAGTAAAATAATAGTTGCTATTAATACTGATCCAGAAGCACCAATTATGCAAATTGCCGATTATGCTTTAGAGGGTGATTTGTTTAATGTAATTCCTGAGCTATGTGTTGAAATTGAGAAGTTAAAAAATTAAACTTTCACGTTTTAAAAGGTTTTATCATGAGTAATCTTTATACTGGTCTTGTTTATGATCTTGATGATTTAAATTTGTTAAGAGATACGGTCTGTGATTTTGTTACAAAAGAAATTTCTCCTATTGCAGAAAAAATTGATAAAGATAATTTATTTCCACATGAAATGTGGAAAAAATTGGGTGACTTAGGTGTTTTAGGAATTACTGCTCCTGAAGAATATGGTGGCGCTGATTTAGGATACTTAGCACATGCAATAGTTATGGAAGAAATAAGCCGAGGCTCAGGAGCTATAGGATTAAGTTATGGAGCACATTCTAATTTATGCGTAAATCAAATTAGTTTAAATGGTAGTAAAGCTCAAAAAGAAAAATATTTACCTAAGTTAATATCAGGTGAGCATGTTGGTGCTTTGGCAATGAGTGAGGCTAATTCAGGCTCTGATATTGTAAGCATGCAATTAAAAGCAGAAGAAAAATCAGATCATTACATTTTAAATGGAAATAAAATGTGGATTACTAATGGCCCAGAGGCTGATATTTTAGTCGTATATGCTAAAACTAATTCTAAGTTAAATTCAAAAGGAATTACAGCTTTTATAATTGAAAGTAATTTTAAAGGGTTTAGTACAGCACAAAAATTAGACAAATTAGGAATGCGTGGATCAAATACTTGTGAATTAGTTTTTAAAGATTGCATTGTTCCTAAAGAAAATATATTGGGTCAAGTTAATTTAGGCATAAAAATTTTAATGAGTGGCTTAGATTATGAGCGAGTTATTTTAGCAGCAGGCCCGGTTGGTATTATGCAATCATGTATGGATGTTGTTCAAAGTTATACTAAAGAGCGAAAACAGTTTGGTAAGTATATTGGCGAATTTCAACTAATGCAGGGAAAACTTGCTGATATGTATACTATGTTAAATGCATCAAGAGCTTATTTATATAATGTTGCTAAATCTTGTGATAATAATTTAGTTAATAAAAAAGATGCGGCAAGTGTTATTTTATATTGCTCGGAAAATGCAACCAAAATGGCATTAGAGGCCATTCAATGTTTAGGTGGAAATGGTTATATTAATGAATATCCAACCGGACGATTTTTAAGAGATGCAAAATTATATGAAATAGGAGCAGGGACTTCTGAAATTAGAAGAATGTTAATTGGTCGAGAATTATTTAAAGAAGATTAAAAAATAAAGCAGGAGATTTTTATTATGGATAATAATCATGACCCAATAGTAGTAATAAGTTACACCAGAACTCCAATGGGCAAATTTTTAGGCGAGTTATCAACTCTTGCGGCTCATGAACTTGGCTCTGTAGTTATAAAAGATTTAATAACAAAATCTAATTTAAATCTTAATAATACTGAAATAGATGAAGTTATTATGGGATGTGTTTTGCAGGCAGGGCAAGGTCAAGCTCCAGCAAGACAAGCTGCATTAAATGCTGGTTTGAATTATCACACAGGATGCACAACTATTAATAAAATGTGTGGCTCAGGAATGAAAGCAGTTATGCAAGTATGTGATAGCTTGAAAGCTGGTTCAAGTGATATAGCTATAGCAGGTGGCATGGAAAGCATGAGTTGCGCTCCATATTTATTAGACAAAGCAAGAAGTGGGTTAAGATTAGGTCATGTTGAATTAAAAGATCATATGTTTATTGATGGCTTAGAAGATGCTTATGATAAAGGTAAAGCAATGGGATGTTTTGCTGAAACTACAGCTGAGAATTATAATTTTTCAAGAGAAGAGCAAGATGAGTTTGCGATAAACTCTGTAAAAAAATCACAAAAAGCACAAAAAGAAAATAAATATAAAAATGAGATTACTCCGATTAAAATTAAAATAAAAAATAAAGAAATTATTATAGATTCGGATGAAGGACCAAAAAACGCATTAATAGATAAAATTCCAAATTTACGTCCTGCTTTTAAAAAAAATGGAACTGTAACAGCTGCAAATTCTAGCTCAATATCTGATGGGGCTGCAGGATTATTGTTAACGAGACAAAGTGTTGCTGATAAATTAAATTTAAAACCAATTGCTAAAATTTTAGGCTATGCGCAATATGCAGATAAACCTGAGCTTTTTACAATAGCACCTGGTTTTGCAATTAAAAAATTATTACATAAATTAGATTTAAAAATTTCTGATATAGATTTATTTGAGATAAATGAAGCTTTTGCTGTTGTCACAATGGCGGCTATAAAAGATTTAAACTTGCCTTATGATAAAGTTAATATCAATGGAGGTGCTTGTGTATTAGGTCATCCCATTGGAGCAAGTGGTGCAAGAATAATGGTGACTTTATTAAATGCGTTAAAAGAAAATAATTTAAAAACAGGTATTGCGGCATTATGTATTGGTGGTGGTGAAGCAACAGCGATGGCTTTGGAGATTTGTTAATTATGTCAGTATCTAATAAATCAAATATAGAATCAAAAGAATCTCAAGATAATTATTCTGCTATGCAAGATCTAGTAAAAGATTTGCAAAGTAAAGTTGAAGCTATAATTCAAGGTGGAGGGCAGAAATATCAAAAAAAACATCTTGAAAAAAAAGAACTACTACCAAGACAAAGAGTTGATAAGTTATTAGATAAAAATTCGCCTTTTTTAGAGTTATCACAATTAGCAGGTTATGAATTATATGGTAAAGATAATGTTCCTGCAGGAGGAATTATATCTGGAATTGGTTTGGTTAATAATGTTTTATGTATGATTATTGCTAATGATGCAACTGTTAAAGGTGGGACTTATTATCCTATAACAGTTAAAAAACATCTTAGAGCTCAAGAAATAGCAGAGCAAAATAAATTGCCTTGTATTTATTTGGTAGATTCTGGTGGAGCTAATTTGCCACATCAAGCAGAAGTTTTCCCAGACAAAGAACATTTCGGTAAAATTTTTTATAATCAAGCACGAATGTCAGCTCAAGGCATTGTGCAAATTGCTATAGTGATGGGATCTTGCACTGCTGGTGGGGCTTATGTGCCAGCAATGGCTGATTATAGTATTATGGTCAAGCAACAGGCAACTATTTTTTTAGCAGGTCCTCCGTTAGTAAAAGCAGCAACAGGAGAAGAAGTTAGTGCTGAAGCCTTGGGTGGTGCTGATGTACATTGCCGTGAATCAGGAGTTGCTGATTTTTATGCTAACAGTGATAGTCATGCTCTAGATACAGCACGAGATATTATAAAAAAGTTAGATTTACCTGTAATTAGTAGTAAATTAGACTTAATTAAATCGCCTAAAATATTAAATAATAAGATATATAATTTTATATCTAAAGATCTTAAGCATTTATTTGATATTAAAAATATTATTAATTCAATAATAGATGATTCGGATTTTTTAGAGTTTAAAGAATTATATGGCCAAACTTTAATTTGTGGTTTTGCAAAAATATATGGTCATAAAGTAGGCATAGTTGCAAATAATGGTATTTTGTTTTCAGATTCAGCACAAAAAGGTACTCAGTTTATTCAGCTATGTGGTCAAAGAAATGTACCTTTAATATTTTTACAAAATATAACTGGATTTATGGTTGGAAAAAAATATGAAACTGAAGGTATAGCCAAACATGGCGCCAAAATGGTTAACGCCGTGTCCTGTGTCAATGTTCCCAAATTTACTATTATTATTGGCGGTAGTTTTGGCGCTGGTAATTATGGTATGTGTGGTAGAGCATACAATCCTAATTTTTTATGGATGTGGCCTAATGCAAGAATTTCAGTAATGGGTGGTGCACAAGCAGCATCTGTATTGGTTCAGATTAAAAAGCAACAATTATTAAAATCTGGGGAAAAGTTATCAGATAAAGAGTTGCAAAAAATGCATGATGATTTAGTTGAGCAATATGAAAAACAAGGTCATCCTTATTATTCATCAGCAAGATTATGGGATGATGGAATCATTGATCCTAAAGATACTAGAAATGTGTTAGGGCTTGCTTTAGAAGTTGTTAATAAAACAGAAAGCAAAACCCAGTATGGTGTTTTTAGAATGTAATATTTATTTGCTTTTCAGAGTAATAAATTATGATAAAAAAATTTAAATTAAAAAGTCCTTATAAACCAGTAGGCGATCAAATTAACGCCATTAAAGAATTAGTATCAGGTCTTAATGATAAATTAGATAAGCAAGTTTTATTAGGTGTAACAGGATCTGGTAAAACTTTTGCTATGGCTAATATTATAGAGCAATTGCAAAGGCCAAGTTTTATTTTAGCACCAAATAAAACTTTAGCAGCTCAATTATATAGTGAAATGAAAGAATTTTTTCCTGATAATGCTGTTGCTTATTTTGTATCTTATTATGATTATTATCAGCCAGAAGCTTATGTTCCAACCTCTGATACTTATATAGCAAAAGATGCTTCTATTAATGAGCATATTGAGCAAATGCGTTTGTCTGCAACAAAATCTTTATTAGAAAGAAATGATGTAATTATTATTGCAAGTGTATCTGCAATATATGGGTTGGGTGATCCTGATTTATATCATAAAATGATTTTGCACTTAGATAAAAAATCTAAATATAATCAAAGAACTATTTTAAGAAGACTTGCAGAGATGCAATACTTAAGAAATGATATAGATTTTAAAAGAGGTACTTATAGAGTAAGGGGAGATATAATAGATATATTTCCTGCTGATGAAGAAAGAGAAGCTGTTAGAATTAGTTTATTTGATGATGAAATAGAATATATTAAAATAATAGATTCACTAACAGGAAAAGTACTAAGAAATATTTCAAGAGCGACTATATATCCTAAAACGCATTATGCAACTCCTAAAGAAGTGTTATTAAATGCAATTGATTTAATTAAAGATGAATTAAATTTAAGAGTAGAAGAATTAGAGAAGCAAAATAACCTTGTTGCAGCACAGCGTTTAAAAGAGCGAACACAGTATGATTTAGAAATGATTCAAGAATTGGGTTACTGCCAAGGGATTGAAAATTACTCAAGATATTTATCAGGAAGAAATCCAGGAGATCCTCCACCAACATTATTTGATTACTTACCACCCAAAAGCTTATTATTTATTGATGAATCTCATGTTACAGTATCTCAATTAGGAGCTATGTATAAAGGAGATCGAGCAAGAAAAGAAAATTTAGTTAACTATGGTTTTAGGTTGCCATCAGCATTAGATAATAGACCGTTAAAATTTAATGAATTTGAACAAAGATCTCCACAAACTATTTATGTATCGGCAACGCCTGGTAACTATGAAAAAGAAAATGCTCAAAAAATAGCAGAGCAAATTGTAAGGCCAACAGGATTATTAGATCCAAATATTATAGTACGTCCTGCAAAAATTCAAATAGATGATTTACTTTCAGAAATTAAAGATAAAGCAAAAAAACAAGAAAGAGTTCTTGTTACAACATTAACAAAAAGAATGTCTGAAGATCTTACTGATTACTTAACAGAGCATAAAATAAAAGTAAGATATTTGCACTCTGATATAGATACAGTTGAACGAGTTGAAATTATTCGAGATTTACGATTAGGTATTTTTGATGTTTTAGTTGGTATTAATTTATTAAGAGAAGGCTTAGATATACCAGAAGTATCATTAGTTGCTATATTAGATGCTGACAAAGAGGGTTTTTTAAGATCAGAACGATCTTTAATTCAAACCATAGGCCGAGCCGCAAGAAATATCAATGGTACTGTAATTATGTATGCTGATAAAATAACGAAATCAATGCAGTTTGCTATAGATGAAACACAAAGACGTCGGGAAAAACAAGAAATTTATAATATTAAACATAATATACAACCTAAGAGTATTACTAAAAAAATATTAGATATCTTAGAAGTAGGTGGCACAGAAGATTTAGCTCATGAAAAATCTGCAAGTATAATAAACAAATTAGATAAAAATAAAAAGTTTAATTCTAAAAATATAACTAAAGAAATTAAAGCTCTAGAAATAAAAATGCAAAAATATGCAAAAAATTTAGAATTTGAAAAAGCTGCTGAAATAAGAGATGAGATACATATTTTACAAGAAAAATTTATAAATATCTAAGATAATCGACATCATAAATCTGAATATTTACGTGGACTTATCTTTATTGCTATTATTTAAGCTATCAACTGTGTAAGGTATATTTTTTTCAATTCCTGGATTATTGAGATTGTTAGTTATCGCAGGATAATACATATTTTTGTTAAAACTTGAAAATTTTCTAGTACCTTCTGATAATTTAGATATTAAAGTTTGATAATCTTCAGCTAATTTAGAAGCTAAATCATTGGCATCATCAAAATAATTATTCAAGTTGTTTTGTAATGCTTTATTCTCATTATCTTGCTCTTTAAGCTTATTCGTTAGTCGTCTTATTTTTTTTGACGATTTAGCAAATAATTTGTGAGCCAATATTCCTAATATCAGACCTGATAATAAAAGAATAATATTTAAAGTTAATTCTGACATAATTTACTTTCTTGAATTATATTTACATGCTTTTAGTTTATCATATAGGTTATTAAATGTAAGCTAGAAATTTATAATAGCTAGAGATATGTTAGAATATATGAATTCTTCATAGCCGTTATTTTAATATATTATTAATTACAACATGCAAAAATATATAATAAGTAAATCTAAATTATCAGGAATTATTAATTCTTCACCATCAAAGTCTCATTCCATTCGAGCTATTTTATTTTCAGGCTTAGCTAAAGGGACTAGTATTATTCACAATTATTTAAACTCACCTGATATAAAAGCTATGTTGCAAGCTGTGGAACAATTAGGTGCAAAAATTATAAAGAAAAAAGATACTCTTGAAATTACAGGTTTTAATTTATTTCCTAAAACTCCAGATGATATTATTGATGCAGGTAACTCAGGACAAGTTCTAAGGTTTATTGCAGCAATTGCAAGTTTAGCAAAGGGGTATACAGTTATAACTGGTGATCATTCTATCAGATATAACAGACCTATTAAGCCATTAATAGAAGGTTTAAATAATTTAGGTGTCTTTTGTGTAAGTTCAAAGCAAGATGGATTTGCACCAGTTATTATTAAAGGTCCAGTTATTAATTCAACAACTTATTTAGATGGGCAAGACTCACAACCTGTTTCAGCATTATTAATATTAAGTGCTTTTTTAGAGCATAATGTAATTGAGATTAATGTTAGAAACCCGGGTGAAATTCCTTGGGTTAATTTAACCCTGGGTTGGCTTGATAAATTTAATATTAAATATGTTAATAATGATTTTAAGCAATATAAAATATTTGGCCATAATAAAATAAATCATTTTGATTACACAGTTCCAGGAGATTTCAGCTCGGTATTATATCCTGTTATAGCAGCTTTAATTACTAACTCTAATATTACTATAAAAAATTTAGACTCTAAGGATTTACAAGGAGATAAAAAAGTTATAGATATATTAATTAAAATGGGTGCAGATGTTAAATATAGTCATAATAATTTAATAGTAAATAAAAGCTTAAATAAGTTATTAGGGCTGGATATTGATGTTAATGATTTTATTGATGCTGTGCCTATTTTAGCTGTGTTAGGTTGTTTTGTTGAAGGTGAAACTAGATTAACTAATGCTGCAATAGCAAGAAGAAAAGAAAGTGACCGACTTACTGTTATAACCCAAGAGTTAAGAAAAATGGGAGCTAATATTATAGAGCAAGAAGATAGTTTGATTATAAAAAAATCTATATTAAAAAATAATTCAAATTTAGAATCACACAATGATCATAGAATAGCAATGTCTCTAGCAGTAGCTGCTTTAAATATCGAGGGGGAATCTTCTATTAATAATATATCTTGTGTTTCTAAAAGTTATAATAAATTTTATGATGACTTGCAAAGTCTTGGAGTAAATATAAAATATGGCTAGTAATTCATTTGGCAATATATTTAAAATAACTACCTGGGGTGAATCACATGGTCGGGCAATTGGCGTTGTTATAGATGGCTGTCCTGCTGGTATTAAAATATCAGCACATGATATCAATTTAGCTTTAGAAAAAAGGGCTCCTGGTAAAAATAAATATACATCACCTCGGATTGAACCAGATTTAGCAGACATTTATTCTGGCGTTTTTAATGGAGTCACTACAGCTGCTCCAATATCTATTATTATTGAAAATAAAGATGCTGACTCTAGTAAGTATGAACCTATTAAAGATTTATTAAGACCAGGACACGCTAATTATACTTATATGGAAAAATATGGGGTGTTTGATTATAGGGGTGGTGGTCGAGCATCTGCAAGAGAGACTGCATGTCGAGTTGCAGCAGGAGCTGTTGCTCAAAAAATTTTAGATAAATATGAAATTCAAGTTTTAGCAAAACTATACTCAGTAGGGGATGCAAAAACAGATAGTTCACAAAAGTCTTTGATAACTAAATTACAAGAGCAAGGGGATTCTATTGGGGGTGTCGTTAAGTTTTCCATATCTAATTCTTTTGTTGGATTAGGTGATCCTATTTATGAGAAACTAGAAGCTAATTTAGCAAAAGCGATGATGAGTATGCCTGCATCTAAAGGTTTTGAAATAGGGATGGGTTTTAATGCTGCTAAAATGCAAGGTTCAGAACATAATGATCTTTTTATAAATAATAAAGATAATATTAATTCTAGTAATAACTCTGGTGGCATATTAGGCGGAATCTCAAATGGAATGGATATTGTAGGTAAAGTTTCTTTTAAGCCTACATCTAGTATTAAAATATCTCAGGATACTGTTGACTATGATGGTAATAAACAAGTATTTAATTTACCTGAAGGGTCAAGACATGATCCTTGTGTAGCAATTAGAGCGGTGCCGGTAGTAAAAGCTATGTGTCAGTTGGTATTAGCAGATGCAATATTAATGAATTATAAGGTTAAAATATGAGCGATAAAAAAACATTATATTTAGTAGATGGTTCATCTTATTTATTCAGAGCATACTATGCTTTGCCACCGTTAGTGACATCTAAAGGGTTGTCTACAGGTGCTGCATATGGCGTAATAAATATGATAAAAAAATTTATTAAGGATTATAAAACTAAATATGTAGCCATAGTTTTTGATGCTAAAGGTAAAAATTTTAGACATGATAGATTACCTTCATATAAAGCTAATCGAGCAGCAATGCCAGATGATTTACGAGAACAGATAGAGCCGTTACATGATTTAATTCAAAATATGGGATTAAAATTAATTAAAAAATCAGGTGTTGAAGCTGATGATGTTATTGCTACTTTAACTAAAGATGCTTTAGAACAAAATTGGAATGTTGTTATTTCAACTTTAGATAAAGATTTAGCGCAGTTAGTAAATAATAATGTAAAGCTGGTTAATACTATGACAGGTGAGATATTAGATGATTCAGGAGTTATAAATAAATTTTCTGTAAAATCTAGTCAAATGATAGATTATTTATCTTTGATAGGTGATAGCTCTGATAATATTCCTGGAATTCCAAAAGTTGGCCCTAAAACTGCAGTAAAGTGGCTTAATGAATATGACAATATAGAGAATATTATTATTAACAAAGATAAATTTAAGGGTAAAATTGGAGATAATCTTAGAGATAATATAAATATTTTAACATTAAACCAAGAGTTAATTAAACTTAAAGAAGATGTTCAGCTTGATGAAAAAATAGAAAATTTAGAAACGCTAGAAAAGCAGCCAATACGATATGATAAATTTTTAGAACTTTGTAAAGAATATGAGTTTAGAACTTGGGTAAAAGATTTAGAAAATCAAAATCAAAATAATTTCATAGATAATTCTAATAACGAAAATTTAGAAAATAATTTAGAAAATAATCTTGATAATAATTTTGAATATAAATTAATTAATAATAAATCAGCTTTTGAAATATTAATTAAAAAATTATCTGAATCTAAATATTTTGCATTTGATACAGAAACGACAAGTTTAAATCCAATTGAAGCGAAGCTTGTTGGTTTATCAATAAGTTTAGATAGTGAAGAAAATACAGCTTATTATATTCCTGTTGGCCATGATTATGAAGATGTAGGCGAGCAGTTAGATTTAGATTATATTTTAGATAATTTAACTCCTATTTTAAATAATATTAATATATCAAAATTAGCACATAATTTTAAATATGATTTTGCTGTATTAAAAAAATATTTAGGAAAATATAATATTGAAATTAATAATTATAATGACACAATGCTGGAGTCTTATATTTCTAATAGCACATCAGGCAAACATAGTCTGGATGCATTAGCCCAAAGAAATTTTAATTTAACTTTAATTAGCTATGAAGATATTGCAGGTAAAGGCAAAAAACAAATAAATTTTTCACAAGTTGAAATAGATAAAGCTTTAAATTATGCAGCAGAAGATGCTTTGATTTGTAAAAAACTTCATGAAAAATTTTATCCAAATCTTAAAAATAATAATAAATTATACAAAGTGTATAATGAGATAGAGTTGCCGTTGGTAAAAGTATTACAGCAAATAGAAGAATATGGTGTTTTAATCGATCAAGAAAAATTAAAGCAACAAAGCCAATATTTGCAAAAAGAAATAGATAAACTAAAAAAGGAAGCTTTTGAAATAGTTGGTTCTGAATTTAATTTAGATTCTCCAAAACAATTACAAGAAATTTTTTATGAAAAATTAGAGTTGCCAGTTTTACAAAAAACTCCAAAAGGTAAACCATCTACTGCTGAAAATGTTTTATCGGAGCTTGCTTTAGATTACAGATTACCTAAAATAATTTTAGAATATAGAAGTTTTAATAAATTAAAATCTACTTACACTGATAAATTGCCAGAGCAAATTAAGATTAATACAGGTAGAGTACATACCTCGTACCATCAATCAGGAACTTCAACAGGAAGACTTTCTTCATCTGATCCTAATTTACAAAATATTCCTATTAGAACAGAAGAGGGGCGAAAAATTAGAAATGCTTTTATTGCACCAACAGGTTATAAAATTATGTCTTGTGATTATTCACAGGTAGAATTAAGAATTATGGCGCATTTATCAAATGATCCAGGATTACTAAAAGCTTTCTCAAATAATGAAGATGTACATAAATCTACAGCGTCAGAAATATTTGGTGTAGATTTAAAAGAAGTAACTAATGAGCAAAGACGTTATGCTAAAGCAATTAATTTTGGTTTAATTTATGGCATGAGTGCTTTTGGTTTAGCAAAGCAATTAGGGATAGGACGACATGATGCTCAAATTTATATCGACCGATATTTTGAAAAATATCCTAATGTTTTAACTTATATGGAAAACACTCGATCACTTGCTGCAAAACAAGGCTATGTAGAAACTGTTTATGGTAGAAGATTATATTTAAAAGACATTAACAGCAAAAATATAATGGTCAAAAAAGCTCAAGAAAGAATTGCCATTAATGCCCCAATGCAAGGAAGCGCTGCTGATATTATTAAATTAGCAATGATAAAAGTTAATCAAGAATTAATAAATAAGACTTTAGATGCAAGAATTATTATGCAAGTACACGATGAATTAGTACTTGAAGTAAAAGAAAGTCTTGTAGATCAAATTAAAGATATCGTTGTCAATTTAATGGTAAGCGCAGGAGATATATTAAATGCACCTTTAGTTGTTGATACAGGTATTGGTGATAATTGGGGTGAGGCTCATTAAGTTATTTATAATAAATAATATTATTTTAATCTATAAATTCTAAAGTTAAATTCAGAACTTTTTCAAGCCATGGAGTATAATGGCTTGGATCTTGTTCTACATCTTTTATACTAGATTTTAATTCAACCCATTTTACTTCTGCAATTTCATTTGGATTTATATTATTTAATATATCATTATCATTAAAATTAGGATTTTCAGGCATAAAGCCAAGAATTACATGATCAAACTCATGCTCTATTAGATTATGATCTAAATCAGCTTTATAAATGAAGGTACCTATTGATTGAAAATTAATTTGCTCTAATATTTTAGAATCTAAACCTAACTCTTCAGGAATTCTTCTTTTAGTTGCCTGTAGTATTGACTCATCAATTCTAGGATGAGAACAGCAGGTATTACTCCAAAGACCGCCACAGTGATATTTGCCTAAAGCTCTTTGCTGTAGTAAGACTTCATAATTATTATTAATATTTTTTCTAATAAATAAAACAGAAAAAGCTCGGTGCAATAGGCCTTTTTCATGGGCTTCTAGTTTTTCCATTTCACCTATTGGGGTGTCATTAGAATCTACCAGAACTACATTTATTGTTTGTTTATTATTAATCATATGATCAGTATTAATTTATATAAAAATTATCAATAAATATCATAATAATTTAAAAGCATAGCAATAACAAATAATACTATACCTCCATAGATACCTGCAACAGCATCATCTAACATAATGCCTAACCCACTTTTCATATAATCATTAATTTTATTTATAGGCCAAGGTTTGACGATATCTAAAATTCTAAATACAAAAAAGCCAATAACCATAAGGCGCCAATCGTAAGAAGAGCAAGCCATAGTTATTAGGTAACCAACTATTTCATCCCATACTATTGTTGGATGATCAATTGCTTCGCCTTTTAATTTATATTTTATACTTGCAATATTGCAAATAAAAACGCCAGCTGTAAATAAAATTATAGTTACGCTAATATAAGCTGTTAAAGAAAGGTATGTCATTAAGTAATAAAGACCAACGCCTACAATGGTTCCATAGGTACCAGGCATAATTGGAAGGAATCCTGATCCAAAACCACAGGCTATAAAATAAACAATATCTTTGATAATTTTTTTCATTGTGCTACTTTTTTAGATAAACAGGTTAGTTAATCTTAATGTAAGTTTAAATTTAATTAAACTTACCCCCTTTGAGCACATATAAAAGAGATATTTTATCTATGCAGCAATTGTTAAATTTATGTAAAAAAGCACGTTCTTTACGAGGTTATAAATTAAGCCAATTAGCGAACTTACACCAAGTAGGGAGACCCGTTGGTAATAATACTTCAAAAGGATGGTCAGGGCAACTAATTGAGCAAGTTTTAGGTGTAAAAAATAATTCTTTAGCATTACCTGATTTTCCTGACTTGGGAGTTGAATTAAAAACTATACCAGTAAGTTTAGATTATAAACCATATGAGACAACTTATGTGACAACTGTACCATTATTGCCTCAATATATGACCAGTTTTGAAGATTCAGTATTATGGTTAAAATTAAGATGTGTTTTATGGGTGCCTTTAATTGCTAAAACAAAGTCAATAAGCGTCCAGGAGCGAATAATAGGAGAGCCATTTATCTGGCAGCCTAGTAATCAAGAAAAAGAGATAATAAAGCAAGATTTTGATGAAATTATGGAGTTTATTGTAACAGGTAGAATAGATAACTTATCTGCATCAGTTGGTCAATATTTACATGTTAGACCAAAAGCATTGGATTCTTATAAAAAAACTTATACTGTAGACTATGAAAGTAATAAAATTATAACATCTCCAAAAGGCTTTTATTTAAGAACAGTACTTACTAAACAAATATTGAAAAGAAGTTTAGAAATATAATCTAATTTGCTTTAATTATTGTTATAATTAGGACTAGCTTAAAACGATATTAAATATGGAGCAACATTATGTCAAAGAACCTTATTTTCAGCCTATTTGCAAAGTCACCGATCAAACCATTACAAGAGCATATGGAAACAGTACACTCTTGTGTGATGTTATTAATTCCTTTTTTTCAAGCTGTATTTGGTAAAGACTGGAAACAGGTTGAGAGCTTATATAAGGATATTGTTAAATTAGAAAATAAAGCAGACCAAATTAAACATAAGCTTAGAACTAAATTACCTAGAGGGTTATTTTTGCCAGTGCCTCGTAATGATTTACTTGCAACTTTAAGATCTCAAGATAAAATAGCAAATAAAGCTCGAGACATTTCTGGGTTGATTTTGGGAAGAAAAATGAATTTTCCAGAGGAAATTATTGAGACTCTAAATGAGTATTTACAAAAATGTATTGATACATCAAATCTTGCCAGTAAAGCCATAGGTGAATTAGATGAGTTATTAGAAACTGGGTTTTCAGGAAAAGAAGTATATGTTGTTGAAGATCTTGTTCATGATATAGATGATGCTGAAGATGTTACTGATCTATTGCAAATTAATTTAAGAGCTAAATTATTTACAATAGAAGAGAGACTAAATCCTGTAGATGTGATATTTTTATATCAAATTATAGGACGCATTGGTGATTTGGCTGATAGAGCACAGAAAGTAGGAAGCCAGTTGTTAATTTTAATAGCTAAATAATTTTAAACATATTCATTATTCATATAGGTCGTATATTAAGCTATGGAGTATCAAACTTTAATTCTAACTTTAGCCTGTATTTTTGGTTTTTTAATGGCATATGGCATTGGTGCAAATGATGTTGCAAATGCTATGGGGACGTCTGTTGGGTCTAAAACGTTGACTTTAAAACAGGCAATAGTGATTGCGGCTGTGTTTGAGTGCTGCGGCGCAATTCTAGCAGGAAGTGAAGTTACAGGAACGATAAGTCATGGCATAACTGATATGAGCGTATATATTAGATATCCTAATATATTAATTTATGGGATGTTAGCCGCACTCTTAGCTTCAGCCGTATGGTTAATTTTTGCAAGTTATTTTGGTCTGCCGGTATCAACTACTCATACTATCATAGGGGCTATAGTTGGCTTTGCGGTATATAATAACGGGGTAGATGCGGTAAATTGGTTAAAAATAGGCTCAATAGTATTAAGCTGGATTATTTCTCCTTTAATAGGAGGAATAGTCGCATTTGCTATATTTAAAAGTCTCCAAAAGTTTATTTTACAAACATCAAAGCCTTTTGATAATGCTAAAAAATACGTGCCTTTTTATGTTCTAATAGTTGGCTTTATAATAGGCATGGTAACTTTAGTAAAAGGCTTAAAGCATATTGATATAGCATTAAATGATTTTCAAAATATTTTAGTATCATTATTATTGGGTTTATTTTTAATGCTTTTAAGTAAAATTATGCTTAGAAATGTTAAAAGAGTGAAAGAGGATGATATTAAATTTCATTATACAAATGTTGAAAAAATCTTTGGTGTTATGATGATTTTCACTGCATGCTCGATGGCATTTGCACATGGTTCAAATGATGTTGCGAATGCGGTTGGGCCTCTAGCTGCAATTAGTAATATTCTAAGCGGAGATATTACATCTAATAATGTTCCATCATGGGTCTTAATTTTAGGTGGAATTGGAATAGTTATTGGTTTATCTACTTATGGGTATAAGGTCATCTACACAATAGGCCAGAATATTACAGAGCTTACTCCTAGCCGTGGTTTTGCAGCAGAGTTATCTGCCGCATCAACAGTTGTAATATCTTCAGGTTTTGGTATGCCTGTTTCAACAACGCATGTTTTAGTTGGAGCAATTTTAGGTGTTGGTTTCGCAAGAGGAATTGGCGCCTTAAACAGAAATGTTATTAATAAAATCTTTATGTCTTGGGCAATAACTTTGCCGGCAGGAGCAATACTTTCAATAATCTTTTTTATAAGTATAAAGCATTTTTTATCATAGCAATCTTATTTTGTAACTCCGCTCTTTAAATAGAACGGAGTTACTACTAAAATCTAAACATAAGTCTTGAGTATATTTATAACTTTATCTGCATTAACATCAACACAAACATTCGTTGGTGCTATATTGCTCCATTCGTTTTCTTCACCATATTTATCATGACGAGATATAATAGTCATACCATCTGCGATTCCAGATGTTGCAACTCTTATAGGGCCAATTATACATTTAAATAATTCAGGATTAGTTATATATACTAAAGCAGTAGGATCATGAGCTGGAAAGCCGTCATAGTTATCTCTTTCATCATAAAATTCTTTATAGAATTTAGATATGTTATATAAATATTCTCCAGATTTACTTTTAGACTTAATAGTATTTAAAAAATTATTATTTAAAATAACTTTTAAGGTTACATCAAGACCAACTAATGTTATTGGCCATCCAGCGCAAAAAACTTTATCAGCAGACTCAGGATCATTATATATATTAGCTTCAGAAACAGGAGTTACATTACCATTAGTAAATACCGCACCACCCATAATGACTACTTGTTTCACTAATTTTGCTATTTTGGGTTCCAGCTCTAAAGCATGCGCAAGATTAGTTAAAGGCGCTATAGCACATATAGTAATTTCATTTGGGTTATCTAGTATAGTTTTTACTATAAATTCAGCGGCGCTTAAATCTATTTTTGTATTTTTTGGATTTTTTTTATATAGCTCTGCGGTATTACCTAAGCCATCAGTACCGTGAACAAAATCTGCAACTAAATGAGTATCTCGTGCGTATGGTTTTGCTGCACCTTCAGCAACAGGAACATTAGGTTGACCAAAAATTTCTGCTAAGTGTAAAGAATTTTTAGTTGCCGTATCAACATGGACATTACCAAAAACAGTAGTTATACCAATTAAATCTATTTCTGGATGTTTTATAGCTAGATTTAAAGTAAAAGCATCATCGATACCAGGATCTGTGTCTAATATAATTTTGTGCATAGAATAATAAGACCTAAGTTAATATTGCGAAAAATAAAATTTTAGCAGAAAAGATAATGATTTAAAAATATTTCATCAATTTGAATTACTATTATTAAATTATTTGCTCGCATATGTCGAATAAATTTCTATACTTATTTTATTTTAGAAATTATAAAGGTTTATGGCATGATAAAAAAAATTAATAAGCTCTTTGTAGGAGTTTTATCTGGTCTATTATTTTTCAATGTTGGTAATATTTATGCTGAAAAGCAGCAATCTTTTAGTGATTGGCTTGCAAGTGTTAAGAAAGAAGCTGTGATTACAGGAATCGATCCTGTTTTTTTTGATCAGATTTTTAAAGGAATGACAATTAATAAACGAGTGTTAAATTTAAAGAAAAATCAGCCTGAGCATAGATTAACTTTTAATAAGTATAGACATACAAGAGCAAGTAAAAATAGAATTGCAATAGGAAAACGAGAGTATAAAAAATATCATGACCAATTAGTTGCAGCAGGTAATGCTTTTGGAGTTGATCCTTGTATTATTACTTCTATTTGGGGTATGGAAACAAGTTATGGACATTTTATGGGAAGTTTCCCTGTTATAAAATCACTAACAAGCCTTGCTTATTCTGCTCCTTCGCCAAAAAGAGCAGCATTTTTTAGAAAAGAGTTAGTGTATGCTTTACATATTTTACAAAGTGGTCAGGTAAGTTATGAGCAGTTTAAAGGCGAATGGGCTGGAGCATCTGGACATCCACAGTTTTTACCATCAAGTTGGTTTAAATATGCAGTAGACTTTAATGGTGATGGACGTAAAGATATCTGGAATAGTAAAGATGATGCATTTGCATCAATTGCTAATTATTTAAGTAAAAATGGTTGGAAGAAAAATCAACCATGGGCATTAGCAATAGATACTCCTAAAAACTTTCCTCCTGAGCAAGAAGGTCGTAAAGTTACAAAGAAAGTTGGAACTTGGGTAAAAGAGTATGGAATTAAGTCACTTAATGGTAAGCCAGTTCCAAAAAACTATTATGATTTAGACGCATCAGTTGTTTTTCCTTATGGAGGCCCAAATTTATTAGTATTTAATAATTTTAATACTATTATGAAATATAATCGCTCTATTTATTATGCAGGTTCAATAGGATATATGGCAGAAAGTATTTGTCAAAGAAAAGATTCTTTAAAAGGAATGTATTAAAACGCAAATTGGCCATCACCTATCTTAATGTCGTTATAGGTGATGGCCAATATTAATAAAGATTATTATGAATTTATGGTTGTACTTTTAGTAATTCGAACTTTAAATTATTAGAAGTCTTATTTTTTCCATTTAAATTAAAAGCAGTATGTTTCTCAAGATAATTAATATTACTGTTGTTATCTTCAACATTTAAATAAAATACATTTGTATAATTTGTGTTTACAGTGTTATTAATTTCAGGTTTGGCTGTATTCATATCGAAATTATCTAAATTACTCGTAACAAAGTACTTTATGTTATAACTATTTTGATTAGATAGTTTCATTGTTATGATGTTGAACTGATCATCTATGTGTTTTAAGCTTGAAATAAATGCATCACTTTCTAGCTTAGTGTTTAGTTTATCCCAAGGCATTAAAGCATCATTTACTTTCCAAAGATTTGCTGTTGTTTTGAATGTAGAAAAATCTATATTAAAAGATTGGTATAAAAGATTATTTCCTAATGATTGAGAAGTTAATAATATTTCGTAATCACCTAGATTAGCTGGTACCGCAGCTTCATGCCATGTTTCAAAATTATAAGAATAAAATATTCTATGATTAATTCCATAGCTTGAAGGGTTATTAGAGTTATCTATGTCATAAACGATATAATAAGAACCATTAATATAATTTAATTTTTGTCCTATAATTTTTTCAGTTTTTTTATTTTTTATATCAAGTGGTAATGTCTGTGTTTTAAAATCCATTGAGTCTATATTTAGAGTAAATAGGATATTATCAGTAGTTAACCAGATATTTAAAATATTATTATCATATCCAGACCAAAAATATTGAATTTCATATGCAGAAGGCATACTATTTTTTGTGTTAATAATATTTTTTTTATCAATATTAATCTTTAATTTTTCAGAGTAATTTAATAATAATAATTTTTTATCAGCAGTAAAAAGATTTTCAGTATTTACTAAACTTTCTGAATGACTGAAAGAATCATAATCCTGTATTATAGTGTACAGATTTTGATTGTTGCGATCAGTTCCTATTACTACAACTTTTTTGTTATTATGTGTAATAATAAGAGGTATATTTAATTCTGGATCTAATGCGAATTTTTTCCAATCATAAGAGTTGCCATCATTTTCTTTTGCTACAAAAACTAAATTTTGTTTTATATGATCTTGTAAATTATCAGAAAGTTCTGCTGCAAACACAGCAATGGTATTGTTTATTTTAATTGCTTTAACACCGACAGTGTTTTCAAGGTTATTGTTATCGAAGATAGACTTTATAGTGCTAGCGTGAAGATGAAATTTAGGTATAAATATAGTAAGAAAGAACAAAATGAAAGATGTAATAAAAGCTTTCATTATGTTATTTTCAGAATTAAACATTTTACATTCCTAGTTTTAATCATTGAAACGAATCAATTGTAAAGATCTATATAATGCCTTGTCAACATTAATTATTGTCTAATTCTGAAATGAAATAATTTAAAACTTCCACATTCTTTGTAATACATTGTTTTTATATACAAATTTATGCTTAAGAGCAGCTATACAATGTATAATAACAAGAGCAATTATAAAGTAAGAAAAATAAACATGAAAATAATATAAGCTTGATGCGAATATTTTGTTAGTAGTAAATAGATTGTAAACTGGAATTCCAAACCAAGAAAGACCATTGCCACCAAAAAAACTCATCAAAGAACCTGATAAAGGCATTAGAAAAATAGTGCAATATAGTAAAAATTTAGATAATCCTGCTAAAAATTTTTCCCAACAAGGGATATTGTTTGGTAGTTTTGGGTGTTTATTGATAATAGCCCAAATAATAGCAAATAAACCTAAAAATAGAGCGCTAAAGCCTATAGATTTATGTAATAAGATATATTGTATACTGCTTGCTGAGTTTTCAGGAAAGTATGCACGACGATATACTAAATAGTATTGAGTAATAAATAAAAGAATAAAAATTATATGTAATAACTTAGTTACTAAGCCATAGTTCGTGTTTGTGTTTTTTAATTTGTTCATATTAGACCTATGATTTATAAGTTATTTAGGTTGAATAAATATAGTTAAAATTTCTTGACTGTCGTTCTTTTCAGTATTAGGGTCAAATGCTCTTTTATGAACTAATTTGATTGTCGTCATGATTGGTGCTTTAACCATATAGGAATTTATTTTAAAAAGCCATTTAGCTTTTCCTGGCGCTCCAATAAGTTTTTTATCAGAATTATTCGGAAGGAAGCTGTAATTAATTAGATTTAATAACTTATCATTATATTGTTCTAAAAACCATTGATATCCTGTTGTAGGGTTAGCAGCCAAAGATATAGTAAAAATACCATCAGTTGAATTTTCTATTATGGGTTTTGTATTAAATTTAGAGTCATGTATTGAGATATGAAACATACTATTATTATTGTTGTTTATTGATAGTTTTTTAACCGATTTTTTGGCTTTCTCTTTTATCGATTGAGCTTGTAATGTAGATATTTTTGTATCAGCTGCAAATATCTGATTGCTTGATAATAAAAAAGATAATAAGCAGATAATCAAGGGTTGCATATTCTTGGCCATTTTTATTTAAGTCCTTTTATTTATTATATTTAATAGTATTAGGAAGAGTATTAATATTATAATATATATGCAAATTAAAATCATTGATAAAATAGATATGAAACTCAGGTATTATGCTTGACAAAATAATAGAAGACAGGCAAAATATTTCCTATTCATCGCATATGGCTATGTAGCTCAGCCGGTTAGAGCACAGCACTCATAATGCTGGGGTCGGTGGTTCGAGTCCACCCATAGCCACCAAAATTTTATCCATATGTTATCAACAGACTTATCCACAGTTTTCAGATGTTTTCTAAATAAGATTATTTAATAACTATAACTTTAGCATTAACGAATTCATGAATTCCAAGAAAAGATAACTCTCTGCCAAATCCAGAGTCTTTTATGCCTCCAATTGGTAGTAACTTATTTGATGCTACAAGCTGATTAATATAACAAGTTCCAGTTTCAATTTGTTTTGCAAATTTTTCTGCTTTTTGTAGATCATTTGTAAAGACAGCAGCACTTAATCCAAATCTAGTATTATTAGCAAGCTCTAGTGCATGTTCATCAGAAATAGCTGGAATTATTGATAATACCGGACCAAAAATTTCTTCATCAAACATAGGCATTTTTTCTGTTATTTTATCTAGAACAGTAACAGGGTAGAATGCTCCGGGATTATCATCTGGAATTTTGCCACCTAGCAAACATCTAGCTCCTTCTTTTATTACTTGCATTACTTGATTGTGTACAGTTTCTCGAAAATTATGGCTAGCAAGAGGGCCTAATTTGCATGTAGGATCCATTGGATCACTATGATTATATACTCGAGCTTTTTCCAAAATTAACTCACAAAATTTTTCATGAATTTTAGGCGTCGTTATTAATTTCTTAGCTGCAATACATACTTGACCTGCATTTAAAAGTCTAGATTTTATACATTGTTCAGCGGCATTTTCTAAATCCGCATCTTCAAGAATAATGTATGGATCAGCGCCACCTAGCTCTAAAGTCGCTTTTTTAAGATGTTTGCCAGCAAGGCTTGCAACCTGCTTTCCAACTATATCACTGCCTGTAAAAGCAAGCCCCCTGATTTTAGTATTTTTAAATATTTCATCTGATGTTTTGTAATCAGTGACTAATGTTCTAAATAAGTTATCAGGAAACCCAGCATCTTTGAATAATTTTTCTATTAATAAAGCTGTACCAGTACATATGCTTGCGTGTTTTAACACTATTGCATTACCTGCTAATATATTTAAAGATGTAATTCTCATGACTTGCCATAATGGAAAGTTCCAAGGCATGATGATATAAACTATGCCAATAGGCTGATACGTTACATAACTTTTAGTAAATTCTGTATTAACATGAGTGTCTTGTAATAATTTTGCAAAGACATTAGTATTATGTTTAATTAAATCGGCACATTTCTCTACTTCAGCATAAGATTGAGTAATTGGTTTACCCATTTCTTCAGTCATAGTTTTACTAATAATTTCTTTATTTTGCAGCATAATTTCAGCTAATTTATTAGATAAATTTGCTTTATAATCTTCTGTTGTATTTTTCCAGGATAAATAATCTTTATGGGTGCTATCTATAATAGTTGTGACTTCATCATGACTCATATATTGATAAGTCTTTAATTTTTCTCCATTTGCTGGATTAATAGTAGTGACTGACATGATTTAATATTCCTTTTAAACTAAATTGATACTTAATTATCGCTCATAGTTAAAAAAAATCACAGTTTAGTTTTATATTTTCCTATACTAAGAATAATAATATATAAAAAATTATATAAAAATTTAAGGTATCAATTAAGTATGAATTCAGATATACATGAAAATAGCGATAGTTATATTTTACATTTAAACGATTTTGGTAGAAAAAGATTACAAATTCAACATAAAGTATATGCCGAAGCAAGTTTTAGTTTTATAAAAAAAATGCAATTTAATTCTGATATGAGAGTTTTAGAAATAGGTTGTGGTAGTGGAGATATGAGTTTATGGTTTGCACAAAACCTGAATAAATCATCTCAGTTAACTATAGTCGACTTAAATGAAAATCAATTAAAGTATACGGAAAAAAATTTGCAAAAAAATGGATATAAAGATTTTAAAATGCATAATTTGAATATATATAACTTGTCAAATTTAAAAGATAAATATGATTTGATATATGCCAGAATGGTTTTATTACATTTAGATAACCATAATTTTGCTGTAAAAAATATGGTTAGTTGTTTAGCAGATGATGGAATGATTATAACCGAAGATCCATTAATGAAAAAAGATTGGTTCTTATTTTATCCATATAGCTCGGTATATAAAAAATTTATGAAATTAGTAACCATTTGTTTTGATCAAAGTAATATAGATCCTCAGAGTGCTTATAAAATGCCAAGTATTTATAAAAAAAATGGATTAAAAAATGTTTTTATTGAGAATGTGCAACCTTTATTCAAAACTCAAGAAGAAAGATTATTATTGGCAATGGGGCTTAAAGATTTAGCGCCAAGAATACGAGAGCTTAATTTACTAGATGACAAAGAAATAACTAAAATGTATGACGAGCTAACTTTACTAAGCAAAAAAACGGATATTTTAAGCTGGGCTAATTTAATTCAAGTTTGTGCTAAGTTTTAATATAAAAAATATAATACCGTATATTATTTTATTAATACTAGTAGCTATAAACTAAAGCTTTCACCTAAATAAACAGATTTAGCTTCTTTATTTCCAAGTATTTGGTTAGGAGTGCCTTCTGTTAATACAAGGCCATCACTTATAATATATGCTGTATCACAAATAGATAACGTATCCCTAACATTATGATCGGTAATTAATATCCCTATTTCTTTTTTAGCTAATTCTTTAATTATTTTTTTTATGTCTTGAATTGCTATAGGAGATATTCCTGCAAAAGGTTCATCTAGTAAAATAAATTTAGGTTTTTGTGCAACACACCTTGCGATTTCTACTCTGCGTCTTTCGCCGCCAGATAAATGATTTCCAATAGAATTAGCAATATGCTCTATTTGGAACTCTCTTAATAATTCTTCTAAAATATTATATTGTTGTTCTTTATTTATATCATTTCTTAATTCTAAAATTGATAAAATATTGTTTCTGACAGATAAGCTGCGAAATATAGACATTTCTTGTGGTAAGTAACCTAGACCTAATTTAGCTCTTTTATGAATAGGAAAATTAGTGATTTTATTTTGATTTAAATAAATATCTCCGGTGTCTGCTTTAGTCAGGCCTAATATACTATAAAAGCATGTTGTTTTTCCTGCTCCATTAGGACCAAGAAGACCTATAATCTCTCCAGAATTAATTTCCATAGAAATATCTTTTAATATCGTTCGTTCTTTATATTTTTTACTAAGATTTTTTATTATTAATTTATGATTTTGCATTATTGTTCCAAGTTTTAATAAATATAAAGTATAGTTTTTAATTTTTAAGATTAGATAAAATTATTTTAGTTCGGTTGTGTGGTTGATTTCCATAATCAGGTTTAATAGTCTTGGTTATTTCTGTTTTTGTATTATAAATAATTTTAGGTGCATTTAATATATTGTGATTATTATCTAGAGTTGCATCTTTTTCTAGAATAACTAAATTTTCATATTTTAAGTAGTTTATATATTTTGCATGACCAGAAATTGTATTATTTTTTTTAGACTTATCAAAAAATTTAGCAGGATTACCAGTTGCTATGATTTTATAAATTTCACCTTGTTTATTACGAAAAACTTTGATTTTATCAGCAACTAATTCTTTAGCGTTATCTTTTGCAAGAACGTTACCTGAATAGATGCCTAATCCTGTTTTATTATCATAAGTTAATGTGTCTGATATTAAGGTAATAGATTTATTTGCGTGTGCTATATTTATGAAAAAGCTAATAGTTGTTAAAGAAAAAATTCGATAAAAATAATTAAGATTTTTTAGTATAAATTGTTTCAACATTATTGTTAAGCTGCATAAATTGTTTGTCTATATTATAACTTAACGTCTGAGATTTTGCTATTATCTCTGGAGTTTTGATAAATACATCGTTATTAAAAATAATACTTTCAATATCATTATTAGTTACATTTTTTTTATGAGCGATTTTTTTAGAAGTGGTAGATAGATTGTATATTAAAGCATTTTTTGCAGTTATATTATAAAATTTATTGTGATCTTGGTAAGGATAGTGATTCAAATAAGGATTATCTAATTTTATAAAATTATTTTCTTGATATTTATAAGCATTACTTGCTGTGAGTGTATGAGAAAGAGCTCCTGATTTATCAAAATTCGTTAAGGTAAAATCTTCAATAAACCATTCTAAGGATTTATTATTTGAGTTAATTGAATTAAATTTAGCATTATCTATATTAGAATGATTAGATATATTATTAATAAAATAAAGACCAAAAACTATAACAAGACTGAAAGATAGAGTATATTTTATGAAATTAGATTTATAAATTTTCATAATAGTTAATAATATTTTGAAGTTTATCTTGGGAAGTTAAAATTAAATCTGAAACTTCTCTAATTGCTCCATTACCACCTTTTGTTTTAGTAACATATATAGCAATAGATTTTATATGTTCGATTGCATTAGGTACAGATATAGGCGCCTTTACTTGTTTCATAACAGCAAGATCAGGTAAGTCATCACCCATAAATGCTATATTTTGATCCATAATACCAGTTTGTTTTTTTATTTTTTGGTAGTATTCATTTTTATTATGACATCCTTGATAGATTAAATTAGAATCAATGCCAAGATCTAAGCATCTTTTGGAGACTATTTCTGAGTCTCTACTAGAAATAATAGCAATTTTAATATCTGATTTTAATAAGTTCTTAATACCAAGGCCATCATAAACGCTAAATCTTTTGATATGTTCTTCTTTAGCAGAATAATAAAGAGAGCCTTTAGTAAATATGCCATCTACATCTAGAATAAGCAGCTTGATATTTTTTAATATTTCTAATATTTCAAAATTGGGTTTTGTTATCATAAATTATGTTGTAAATATTTATTTCTTTTATTAATACTTCGTTTATATATTTTATCAAATAAACAAGCTATTTTATTTTTTATTTGTTTTTTATTATTAATATTATAGTAATTTTGAATATATATTCGCATAAAATAAATATATATTTTTTTTAATTTAAAATTTGTTGAAATATCTATACAACAATTATTATTATTTAATATTTTAGATACATGATAAAAAAGACACTCTAAGTCTCTTAAAATATTATATTTTCCAAATATCGTTTTTTTACATTTTTCAAAATCAATAAAAGCAATATTGAAATCAGAATTTATGAAAATATGCTTTGGGTATAAGCAATTATGTGAATATTTAGTTTTATGTAGCCTTGCTATTTCAAGAGCAAGAGATTTAGCTATTTTTTTTAATACGTCTTCTTCTGGAAATAAATTATCTTTTAGATTATATAGCACAGATTTCAGATCATAATAATCTGTTAATTCTTTAGTAATCAATAAAGCTTGGCTTTTATAATCTTTAAAGTATAAAATTTCGCAAGTTGGAATTTTATTTTTAGATAGCTTTTTTATATTATTGTATTCTCTTTTAGCAACTAGTGTTTTTTTGATAAATGGTAAAAACTTACTTAATTTATTATTTAAATAATAATTTTGTTGAATTTTTATAAAGACATTAAACTCTCGCTGAGAATCACTTATTTTTAACTTTTTTACACCACTTAAGCCATTTCTGCCTATATTAGGTTCTTCAAACCAAGGAATTGATTTGTTATTTAATATTGCAGAAAAGTCTAATAAATTATTACTAGCTAGTAAATTAGAGTATTTAGAGTTTATATATTTCATTATTGTTTTAACTACATTGAGTGTTTACTTACCATATGAAATCCAGAAAATAATACATTATCTAGAAATTTTTCTAAATTGTCGACAGATTGGTTATAGTTCTCACGTATTTGTTGTGGTAACAAATGAAGTTTTAGCACTATGGATTTACTTTTAGTTATATTATTCATTAATAATTGTGTCGACTCTTCATCTAACTCCTTGCCAATCAGTATGGTCATTTCTTTTTCTATAGTTTTTATAGAGTGCAAAAATATACCTATGTCTCCAGCTATTTGTTGATAGTTATTACCCGCCATGCTTCTTAAATAACGAGTAGTTGAATGATTGTTCATTCTGGCTAACGAATTATCCATTTCTGTATTAGCTAAACAAAGCGCATCTTTTACACTAGAAAGTATTGTGCTAAAAATTTCATCATTTTCAGTGATTATTATATCTGTGATATCAGTTTGTTGCTGCATTACTCTTGCTGATTCTTGATGAGTTTCTAATCTTTTTGCATCCGCAGATAATTGGATAAGAGATTTGATTATAGATCTCATTTTAGGAGTTTCAGTATTAGCTAATATTTCATCAAATAGATCTTTATCTTCATCAATTAATTTATTATATAATTCTTGTATAGAATAATAATTTTGTAGTAACGTATCTTTGTTATTAAAGTTTTTTTGAATTATTAACTCTAATTTTTCTTGTATTTTTGGCTTTATATCATTTGTCCAAATTTTTTTGATTAGATCATAAATATAATTATCTTTAGTATATTTTTTAGCAAATATATGTTTTTGTAAATACTTGTCAGGAGTTTCTGAAAAAGTTGCGCATAAACCATCCCATAATTTCCCCATTTGTCCTTGCACAACAGGGATACAAGTAAAATCTAGATTTGTCTGTATGCTTTTTATTTTTTCAGGATGTTGTTCACATGAATTTTTGATTTGCTCTATAAGATTATTAATATTAATAAAAGTAAAGCCAAATGAACTTTCTTGTTTTTCATCGATGTCTATTGTAAGTTGCTCATGATAGGGAATATTTTCTTTAAATGCTAATTTGCTTAAATGTAATATGTTGATAATTAAGGTATAATCCTTCATGCAAAATCCTTGTTTAATAAAAGTTTAAATACTATAAATAAGATAATATAATAACTATTTTAAATTGATACTATCTATATTATGACTTCATTGCAATCTAAAAATATAATATTAGGGGTCTGTGGCGGTGTTGCTGCTTATAAATCTGTAGAGTTATGTAGATTATTAATAAAAGCAAAAGCTAATGTTCAAGTTGTAATGACAAAATCTGCTTTAGAATTTATAAAACCTTTATCTTTTCAAAGTATTACCGGCAATAAAGTCAGAAATTATTTGTTTGATTTGGACGCAGAGCAGGCAATGGGCCATATTGAGCTTGCAAGATGGGCTGATTTTATAATAATTGCTCCAGCAACAGCTAATACAATTGCAAAATTATCTTATGGTATGGCAGATGATTTACTTTTAACTTTATGTTTAGCATCAATAGCAAAAATATTTATAGCGCCAGCTATGAATAAAGTTATGTATGAAAAAAAAATGGTTCAAAATAATATAGAAAGACTTAAAGAGTTTAATATAAATATTATTGGACCAGATTATGGTGAGCAGGCTTGTGGAGATATAGGTTATGGTCGCATGGTTGAGCCTGAGAGAATAAAAGATTGTGTGTCTAGTTACGTAGAAAGAAATAATTATAAATTTAATTTAAATAATAAAAATATTTTAATAACAGCAGGCCCAACACAAGAATATCTAGATCCTATTAGATATATCAGCAATAAAAGCTCAGGAAAAATGGGGTATAACATTGCTCAAGCCGCAGCTTTTTTGGGTGCAACAGTTACGTTAGTCTCAGGTCCTGTAGATAGTAAAATAAAAGACATATTAAATTTTGGAAAAATTAATTTAATTAATGTTGAGTCCGCTTTGCAAATGAAAACAGCTGTGCATAATAATATAAAAAACCAAGACATTTTTATTAGCACAGCAGCTGTTGTTGATTATAAGTCTAAAGACATCGCATTAAATAAAATAAAAAAATCATATAATGAGCTTGATAATAATTTTAAATTAGATTTAATTCTTAATGATGATGTCGCTTTAAGTGTTGGTGATTTAAAGCAAAAAGATGATTTATTTAAGAATTTAATTACTGTTGGTTTTGCAGCAGAAACAGATGAGCAACAAGCCTTAGATTATGCTCAAAATAAGCTTAAAAACAAAAAGTTTAACATAGTTTTTTTAAATAATGTTGCTGATAAAACGATAGGATTTAATAGCGACTTAAATGAGGTAACCGCTGTTTGGCATAAAAGTAATAAATTTTATAATGACAAATTAGCTAAATGTAGTAAAAAAGAGTTGGCTTATAAAATACTAGAAATTCTGTATAACAAGATTATTTGTTCGTAATACAGGTTAAAATAACAAATGATATTACGATATCTGCTAGGCATAAAAATCATAAATGTTATAATGGCAAGCAAGCTTATACAGCAAATTATTAATTAAGGAACTAACATGTTAGAGACAGTACAAATAAAAATCTTAGATTCAAAAATAGGTAAAGAAATTCCTATGCCTCATTATGCAACTAATGGTTCAGCAGGGTTAGATTTAAGAGCATGCTTAAATGAGTCTTTAGAAATAAAACCTCAAGAAACTAAGCTTATTTCAACAGGTATAGCTATACATTTAAATAATCCTAAATATGCAGCAATGATTATGCCTAGATCAGGTCTTGGCCATAAACATGGAATTGTTTTAGGTAATTTAGTAGGCCTAATTGATTCAGACTACCAAGGTGAGTTATTAATTTCATGTTGGAACAGGGGGGTGAGCTCTTTTATAATTAATCCTGGTGAAAGAATTGCGCAAATGATTATTGTTCCTGTTGTTCAAACTAAATTTCAAGTTGTTAATGATTTTAATGATTCAACAAGAGGAACTGGTGGCTTTGGTCATACAGGCACGGAATAAATCTTAATATCAGATGACATCAACAGTATTTAGAAAATATGATATTCGTGGCATTTTTGATAAAGATTTAACAGAAAAGGTTGTTTATCAAATAGGGCTTGCAGTAGGAAGCATTATTGCAGGAAACTTAAATAATGATAATAAGATTATTATTGGTCAAGATGCTCGAATATCCAGTCCTGTAGTCTTTTCAAATTTAACTAAAGGCATTATTGAAACAGGAGTTGAGGTTTATGATATTGGCATAGTTCCAACTCCAGTTTTATATCACTATGTTGAGACTAACAATTTTCTCAATGGAATTATGATAACAGGAAGCCATAATTCAGCAGAATATAATGGTCTGAAAATAATAATAAATGGGAACTCTTATTCAGGAGAAAATATTTCTAGTATTTATAATAAAATTAAAAATCAAGATTATATTAAAGCTAATAATAAAGCTAAAATAACCTCAAAATATCAGGCATTAGATCATTACTTACAAGATATAACTACTAATTTTTTTAAAATTACGCAAAAAAATAAATTTAAAAGATTAACAGTTGTGGTTGATTCAGGTAACAGTGTAGCAGGGGTGATTGTTCCTAAAGTTTTAAAAACATTAGGCTGCAAAGTAATCGAATTATACAGTGAATTAGATGGATCTTTTCCAAATCATCATCCTGATCCTGCAAAATTAGAAAATTTGAAAGATTTACAGCAAATGGTTTTAAATAAAAATGCAGATTTAGGATTAGCATTTGATGGTGATGCTGATAGATTAGGGGTAATTACTAATAAAGCAGAAGTTGTTTGGCCTGATAAATTAATAATGTTATTTGCCAAAGATTTATTATCTAAAAAGCCTAATTCTAAAATAATTTATGATGTTAAGTGTAGTCGTAATTTAGAAAAAGTAATTAAAAAATATAATGGCATTCCTATAATGTATTGCACAGGTCATTCTTTAATAAAAGCTAAAATGCGCAAAACAGGTGCTTTACTTGCAGGCGAGATGAGCGGTCACATTTTCTTTAAAGATAACTGGTATGGTTTTGATGATGCGATTTATTCTGCAATAAAGCTTTTAGAGATTTTAGTTAATACCAAAGAATATCAAAATTTAAGTTTACATGATGTTATGCAAGAATTTGATGACGGTAGTGTTAGTACTCAAGAAATTAATATCCAAGTTAATGATAGCGATAAAAACAAAATAGTTAATAAAATTATAGAAAGCTGTAAATTTGAAAAGTCTAATAAAATTACTATAGATGGTTTGCGAGTTGAGTATAAGAACGGCTGGGGATTAGTTAGAGCATCAAACACAACACCAAGTTTAGGTTTTAGGTTTGAAGCAGAAAATAAAGAAGAGCTTTATAAAATAAGAGATTTATTTCAGCAAGAGCTCAAAGAAGCTATCCCTGATTTACAGTTAAATTTAGATATATAGATGGTACCGAGGGTCGGACTGGCATAATATTTAAATGCATTATAAAAGTTAAGAAGAAGATTTAGAGATTATTAATTGGTTATTAATTGATTAGAGAAAAATTATTTTATATCGCTGTGGCAAATTTCATTAGTTGGTTGTATTCTCCTTTATCTGCCTTTCGAAGAGCTTTTATATATTGCTCTCTAATTTTAGAAGCGATTTTATAATCATAAATATTCGAGCCTCCCCAAGTAAATTTTTGGTTTGAAATAGTGGCTAAAAGCATATCTGTTAATATTCTAGCAAGTCTGCCATTTCCATTAGGAAACGGATGTATCCAAACAAATTTATGGTGAAACCTTATAGCTATTTCAAACTCTGAATACGAATTTTTATCAATTTGAAATTTTGTATTATCTAATAATTGTTTTAGTTCTACATTAATATATCTCCAATCAACTCCAATATTTTTATCTGATTTTCTATACTTACCAGCCCATTGCCAAACATCGCCAAACATTAGCTTATGGAGCTTTCTTATTAATAGATCATCTAACACAGAATCGAAACTGTATTTTTTTTTGCCAATGGTTAGTTTGGCTTTTGAAATGTTCATTTGCTCAGCGGTATTTAGATCGCTTTGAGTTCTAATATACGCAGGAATTAAATCCTCTAGTTCATCTTTAGTAAGTGGCGTCGCACCGATAGGGTAATTAAACTTCATAGTCCCATAAATTTTTTAAGTTATTATGTAGTAATTCATCAGTTAATGCTTCAGTTTGTTCTTTAATTTCTTCTAAAGCAGCTTGATCCTCTAAAGACATATGTTTTGCTACATCCATAATAGAGTTTCGAGCTATTTTTTCTGCTCTAGATTTAATTAAATCCATTAACGAATTTTTTTTAGGTAAAATAATATAAAATAAGTCACAATCTAATTCATTAGCTACTTTTTTTAAAGTTTCTATTTTAATGGTTTCTTTTGCTTCGCTTTCTTCAATTTTTCCAATTGCGGCCTTACTGTAATGAAGACGTGTTGCTAGTTGGGATTGCGTCATACATAAAGCTTCTCTAATAGTAGCAAGCCATCCTTTTTTGGGAATGAAACCTTCTTTGACGTTTTTAAACCTATTTAGTTTTTTATCAAGTTGTTGAAGTTGATATAATTTGTTCATATTTAAGTTGCCTTTAAAATAATATTATATAGTTACAACTATATTTTATTTAATAAAAGTATAGTTATAGGTATACAAAATTCATATAAAGTATAGCTATAGGTATAATATTAATCAAGTGATAATGGAATTTTTGAAAAGAGAAGTCTTTAGGACAACAGAGATACTTTAGTTAATCCTTTCAACTTATAGTGGTTATGTATCCTTTTTCTTTTTAGCTGCCTTTATCCGAGTGATTTAGAATTTTAGTATATTTTATGTTTGAATATTCATGGCAATATGCGAATATTAAAGGATAATATATACTATGATTCAGATCTAAAGTTTAATTGATTGAAAAATAAAGAAATAATTATAACATATGATATTTTTGAAGAAAAAGTGTAGTTGTAGCTAGTAGTTTTAGTTTACAATGATTAAAAATAATTCTTTTATTATCAGACTGTTAAATACTATTTGAAACTATTTTGAAGGAACTTAAAAGATAAGAAGTGGTACCGAGGGTCGGACTCGAACCGACACGAGGTTGCCCTCACCAGATTTTGAGTCTGGCGCGTCTACCATTTCGCCACCCCGGCTTTTTATTAACTATATATTGCTATTAGCTAATTCTATGAAGCATATCAAAATTTAATTACCTAAGCAAGAAAATATAATCGATAATTAACAGCTAGCGACTAAGCATGTTTTCAAAGAATCAATTTTTTTAGATAATTTATCTTTTTTCTCAGTTAATATGTTTGTTACAGCTTCGGTTGATTTTATTAACTCATTTTTATTTGGTACTGATTTAGAAAAATCAAATGATTTGAAATAAGGAGTTAATATTTGTTCAATGTGTTGGTTGGCATTTGCTTTACAATCTTCATTTTCAGTTAAAACATCTTGAACTTTATTTATAGTTGTTGTTTTAAAAGAAATCTTCTTTTTGATAAACTTTATTGCCTCTCCTGTTTTTCCATACAAAATAATATCATTTACCATCTTTTTTAGATCCTTGATTTTATCTTGATTAACTATACTACCTAAGAAAAGATCATTATATTTATTGATATATGAATTAAGAGTGTCAATTAAGTTATTGAATGGTATTAGTTTTTCTTTTATTTCTTCAGGGCTCATATTATAACTTGTGACTCCATAATGCTCAGTTAATATTATATCAATGATATGTTTGTCTTCTTTAATATTTAAATCATTTGTTTGAGCTTTTAATTGAATATTAAAAAATATTGATAAAACATAATCTATTATGTTTGCTAATGGAGGCAATATTACGCTTTTAACAAGAAAAAATAAATTAATTCCGCTGGCTATTATATTTGATACGAATAAAAAGTTACGAAAATCCCAAGCAAGACTTAATTCACTAGGAGCTATATAAATAAAAAAATAAATTGAAGTAACAATTCCTAATGTATTTAAAAGCAAGTCTAATAATAAATAGTCTTGAAAAATATTATCGTTTTTTAATGAGTTTAATATAGCTTCAACAAAGTAATTAGCTAAACTACATAAACTGATTATAATATTAGTAGTTACTAATATAGCATTCATATTATATATTGTTGTAGCAGTGATTACTGGGGCAAAGCTCATGGTGATTATTACTTTGCTCACCCAATTTACGCTAGATTCAAGAGAGCTAAAAAGACCTTTAGCTATAGACTCTCTATGCTTATTTCTGCTAAATTTTTCTTTTTTCAATATATACGCCATAAAATACCTCTTTCAACTGAATAAGTATTATACCAGAAAACATCGGGGCATTAAAAATTAGCTGTATATATATTTATCATTTTTTGTGCCATAAAACACTATAAAGGTCATGTCTTCTATCTTTTAGATTTTGTACGGTGCCTTGCGCTCTTGAATAATCAAGGGTTTCTAACCTTAAGTCAGCAAAAGCAACTGTCTCAACATTAGGAGTTGTATCAGCTGCAATACCATCTCTTGCAAATGGGAAATCACAAGGAGTTAATATGCAACTTTGAGAATATTGTATATCCATATTATGAACTCGAGGTAAATTTCCAACATTACCAGACATAACAACATAAACTTGATTTTCTATTGCGCGAGCCTGGCAGCAATAACGAACTCTCATATAACTTTGTCTTTCATCTGTACAAAAAGGAACAAATAACATTTTAGCGCCTTGATTAACAAGATGTCGGGCAAGCTCTGGAAATTCACTGTCATAACATATAAGAATTCCTATTGGCCCACAATCAGTATCAATTACAGATAGCTTATCTCCGCCATGAATATTCCACCAATAACGCTCATTTGGTGTTGGATGAATTTTAGCTTGTTCGTGTATTGAGCCATCACGTAAAAAAACATAACATATATTTTGAACAACTTTGTTTGTCATTGTTGGATGAGAGCCGGCAATAATATTAATATTAAATTTTACAGCTAGATGTGAAAAGAGCTCTTTTATTTTAGCTGTGTAACTCGTTAGTTTTCTTATTGCTTCTTCAGGTCTTAAATGAACATTTTCTATTGATAATAATTGCAATGTGAAAAGCTCGGGGAACACTACAAAGTCAGACCTATAGTCTGCTACCACATCTACAAAATATGATGCTATTTGTTCAAATTCTTCAAAAGACTTGATTCCTCTTTGCATATATTGAACTGTTGATAGCCTAATCACATTATCTAATGTTTTTAGTTTGGTTTTATTATTTTCATCATGAGACACTTCTGTATTGTGCCAAACTAAATGTACAGCATTATTCAATGACTCTTTATCATCTGGGAGATAGTTTTTCAATAATCCTAGTATTTCAAATCCTTGTCTTAATTGAAATCCGATTACAGGGTCTCTAATTGCTTTTGATTTTACAAGTTCTAAATATTTTTCAGCGCTTCCAACTTTTTTTATTTTTTTATGTAAAAGAGGCATGCGCCCTCCAAAAACTATTCCTTTTAGACGTAATTGCCTACATAATTCTTTTCTTTTTCTATAAAATCTGTCGCCAATCCTTTTTCCCCTAACATTAGGGTCAACGAAAATTTCTATTCCGTATAAATAATCACCTAATGGATTATGTGTTGTTGCATACCCACCTCCAGTAGCCTCTCTCCATGAATGGTGTTTTAAAATAAGAGCTCCATCTAGCATTAAGCATGCACAATAGCCGACTATTTCTCCATTTAATTCAGCAACAAATTGTCCTTCTGGAAAGTTTTGTATTTGAGCCTTTAAAAGATCTATCGAATATGGCTTGGTCCAGTGATAAACTTTTGAGCATAACTTTTGTATGTTTTTAACATCTTTTTTTATGGCGTTTCTGATAACTAGTTTTATTTGATTCATATCAATCCATTTATATAAATAATAAGCTTTAATAATAATTATATGATAAAAACACTAAAATATCAGACTTTAACAAAAAGCTTATATAAAACTGCGTTATAATTAGCATAGAGTTTATTGCTAATTATAAGGATATAATCTAAAATCAAGAAAATATTATAACTTTAAGTAATCGGAGAAACTAAATATGGGGCAAGAAATATATAATGATTTTATTATTAACTTTGTATCTAGCCTTATTACTTTAATTATTCTCCTTTTATCTTCTTTTGTAGTAATAACTGTATTTAAGAAAAAAAATTATAGCAGTAGAAAATACAAAAAACTTAAAAATAGGGTTCTATATATTAGTTTTTTGATTTATGTGTTTTGTCTGGCAAAAATTTGGGTAGATGGATTCACCCAGCTAATAACGGTTTTAGGTTTAGTTTCTGCAGCTTTGGTTGTTACTAATAAAGAAAGTATAATGAGTCTAGTTGGATGTCTTGTTATTAACTGGAGAGACTTATTTACTGAAGGTGATTTAATTCAAATAGATACAAACAAAGGATATGTAAAATCTATTGGGCCATTATATATAACAATGGAAGAAACTATTGATCAAACAGGATATCTTAAAACTGGCAGAATATTAAAAATTCCAAACAATCAAATTATCTTACATTCTACAATTAATTTTAATTATGAAGACAACCCAGTATTACAAGAACATGAGTTTAATTTTAATAGCATAATTGACATTAAATATACCAAAAAAATTATTATTGATATATTAAAAGAAATTTTAGATAAAGCTGAGATAGAGAGAGGGAAAAACAAAAAAAACAAAGGAAATAATCATATTAAAAAATTTCATATAAGCACTAATTTAAAGCAAAATAAAGATACAGAGCATTGTATATCAATGAAAATATATTTTTATTCTTATATTGATGAATATGAGAACATTAAAACTGATTTTATATCTAGTGTTCTTAAGTCATTAAATCATAAAAATGAAGTTAATATTAAAAGTATTAATACAAATTCATAATTTTAAAAATTAATTATATGTTTCACATGGGCCTAACGGAATGATTCCATTTGGATTTATAGATTTATGGCTCCCATAATAATGTTTTTTTATGTGCTCTAATTTCACAGTTTCTTTTATATTAGGTTGATTATATAAGTCTTTTAGATAATTATAAATATTTTTGTAATCTCTAATTTGTTTAATATTACATTTAAAGTGCCCATAATAAACATGATCAAATCGAATTAAAGTTGTAAATAATCTCCAATCAGCTTCTGTTATTTGGTTATTAACTAAATATTTATTTTGACTTAGTATTTCATCTATATTATCCAGCGCTTTGAATAAACTTGTAACCTCTTTTTCATATATATCTTGCTTTGTTGCAAATCCTACTTTATAAACTGCGTTATTTATATTTTCATAGACAAAATCATTTATTTCATCAATTTGATTTTGTAATTTTACGGGATAGTAATCAATGCTGTTATTGTTTAAATTATTGAAACTATTATTAAGCATTCTGATTATTTCTGATGATTCATTATTAACAATTGTTTCTAGTTGTTTATCCCATAATATAGGTACTGTAACTTTGCCAGAATAGCTTGAATTAGCTTTTAAATATACTTGATATAAGTATTCGTAATTAGCTATTTGTTCTTTATCTTTTTTTAGTTCCCAACCATTTTCTAACATTAAAGGACAAACCTGTGATAATGTTATATGATTTTCAAGATTTTTAAGCTTTCTGAATATTATAGCTCTATGAGCCCAAGGGCATGCATAAGAAACATATAAATGATATCTATTGCTTTGAGGAGGAAATTTTTTTGTGCCTATAAAATTTCTAAATACGGAATCTTTTCTTATAAATTTTCCATCATCTTTTTTAACGTCATGCTCATTTGTAGACCATTTACCATTAAGTAAAATTCCCATATTTATCTCCTAATTAGTAAGGCTCTTTAAATATCTTATTATAAATAACAGAATAGCTGAAAAAATATATTTTAAAAAAAATATTCTCAAGTTTTTTATTTATATATTATAAAAGCTATATACTATATGTAACAATAAAATATTTTTATATAATCATGGATGATTTAGATGCGATTTTTTAATTTAATTTTTCTTTTTTTTCTATCCTATCTTAATTGTACTGCTATTTATGCTAAACAAGGTCCTCAACAAAAAATTGAATCAGTAATATTAACAGCTGTATATGAAGAAGATTTTGGTAATTCAATTGAAGCTCTTGGCTCAACTATGGCAAATGAAACAGTAGTTATTACTTCAGATTTAACGGAAAAGATTAGTAAAATTTATTTTGTAGGAGGACAGAATGTCCAAAAAGGCTATTTACTAGTTAGTTTAAATGATAAGGTCGAACAAGCTGAATTAAAAGCAGCAAAAGCTGAATTAGAAAAAGCTAAGTTATCATATCAAAGAGCCCAAAATTTACAAAAATCAAAAGCTGTATCTCAAGCAACTTTACAAGAAAGATTAGCTGTATTCCAAAAAAGTAAGGCGTTGGTAGAAGAAGTTAATGCCCGTTTAAATCAGTTAAATATTGTCGCTCCTTTTGATGGAACCTTAGGATTTAGAGAAGTTAGTGTTGGAGCTTTAATACAACCAGGTCAAAATATAACAACAATTGATAATATAGATGAAATAAAAGTAGACTTTGAAATACCATCAATATACTTATCAAGAGTGACAAAAGGCATGAAAATATATGGATTAGTTGATGCTTTTGAAGGAAAAGAATTTGAAGGTAAAATACTATTAGTTAATACTCGTGCAGATCCTATTACAAGAACTATAAAAATAAGAGGCATTATTCCTAATAAACAGCATTTATTAAGACCTGGATTGCTGATGAATATAATTTTAAAAGACAAACCCTCTAAGGTTTTATTGGTTCCTGAAGAAGCATTAGTAAAAAAAGGGAAAAAAGATTTTATTTTCTTAGTAAATAAAGAAAACAATGAATATATAGTAAAAAAAGTAGAAGTTAAAATAGGTTCTCGCAAAAAAGGCATAGTTGAAATTATTTCAGGATTAAGCAAAAAAGATTTAATTGTTTTGCATGGAGTACATAAAGTCCAAAGCGGTGACAGGGTCAATGTACTAGCTATTACAAAGCCTAATGAGAGTATAAAAAATATTTTACAAAAACAAATGGAAATTAATTAATTAATATTACTAGCAAGCTAAATATAATATATGTTTTTATCTGATACTTCTGTTACAAGGCCAGTTTTTGCTTCAGTACTTTCTTTATTATTAATAGTATTTGGAGTTATTTCCTTTAATAAATTACCTTTAAGAGAATATCCTGATATTAATCCTCCTGTTGTTTCAATTGATACTGTATATTCTGGAGCTTCTGCTAATATAGTTGAGACTAAAATAACAAAAGTTATCGAAGATCGTATTTCTGGAATAGAAGGTGTTAAATTTATAGATTCAACTTCTCGTGATGGTCGCTCAAGAATTAATATTGAATTTAATGTAGATAGAAATATTGATAATGCAGCTAATGACATAAGAGATAGAGTTTCAGGTATTCTCGATAATTTACCTTTTGAAGCACAAGCACCTGATATTCAAAAAGCAGATTCAAGTGATGATGTCATAATATGGTTAAATTTAGAAAGTAGTAAAATGAATACTCTTGAGTTAACAGATTATGCTAAAAGATATTTAGAAAATAAATTTTCTGTATTGCCTGGAGTTGCTAGGGTCCGTATAGGAGGAGGACTTGAATATGCAATGCGAATTTGGCTTGATAGATCAAAAATGGCAGCTAGAGGTTTAACTGTAAATGACATTGAAAATGCTATCAGAAAAGAAAATGTAGAGTTGCCAGCAGGAAGTATTGAATCTGATAAAATGCAGTTTACAGCAAGAATTAAAAGAGTCTATCAAACTCCAGAAGACTTTTCTCAAATGACAATTATGAAAAAAGATAATTATTTGATAAGGCTAAGTGACGTTGCCAAAATAGAAAAAGCTGCTAGTGAAAATAGAACTTTTTTTAGTGGAAATGGCGTTCCAATGATAGGTATTGGAATTGTTAAACAATCGAAAGCTAATATTATTGATGTAGCAAATGAAGCGATTAAACTTGCTGAAAATTTATCTAAAACATTGCCAGAAGGAATGGAAATTATTAATGCATATGATACATCTGTATTTGTTCGTAATGCTATATTAGAAGTTTATAAGACATTATTTGTTGCAATTGTACTTGTCGCATTAGTTATTTATCTATTTTTAGGTACTTTAAGGGCAATGTTTATTCCGGCGGTTACTGTACCTGTTTCATTAATAGCAACTTTTATTGTTTTATATATGCTGAATTTTTCAATTAATATTTTAACTTTATTAGCATTAGTGCTTTCGATTGGTCTTGTTGTTGATGATGCGATTGTTGTTCTTGAAAATATTTCTAGAAGAATTGAGAATAAAGAGCCAGCGTTGAGCGCAGCTTTTTATGGTACCCGCCAAGTAGGTTTTGCTGTTATTGCAACAACTATAGTATTAATAGCTGTTTTTTTACCTATAACTTTTCTTGAAGGAGATTTAGGACGTCTTTTTAGTGAGTTTGCAATTACAATGGCTGCAGCTGTAAGTTTTTCTACTTTTGTTGCTGTTACATTATGTCCAATGTTAGCTTCAAAAATGCTGAAGAATGTTGAAAGAACACGTTTAACAACTTTTATTAATGAAATATTTGAAAAAATAAAAAAAGTTTATGGGAAAGTTTTATACAAATCTTTAAAATACAAAACAATTTCAATATTAAGTTTTATTTTTGTTGTTGCAATTTCAGCTTATTTGTTAAATTTAATTCCAAAAGAATATGCACCAAAAGAAGATAGAGGTGCTTTTTTTGTTCTTGTCACTGCACCAGAAGGAGCATCATATAAATTTACTAAAGAATATATGGAAGAAATAGAAAGGCGTTTAATGCCCTATGTAAAAAGTGGTGTATTTACCCGTTTACTTACAAGAGCTCCAAGAAGCTTTGGAGGCACATCTAGTTTTAATGATGGTATAGCTATTGCTGTTTTAGATGATTGGAGTAAAAGAAAATCTGGCTTTTTAATAATGCAAGAAGTTATGTCAAAATTATCAGATTTACCTGGAGTAAAAGTATATCCTGTTATGCGTCAAGGATTTCGAGGCTCTGCTGGAAAACCTGTTAGGTTTGTTATAGGTGGTGGGACATATGAACAGCTAATAGAGTGGCGTGATATTATAATTAATAAAATTGATGAAAATAATCCAGGATTTATAGATATAGATAGTGATTTTAAAGAAACTAAACCTCAGCTGAGTATTACAGTTCGTAAAAATAGAGCTGCTGATTTAGGAGTAAGTATTGAAACAATAGGAAGAACTTTAGAGACTATGTTGGGTTCTAGACAAATTACGACTTACATTGATAATGGAGAAGAATATGACGTGATTTTAGAGGGTGTGAGAGATTCGCAAAGAACTCCTACTGATATGCAAAATATTTATGTAAAATCTACAACTTCTGGAAAATTAATTCCGTTGTCAAATTTAATTAAAATAGAAGAGTCTGCTGATTCTAATTCATTAAATAGATATAACAAAATAAGATCAATTACTATAGAGGCTGGACTTAAAGATAATTATTCATTAAATGAGGCTTTAGAATTTTTGCGTAATATTGTCAAAAATAATATTAAAGAAAATGTAGTTATTGACTATAAAGGAGAATCTTTAGATTATCAGAAAAGTAAATCTTCTTTAATTTTTATTTTTTCTCTTAGTTTTTTAATTGTTTTTCTTGTGTTAGCTGCACAATTTGAAAGCTTTATTCATCCGTTGATTATCATTCTTACTGTACCATTTGCTATAACAGGAGCTTTATTTGGGATATATTTAATAGGAGGTAGTTTGAATGTTTATACTCAAATAGGATTGATTATGTTGATTGGTTTATCAGCAAAAAATGGGATATTAATAGTTGAATTTATAAATCAAAAAAGAGAAGAAGGGGTTGAGTTTTTTACAGCTATAGTTGATGCTTCTTTAATTAGATTTCGCCCAATTATGATGACAAGTATTACAACTATTGCAGGATCTTTGCCACTTATTTTTACTTTTGGAGCAGGGGCAGAAACTAGATTATCAATAGGTATTGTGATTTTATCTGGTGTTATTGCTTCAACTTTCTTTACTTTATTTATTGTACCAGTTGCTTATGATTTATTAGCAAAAAATACAAAACCATCTGGTTATGTAAAAAATCAATTAGAAAAAGAAAAAAAAGACACAATATAAAAGAATATTTTATAAAATTATGTTGAAAAATTTACTTATTATAAGCTCATTTTTTCTTTTAACGGCATGTACTGTAGGCCCTGATTATAAGAAACCTGAACAAAAATTTACCGATGACTGGGTTTCAACTAGTAACAAAAATGTTACCACACAAGAAATTGAAATATCATGGTGGAAAATTTTTAATGATCCATTATTAAATAAGTATATTGAAATTGGAGTTAAAGAAAATAAAAATATTCATGTATCCATTGCTAATTTAAGGCGAGCAAGAGCTTTTAGACAAGAAAAAGTTGCGAGCTTTGTTCCAGTAATAAATTTTAATAATCTATCTAAAGTATCAGAGTCAGATTTAAGCAAAGTTAAACTTTTTGACTCAGGCTTTGACTCTTCGTGGGAAATTGATATTTTTGGCGGAAATAAAAGAGGAGTTGAAACAGCAACAGCTCTTGTAGGCTCTGCTGTTGAAAATTATCATGACGTTTTGCTTTCTGTTATTTCAAATATAGCACGAAATTATTATGAGGCAAGAGGAGCGCAACAACAAATAAAAATAACACAAGGAAATGCGAATTTATTTAAACAAACTATGAAGTTAATTGAAACAAGACTTCAGTTAGGTGAAGCTAATGAATTTGATTTTGTAAGATCCAAAGGAGAATATCAACTTACTTTATCACGAATACCTAATTTAGAAGCAAGTATGAAGTCATCTATTTTTGCTTTATCAATCTTGTTAGGCAAACCTCCAGAATTTTTATTATCAGAAATGCAAGTATTTAAACAATTTCCAAAAGCACCTGCAAAAATAAATATAGGGCTTAGGGCTGATATATTAAACAGAAGACCAGATGTACGTAAAGCAGAAAGAGAATTAGCTGCATCAGTTGCTGATATAGGTGTTGAGACGGCTAATTTATATCCAAAGTTTTTTTTATTAGGCGATATAGGCTCTAGAGCTAGAACTTTTAGCGACATGCTTACTATAGGCTCAGGGAAATACTGGTCATTAGGAGGATTTGTTGATTGGTCTATCTTCCAAGGCGGCGCTATAAGAGCAAGAATTAAATCCAAACAGGCGATTAGCGATGGATTTTATGCATCATATGAACAAGCAATACTAAACGCACTTTTTGATGCACAAACAGCGCTAGAGCGTTATCAGCAAGAAATTGAAACTTTTGAGCTGTTACAAACCTCAGTTCGACCTAAGAAATAACCAAATGCTCTCTGTCATCTA
>TARA_R110002073_G_scaffold75_9_pt1 | contig 75092 bp, 118 predicted proteins | sample TARA_R110002073 | Tara Oceans TARA_R110002073 (sample SAMEA4397174) | marine metagenome | biome: Polar Biome; feature: [DCM] deep chlorophyll maximum layer (ENVO:01000326); material: water (ENVO:00002006), including particulate matter (ENVO:01000060) such as... | depth 40 m
ACCAATGCAAAGAGCATTGGCTAAAGTTAAGGCGCAATCAAAAGATAAAGTGTCTGTGAAGAAAGCACCTTGGGACAAAGACGATGTGAAAAAAGAAGATGTTGATCTTGATGATCTTGATGATCTTGAGAATGTAAATGAAGCAAGAGACAGGCCCAGGTGGTACCAGGTCGCAGCAGATATGGGCGTTGTCGCCCCAGCCCTACCTTGGTATTCCGGTGTAATGCGTTTACTTAAAAAGTTAGAAGATGATATGGAAGATAGAAAGAAAAAGGTGGTGCTGGATGAATCGCGCGCGATGCCTGAGAACGAGATAATAAAACGTCACATTGATCCTACTATTAAAGCAATTGCTGATGTTAGAAAGACATTGAAGCCGGTAATAAACGCGTGGGGAAACGCAATAGATGCAGTCAACGATGCTGATAAAGCGGTGGACATTCACAAATCCAATCAAGAGTTCGCGCGAAAGCCAGGATACAGAAAAGAACGGAGATAAGATTGCATAAAACATAATGAAAATATTTGATGAAGTAAATGAAGATAACCTTATTATTTTTGCGGCGAGGCATTATTACAACCCAAAGTGTATTGATGTTGAAGAATTTTATGAAGATTTAAATAGGGTAAAATATGTAAAGAGATTGGTGAACAGATATACTGGAAATGAAGATAAAAAATTATCTGTTCGCCTAATCTTAAACCACATAGTAATAATATTTAATGTGTTTGGTATTGATGCAGCACTTAAAATATTAAAACTAAAACTTGATGATGAGCATTGGTCAATAATCAAACCTTTTCTCATCTTTTTAAAATATATAGAATATGATGATTTTATAGGAATTGATATGGACACAAGAGTAGTAGAAGAATTAAGGAAGATATAAACCATGGGAATGATTGCAAGAGCAGGTGACCTATTATATACATTTAGATTTTTAACTCTTCTGGTTACGCCTTTTGAGAGAACAAACGCTTATAAGTTTGGAATCATAGACAAAAGCGGAAAAAGAATTAAAGAAAAAGAAATTAAGACAAGTCAAGAAAAAGGTGCGTACACACATTTTCATCGTATGGTTTTTAATATAAAAAAATTGCTTGGGAAGTTTCCTGGTGGTAAGACTACAATTGCATCCTATGCGGCTGCACTTTATTTAATAAAAGAAAAATTAGAACTAAGTGATAAGTCAATAAAACAAATAGTAGAGAAGTGTGGTCACACGACTGATATGTTCCTAGCAGAAGAAAACACATGGTTTATGTTAGAGAATAATATTCTTGCAAGTGGTGTTTATAGAATAAAATATGATAAAGTTGTTAATAGCACTATAGAAGAAGTTGTGAGAGCAAAAGATCAAATAAGAGTATCACATGATTGTAATCCTGTGGGTGATATATTCGGACTTCATATATATGAAGCAACTCATTTAAAAACAAACCAAAAAATATACGTTTCAGCAGAGGAATTAATGTAATGAAAAGTTTTAAAAATTATCTATCAGAGGGACTTAATGATCCGGGAATTTTCAAAGCAGTTTTTCTTGCTGGTGGCCCAGGTTCTGGAAAGTCATTTATTGCAACGTCAAATAGTAAAGGTCATTTAGGACTATTGGCAATGGGATTGAGAGTGTCAAATATTGATACCGCATATGAAAACTTACTAAAAAAAGCAGGTATGTCTACTACGCCAGAAGATATTTGGTCTGATAAGGGGCAAGAACTTAGACTAAAAGCATTAGCACTTACGGATAAACAGAAAGAAATCTATATCAAAGGTAGGTTAGGTATTATTATTGATGGTACTGGTAAAGATTATGATAAAATCATGACGCAGAAAAAAATGTTTGATAAACTAGGTTATGACACAGCAATGGTTTTTGTAAATACAAATCTTGAGACTGCGATACAAAGAGATAAAGATAGAGATAGAACTATTGGTGTAGAAAACGTAACAAAAATGTGGAAAGGTGTTCAAGATAACTTAGGAAAATATCAAAGTGCCTTTAAAAATAATTTCATCATTGTTGATAACTCTGAAGGAAAAGATTGGAAACGTGATGCTCAAAGAGGATTTAAAGATTTAGCAAAGTTGACTAAAAAACCTGTGTCTAATTCTGCTGGTAAAAACTGGTTAAAGATGGCCGCTGCTGAAAAAGGTGCGCCAGCGCAACCAAGGAAAAGTGGATGACAAAGAATAAAATTACAGAGGAAATTGCAGCAAACAATACCGCGAATGTTGCCAGCCATATGAATTTTCCTCTAGGTAAACCTATAGATGTTACAGATAGGCGTTATAAGAAAAAACAAAAAGAAGGTAAAACTGTACTTCTTAAAAGGTTTAGAGCATTTTCAGATGAAGTATCTAAGAGAAGATAATGCTTAAATTTTATATAATGCTTTTTGTTATTGGGTTAATAGGTTCAGTTGGCCTTGCTGGTTATGCTACATGGAATAACATGCAAGCAAAAATAGAAATTCTCAAAGAAAATAATACGAAATTAGAAGTTGCGGTTGAAACACAGACCGCAACTATTTCCAATATGGAAACTAATATAAAAAGAGTTAATACAGACCTAGATACTGTAAATAAAGAGTTAAGAAGAACACGCACCAGAAATAAAGTTTTATTGAAAAAAATTCAACAACATGATATAGGAATGCTTGGAGAGGCAAAACCTGATTTAGTTGAAAGAGTTGTGAACAACGCTAGTGAAAAAGCATTGAGATGTTTTGAGATTATATCAGGTGCAGAACTAACTTTGAAAGAAAGGAATGCAGAAAATGGCAAAGCGTTCAATAGTGAATGCCCTTGGATTTATGATGATCTTAACATTACTGACGGGTTGTCTGGGTCGGAGTGATATTCCAGAACCAATAGAAATAAAAACTAAACCAATAGAGAAACCGTTATTAGTATTACCAGAAGCAGATGAATTAGTTCAAAGAAAAGTTGAGTGGATTTTAATCACTCCAGAAAATTATGAGAAAGTATTTTCTGATGTTAGTGATAAGGGAAGGCCACTTGTATTATTTGGTTTAACAGATAGAGGTTATGAGAATGTATCTTTAAATCTATCAGATATAAGAACATATATTTCTCAACAACAATCCATCATTGCAGCATATAAAAGATATTATACTGAGGCAGAAGATACAATGGATACTATTACCCTCCAATAAAGATTCTTCTTATTATACAACGATAGTATGATTCTGTCAATACAGTAAAAAGTCTATATGTCGCATCTTAATAGTGTAAAAATTGACCAGTAAACCACCATATTTGGTGTTTACAAGTAACCCAAACTACTATATAATGGTACGGATCACAAACAAAACATAAAAGAAGCGGAGAGATACGGATGCTATTTGAAGAACAAATTGCCCGAAAGCCAGACTTATACCCTTGGACAAAACAGTTCATAGAAGCGATTTGGAAAGGTTTTTGGACACCAGAAGAATTTAACTTTAGATCAGATTATTCACAATTCAAAACTGATCTTACAGAAGCAGAGCAACAGATCGTTGTAAGAACCATGTCTGCAATTGGTCAGATAGAAATCGCAGTAAAATCTTTTTGGGCAGATGTTGGAAAAAATTTACCACATCCTTCCATTAAGGATTTGGGTTATGCGATGGCAAACTCTGAAGTCATTCACAACATGGCGTATGAAAAAATTCTTGATGTTCTTCATATGACTCATGTGTTTGAAGAAAATATGAATGAGGAAGTTATTAAGAATCGTGTTAATTATTTACGCAAGTATAATAATAAGGTATATGAGGATGATCAGAAACAGTACATTTATTCAATTATCTTGTTCACATTATTTGTTGAAAACGTAAGTCTATTTTCACAGTTCTATATAATTATGCATATGAATAGAAACAAAGCAGTGATGAAAGATTGCGCCCAGCAGGTGCAGTACACAAGAAATGAAGAAATGCTTCATGCTCAAGTAGGCATTAAATTAATTCAAACACTTAGAAATGAGTATCCAGAATATTTTGATGAAGAACTACATCAAAGAATTAAGCAAGAATGTGTAGATTCACTAAAAGCAGAGAGTAAAGTGATTGATTGGATTATGGGTGATTATGCAATTGAAGGTTTGGATGCGAATATTCTAAAATCCTTTATCGCCTATCGCATGGCAGATTCAGTTGAACAAATCGGCTTTGATGGTAGTGATATTAAATATGATCAAGATTTAGTAGACGAAACTTTTTGGTTTGAAGAAGAATTGTTGGGTGCTAATATGACAGATTTTTTCCAGAAAAGACCTGTTGAATATGCAAAAGGCCAAGGCATCACAGCAGATGATTTATTTTAGGAGTATATAATGGGATTTGAATGGGCAAATGAAGATTCACGAACTTTTCTAAGCCGTGGATATATTGACGGTAATATGACCGTTGAAGAGAGAGTGCGGAATATTGCACAGACAGCAGAAACTATTCTTGATAAAGAAGGTTTCGCTGACAAGTTCTATGACTATATGAGTAAGGGGTTTTATTCTCTTTCATCACCAGTATGGTCAAATTTCGGCACTAAGAAAGGTTTGCCCATTTCATGCAATGGGGTTTATATTGAAGATGATATGGCATCAATCCTAATGAAAAATGCTGAAGTTGGTATGCAGACAAAAATGGGTGCTGGTACATCTGGATATTTTGGTGCTATTCGTTCTAGAGGTGAACCCATTAAGTCGGGTGGTACTGCCGATGGACCAGTTCATTTCATGAACTTGACAGAAACTCAAGTTGATGTTGTTGCTCAAGGATCAGTTAGAAGGGGTTCGTTTGCGGCATACATGCCCATTGACTCACCTGATATTATGGAATTTCTTGAATGTAGGGAAGAGGGTTCTTCAATTATGCATTTGTCGCTAGGTGTTTGTATTAGTGACGAATGGATGGAATCTATGATTTCTGGTGACAACGATAAAAGAACTGTGTGGGCAAGAGTTTTGCGTAAGCGCAGAGAAAGTGGTTATCCTTATCTCTTTTTCAGCGACACTGTAAATAATAATAAACCACAAGTTCTTAAAGATCAAGATATTCCTGTATGGGCATCAAACCTATGTAGTGAAATTTGTTTACCGTCTAGTGATGAGTGGTCTTTTGTTTGTAACCTAGCATCAATGAATTGTGCGACATTTGATGAATGGTGTGAAACTGATGCTGTAGAAACTATGATTTGGTTTCTTGATGCTGTAATGGAAGAGTATTGCGAAAAGACTAAAGATATTCAGTTTATGCATTCTGCTTATAATTTTGCAACTCATTGGAGAGCCTTGGGTCTTGGGCAACTTGGATGGCACACATACTTACAATCTAAGATGATTCCATTTGAATCATTTGAGGCGCAAATGTTAAGTATGAAAATTAGTAAATTTATTGATGATAAATCACTTGAAGCAACAAAAGAACTTGCGATTGAGTATGGTGAGCCGAAAGGTATGTTGGGTACAGGAGAAAGAAATCTTACGAGAACTGCTATTGCACCAACAACATCATCATCATTTATTCTAGGTCAAGTATCACCAGCCATTGAGCCTCTAGCATCAAATTACTTTACTAAAGACTTAGCAAAGGGCAAATTTACTTATAGAAATCCACATCTAAAAGAATGTTTACATGATCATGGTGAGAATAATGAAATAACTTGGAAATCAATTCTTGTTCGTGGTGGGTCTGTTCAGCACTTAGATTTTCTAACGCAAAAAGAAAAAGATGTATTTAAGACTTTTAGTGAAATTACGCCTCTATCAGTTGTGCAGCAAGCAGGTGCAAGACAGAAATATATTGACCAATCTCAATCGCTAAATATACTCATACATCCAGATGTTTCGGCAAAGGATGTAAACTCATTAATAATAGAGGGTTGGAAACTGGGAGTTAAAACATTTTATTACCAGCGTTCAGCAAACCCAGCACAAGAATTAGTACGTGATATTATGACTTGTGCATCATGCGAAGGATAGTAAATGGCGAAGAAAGAAACATTTTATATTGACTGCCCACTATGTCAATATCAAACTCATGTTGAAGTTTTAAATGGTGATAACAATGCAGAGCCAGAGGCGTGTCCTATGTGCGGCAGTCCTATAGAACTATATACAGAAGATGAAGAAGAAGAGGGATAGTGTGGTTTTTTGAAAACGCAATATTTGAACCAACCCAAGATGAATTAGAGTCTTGGGTTGGATTTGTCTATGAAATTACAGACTTGAGTAATGATAAAAAATATATTGGCAAAAAATTATTTTGGTCAGTGAGAAGGTTACCTCCATTAAAAGGTAAAAAGCGAAAAAGAATTAAGCGAACTCAGAGTGATTGGATGAATTATTATGGGTCAAATGAAACAGTAAAAATGCTTGTAGAAAATGAAGGCGCATCTAGGTTTAAAAGAAATGTTATTCGGTTGTGCAAATCAAAGGGTATTATGAGTTACTTTGAGGCAAAAGAACAATTTGATAGGGAAGTCCTTTTTAGTGATGAGTATTACAACGAGTTTATAGGCGTAAAAATACACTCAATGCATGTGAAAGGAAAATTATGATGAATAATATATTAAAATTCCCAAAACAAGAGACCATAAGCGACAATGACAAATTATTTTCAGAGATTGAAGATCAAGCAGAGATCATAAAAAAACAAAAAGAAGAAATAAAAAAGATGTTAGAATCTAAAGAAAGGTCTAAAAATGTATGAATATAAATGTAAAATTCTAAGAGTTGTTGATGGCGACACAGTAGATATTGACATTGATTTGGGCTTTGGTATCTGGGTGCATAAAGAAAGAGTGCGAATGATGGGAATTGATACTCCAGAATCTCGCACTAGAGACTTGGTTGAAAAACAGTTTGGTTTGGCGAGTAAAGTACGATTGAAAGAATTATTGCCTGTCGGATCAATTCAAATTCTTAAAACAGAAATAGATAAATCTGGTGAAGATAAAAAAGGTAAATTCGGCAGAGTACTTGGTGACTTCTTAATTGAAAGGAAAGTTGGCGGTTCACATGAGCAAAATGTTAGGGTGACTAGTATTATGATTGATGAAGGTCATGGCGTTAAGTATTTTGGACAGAATAAGGCAGACATAGAAAAAGATCATATGATAAATAGACAAAGATTATTACATGAGGGAGTAGTAGTTCTTAATGAGTGATAACGGCATTATAATTCCACAAAAGAAACTTATTGATATTACAGATATTTATGACCAAAGAACTCGCAAGAAAAAAGAACTTAAATTTTATACTAATGAGATGGAAAAATTAATGCAGAAGTTAGCGAGGCTCAATCATGAAATTGGTGTTACAGAAACAATAATTTCACTCATAGAGCAAGAAACTGTATTAGATTTGAAAGAAACTATTGAAGAAAAAAGGAAATTGTTAAAAGATGATTGACTTTTCAAATAATATATGCTAGAATGGTTATTGAATAAAATGGAGATTAAGGTAGAATGATTTTAATTGATTATAGTGGTGTTGCTATCTCTAATATAATGGTACAAAGAATTGCTTTAGATGAAAATATTATAAGGCATATGATTTTAAATTCTATTCGTATGTATAGGAGTAAGTACAAAAAACAATTTGGTGAGATAGTTATTGTTGCTGATGGTGATGGAAACTGGCGAAAAGATATTTTTCCTCAATATAAATTAGGTCGTAAAAAGTCACGCGATGAATCTCCTATTGATTGGGTAGAAGCATATAGAATTATTAATATGGTCTTTGATGAAATCTCTGAAAATTTTCCTTATAAGACTATGAGAGTTTGTGGTTGTGAGGCAGATGATGTAATCGCTAAAATTGCGCTAGAAACTCAAGAGTTTGGTAAACATGAAGAAGTGATGATTGTTTCGTCAGATAAAGATTTTGTTCAACTTCAAAAATACTCAAATATTAAACAGTATTCTCCTATAAATAAAAAACATTTAGAAACTAAAAATGCAAAAGCAACTTTAATGGAGCATGTTTTTAGAGGATGTAAATCAGATAAAGTTCCAAATATTTTATCACCCGATAATTCTTTTCCTGATGGTATTCGTCAAACGCCAATGACACAAAAAAAGATTGATGCTTGGATGGCAGCAGATGATCTAAAATCTGTGATGAATGAAGAAACTTATAGAAACTATTGTCGTAATAAAAAACTTATTGATTTAACAGAAACCCCTCAAAACATCCAAGAAGATATTATAAATACATACGAGGCACAAGACCCTTGGTCTAATAAAGGTAAAGTGTTTCCATACTTAGTATCTAAAAGATGCAGATTATTACTTGAATGTGTACAGGAGTTTATATAAAATGGTGAAGTTAGTTCATGAAGTTATTAGTGCGGCAAGGCAAGCAAAATCGAATCCAGAAAAAGTAAGGATTCTTCAAAAAGATAATACTGCCGCGCTCAGAGACGTTTTAAGAGGAACATATGATAAATTAGTTGTATGGAATGTTCCTAAAGGAGACCCACCACATAAACCTAGTGATGGTTATAATGATGCATCAAACTTACTCAGACAAAACCGTCAATTTAAGTATTTCGTAAAGGGACTTGAAGGTGATCAGTTACCAAAGGTAAAGAGAGAAATGTTATACATTAAACTCTTAGAGTCTATTCACCCAGAGGATGCCAAATTGGTTATTCAAATGACAAACAAAAAAGCAATAACAGGAGTTCCAAAATCAGTCGTTCTAGAAGCATTTCCAAAATTATTAGTTAAACCCTAATGATTTTTATACTAATTTCAATATCTGTAATGCTGGTTGCTCTTTTAGAGTGTCCAGCATTTTACTTTAAGGAGAATCTTATGTCCAAACAGCAACTTCAAAGACTACAACAAGACAGCGCACAACTTGAAATGTTCGCAAATAAATTAACGTCTGAAGGTAAACTTGATCTTGTAAAAAAAATAAAAGCAAAAAAGGAATATTTGGACAATTACATTACTACAAAAAGAGTAGAAGCAGCATAACTACTTGACAATATCTATTTTTATGGTATAATATTCGTATAGATATAGAGAAAGTTTTTGGAGAGACTATGCCTAATTATACTATAAAAAACATAAAAACAAGCGAACATCATAATGTTGACTGTACATATTCGGAGTTACAAGAAATATTAAAAAACTCTGATTTAGTTCAAGGTTTATCCGCTCCACTTTTGGTGGGCGGCGTAAAAGATATGTTTGGAAAAACGCCTGATGGATTTAAAGATTTAATGAAAAGAACTAAAAAAGGTTCTGGTAGAGGTAATACTATTAAAACATGAAAAAAAATAATTCATTAACTGTCAACTTAGATGAACTTGAAGAAATTGAACCAATCACTCAAAATCAACGTAAAGCCTTTGATTACTGGGATGATGATTCAAATTTAATATTATCAGGAAGTGCTGGTACAGGCAAAACCTTTATAGCATTATATCTTGCTTTAGAGGCAATGCTAAATGATCCAGATATTTATCGTAAAATTATTGTTCTTAGATCAGCAGTAACAACACGCGATCAAGGATTTCTTCCAGGAACTAAAGAGGAAAAAGAGTCATCGTATGAAGCACCATATCGTTTAGTATGTTCTGAACTATTTGGATTTGAAGGTGCTTATAATAAAATGAAAACCGCAAACAAAATTCAATTTGAAACAACCTCTTTTCTTAGAGGTTGCACCTTTGATCAAGCGATTGTTGTTATTGATGAGATGCAAAATTTAAACTTTCATGAGTTAGATTCTGTTATCACAAGGATTGGTAGAGATTGTCGTGTCATTTTTTGTGGTGATCATAAGCAAACAGATTTTAAATTTAAAGATGAGAGTGATGGCATTATTAAATTTATGAATATTATTGAACAAATGAGATTCTTTCGTATTGTAAACTTTGGATGGGAAGATATTGTTAGGTCTGATTTAGTTCGTGACTATATAATGACAAAAGAGATGCTAAATATCTAATCGCATATGGAGAAAAAAAATGATTGAGATTTATGGAAAAAATAACTGTGGTTATTGTGACAAGTCTGTAGCGTTAGTAAAAAAATATAATTTTAACTATCAATATAAAGATGCTACAGACTTGGATATCTATAGTGAATTATTGGAAAAGATAGGGTCAGTACCCACAGTTCCACAAATATTTTGGAATGGTAATCATATCGGTGGATACGAAAGTCTTGTTGTAGAAATAGAAAACACAAGGGAGTACGGACAAGATGGATTTTGAATTTACAAAAGAACAACTAAAAGAAATTTTACATAGAGATAGAGAAGTTGATGAATGGTATGATGCCATGATAGAAATGTTTCCAAAATATGGTATTACGACAAAAAATAGAGTTGCTGGTTTCTTGGCACAAACAGCGCATGAAAGTGCAAACTACAAAACTATTACAGAAAATCTAAATTACAGTGCAAAGGCACTTGATGCTATTTTTGGAAAATATTTTACAAGACGTGGGATTTCTCCTAAAAACTATCATAGAGAACCAGCAAAGATTGCTAATCATATTTATGCCAATCGTATGAAAAATGGTGATACTGCATCTGGAGATGGATGGCGTTTTAGGGGTGGTGGAATACTGCAATTAACAGGTAGACATAATTATACTGCATTTGGTAAAAGTGTTAATATGACTGCCGAAGATGCTACAGATTATGTAAGAACAAAACAAGGTGCTATTGAAAGTGCTTGTTGGTTCTGGCGCACAAATAACATTAATAAACATTGTGATAATAACGATATTATTACCATGACAAAAAGAATTAACGGTGGTACTATCGGTTTGGCTGATAGAAAAAAGCATTATGCTCATGCACTAGAAGTGTTAGGAGAACATTGGGATGCTGGAGAAGATAATGATGACGTAACATATAGCCTTATTCGTAAAGGTTCTAAAGGTGATACTGTAAAAAAATTGCAAGAAGCATTGGGAATTACTGCTGATGGTGATTTTGGATTTGGAACAGAAGAGGCTTTAAGAGCATGGCAAAAAGCAAACGAATGTACTGTTGATGGCATAGCAGGGCCACAGACATTAAAATTAATTTTTTCAGAGGAGTAAGATGAAGTAAAATGGCAAAATTCGGTAGATATGACCCACGAAATAAGAAGCGTGACCGAAATAAAAATCACTCTCAAAATAAAGATACTAGAATTCGTGAGGTTGATGAAAAACCAAGGTTTAATTTAAAAGGTAATAATATAAATTATGCACTTTTAGATGGTATTAGTGAGTTTGATGATGAAGATAATGACCCAAGTTTATAGTAATTATTATAAAATTAATAGAAATTAAAAAGGTATATTATGAATAAAGTAATTCTTACTGACTGCGATGGTGTTCTTATGGATTGGGAACGAGCATTTGGTGAATGGATGGTTAGTAATGGCTATGTAATTAATAAAGAATATGAAAAATCATATAACATGGCAAAAAAGTATGATATAGATGATCATAAAAAACATGAACTTGTAAAGTATTTTAATGAATCTTCTCGCATTGGATGGCTTCCACCTCTGCGAGATTCATTAAAATACGTGAAAAAATTACATGAAGAACATGGTTACGTTTTTCATATGATAACGTCATTATCTAAAAATCCTTGGTCTGGAAGGTTAAGAATTGAAAATACTGAAAGACTCTTTGGTAAAAGTGCTTTTGAAAAATACATTTTTCTTGATGTTGGTGATGATAAAGATGAGGAACTTTGTAAATATAAGGATAGTGGACTTCTTTGGATTGAAGACAAAAGTGAAAATGCTATTGCTGGTGTAGATGCTGGTTTAGACTCTGTTCTTATCGCGCATGATCATAATAAAGAATCTTCTATTCCCAGATACCATACTTGGAGAGAATTATATGAGGTCATTACATGAAATCTATTGCCGAGTTGCTTAGTTTAAGGTATCAATACGAAAATTATATAGAAAATCTAGAAATTCCAAAAGATAAAAAAATTGGACATATAAATAACCTTGTATGGTTTAAAGATAATGGGCATGTTAAAAACCGATTTAGAAAAGGTTATGATGAATCAATTCTTATTTGTAAGACCATATTAGATAATTACTATAAGAGAGAATAGATTGTAAAATGGCAAAAGCAAATTTTCCAGCAAGTCCGACTAATGGTCAAACTGTTGTTATAGGTGGAATCACCTATATTTACAATAGTAGTAAAGGCATTTGGCGAGATCAGATTTCTAATATAGGTAATACTTCAGATACTCCCCCAGCAAATGCTGTTGATGGTCAATTATGGTACAATTCTTCTAATGGTGCATTATATGTGTATTACGATGATGGTACATCAACTCAGTGGGTTGGAGTTTCTGGACCAGCAGGTGCCGCTGGTGCCGCTGGTGCCGCTGGTTCTCCAACCTCATATGCAAACCTTGCTGCATTCCCTAGTTCTGGAAACACTGCTGGAGATTTTGGTTTTGCGAATGATACTAAAGCAATCTATGTTTGGGATGGTACTGAATGGGATAGAATGTATACAGACACAAACGCCGTACCAGAATGGACAACCGCACCAGCATCATCCGCAAATTTGGCTATTGACGGAACTGCAACAAATCAAACTGTTGTAGCCAGCGATCCAGAAGGATTCCCTATTGAATATTCATATGATACTAATCCATCAAACCAATCGCAAGCAACTATTTCTCAGACCAATAATGTTTTTACTATTACACCTTCTACCGCAGATTCAGATGCTGGGAACTTTACATTAAGATATAAAGCGACTGACGGTTTACATAGTACTTCTAAGTCTACAATATATACTTTAGAATTTACGACTCCTATGAATGTCTCCACCGCTGGGTCTGGGTCAAGAATGGATATCAATGCGAATTCAACAACAGGCGCGTTAGACATATCTGCTACAGTTGGTTCAAGTGAAACTGCTGGAGTTGCTTATGTACCGACAACAGGTTTGAAACTAGGAAAATATTATATAGAGTTAGACATAACTTCTTCTTTGGCATCACCCAGCAATGTTCTAATGTTCGGTATAGGAGATTTAGCAATGGCACAGGCTGGGACTTTGGGTTGGAACACTCTGAATAATGTTCAGGTTTCGTGGTACGCAAATACTCCTAGATTTTACCCATACAGCGGAACCGCTGCAAATTATCAAACTTTAGACGATGGTAATCTACATACTCTAATGATTGCATATGACACGACTGCTGAAAGGGTGTGGTTTGGGGTTGATGGTACTTGGGACACTTCCACAAACACAGGTGGCGCGCCTGGCACTGGAGCGGGTCTTGATATATCTGGAGTCAATTTTACTACTGGACTTACCTTCACTTTTGGTTCTGCTACTGGTAATGGTGTTGCCACCGCACAATTCGTATCTGGGTCAGGACAAACTCTAAGTTACACTGTTCCAACTGGCTTTCAGGCGTATTAAAGGATAGATAAGACATGGCAATAAACTTTCCAGATAGTCCCTCAAATGGCGATACCGTAGTATTAGGTGGCACAAATTACACCTATGCAAGTTCAAGCAATTCTTGGTCACCACCTTCATCAACTGCGATTACACTTGATAGCGCGAGTGTTACCAATATGATTGATAGTGATTATGTATCACTAAGGTCAAGTAGTGGGGGTGGAGTCACTGTGTATGCCAATCTTGCTGCATTTCCTTCAAGTGGAAATACTGCTGGTGATCTTGGTTTCGCAACTAATACCAAAGCATCATATATGTGGGATGGAGTTGCATGGCAGAGAATGTCTATAGGATCACAAATTGGCCCTAGATTTACCACAACACCAGCAGCATCTCTTGCTTTGAATGCTGATGGTACAACATCAACTATTACTGTTGTTGCAACTGATGAATCTGGATTCCCAGTGACCTATGATTGGGATGCGTATAGTGGATCAACCCTATATAATGATGATAGTTTACCATCACAAGTCACTGCATTGTCTCAATCTAACGGCGTTTTTACTCTTACACCATCTACAGCAACGGCAAACGCTGGAGATTTTTCTTTTAGAGTAAAGGCTTCAGATGGGGTTTTAGCAACTCCTATAACATCGTTAATATCCTTAGCATTTGCAACAATTATTACTATTGCAGCACGACAAACTAGAAATACTAATTATGTTGAGCCAACATCTACTGGTGTTACTGAATTTAATTTTCACAACGCTGCTTCTAGTTCTAATTATAACTATTTTCCAGAAGGTGCTACTGCATCAGCAGCAGGTTGGCCCACAGGTAAGAGATATATTGAAGCAAAATGGACATCAACACCCGGTTCTTTTGGATCATTTATGCTTGGAATAGGAGAACGAACTGCCTCTCACAACAATGCTTCTACTGGTGGGTATCTTTACTCAGGTACAACTTCGGCGTATGCGTATGCAGACAACGGAAATAATTATATTCTTGCTGGGAACAACCAAACCAGCGGATTGGGCGCATATGTATTGAATGATGTATTTACAATTGCATACGATACAGATGCAGAAAAGGTATGGTTTGGTAAAAATGGCACTTGGGGGTCAGGTTGCGGAGATCCAGGCGCGGGTGGTGCTGGATTTCCTTTATCATATGCTAATGAAGGATATGCTTTTGTTGTGGCTTCGGCGTCAAATAGTAGCGGCAATGATTTTATAATTACTTGGGGTGGGTCTGATTATACCAAACCAACTGGATTTAGTAATTTTTAATTGAATATGTCATGAAAAGAATTAACTGTCACACTTAATTTTGTACTATATACTAAGTAAATAAAATTCTTATGGAGAAAAAAAATGACTACTGAAACTGAACAAACAAATGACATGCCAAAAGTTGACATTACACCAAACGATCTTATGGTTATCAGACAAGTATTTGATGCGTCAAGCCAAGCAGGAATTTTTAAAGCACAAGATTTAACTACTGTTGGCTTCGTGTATGATAAAGTACATGCTATTGTTGAAGGTATCATTGCTGCCGCCAAAGCAGATGAAGAGAGCAACAGTTCTGAAGAATCAAAAGAAGAATAATTGAATTTTTTGTTATGATCAATCTAAGGAAAGAACATGGCAAATAAAAAACCAAAGCAACTTGAACATGAATCAAAGTATGAATACCTAGATAGGGACGGGGATGGAATCATCTCTGATGATGAAATGGCAAATGAAAAAAGAATGATTGAACTAGAAGATTTACGTTCTGATATGGAAAATGAGGACAAGAAGCAAGATGCTCAAAGAGCAATGGCATGGTTCGCGCTTGCTGGAATGTTACTATATCCATTTGCTGTTGTCATCGCTGCATGGGTAGGTCTTGAAAAAGCACCTAATATTCTTGGTGATATGGCCCCTACATACTTTGTTTCTGTTGCTGCTATTGTTGCAGCATTTTATGCTAAAGAAGTACTGCACAAGAAATGAAAAATATTGACATACTAATAAATGTATGTTATAGTTGCAAATGTGAATCTCATTGTGAGAAAGAATGTAAGTCTTGCAGAAATGATGTTTGTATAAAATGCGAGTGTTCTCGCTGTAAATAAAATTGGAATGTATTATGAAAAGACTTATATATCAAGTTTACGTTGGAAAGCGTTCAAAACTTTATGACCATTGCACACAGTCTGTGAAAGATTATTGTAAACGTCACAATATAGATTATGAAGTCCAAAGATCACCTATTCTTATGATTAAACCTGATGTGTTTTCTACAAATCGTAGCAAAGAATCATATGAAAAGCATGGTGGCTATCTTCCAATATATGAAAAAGAAAATGCATTTACTTATCTTAGGTCATATGATCAAGTAGCAATCGTTGATGCTGATGTATGGATTCGTCCAGATGCACCAAATATCTTTGATGAACTACCTGAAGGTTATGATTTTGGTGCTGTTTGTGAAAGAGAAATGCCTATCAATAATCAATATATGGCAAAAATTGCCAATTATTCTAGAATGCAATATGGTACAATTAAATCTGTTGATTGGAAATGGAATAATAAAACAGGTGGTCAGTTTTTCAATATGGGCATCATGGTTATGAACAAATCAATTGAAAAGTACTTGAAAGGTGAAACTCCAGCACAATTTATTCGTAGACCAGAGTTCAAACCTTTTGTTGATGGTATGGGTGCTTGGAAATGGTCAACAGACCAAACACTTCTCAATACTTGGATTAGAGAGGAAAAAATGACAATTAAACATTTAGATTGGAAATGGAATGGTTTGTTCACTGCTAACACTAAAATTAAAGAATGTCACTTTGTACATTTCTTTTTAAAAGATAAACTACCAAATCATGGTGAGAATGTAGAAGAATTGAGAAAGGTGGTAGAATGATACAAAAGTTCTTTATCCATATTCCGAAAAATGGTGGGATGAGTATCAGACGTAGTAATATTGCTAGACCTAAAGTAATGATTGCGACACCACAAACTCACAAAACTGGCGAATATACCCAAGCGGTTAGAAATAAAATGCAATCTCTTGGTGAGCATGATGGTTTTGAACACGCTAGATGGAGAGATATTAGCAAGGGTCTACAAGACAAAATGCAATTTTTTGCGATTGTGCGAAATCCTTGGGATAGAGTTGTTTCTCGTTATTTTTTTGCTAAAAAGGTTATTTACCTTGAAGAAAATTCAGATCATTATGGTGAGACTGAATATTCAGACTGCTCATCATTTGAGGCTTTTCTTGAGGAAAGGCATAAATGGGGTGGAAATGAATATATGTGGCACAGAGCCATTCGCGGTTGGTATCCAGCAAAAGATTATGTAACTTGTGATAAAGGCATTATGCGTTGTGACATTTTACGACTTGAGCATTTAGATGAAGAAATATGTAAGTATTTAAATTTACCATTTATGACAGGCGCAAGAAATGTAACTGCTGTTAATGATAAGCGTTATCAAGACATATATACACCAGAGACAATTCAAATTGTTGCGGATTGGTACAAGGATGATATTGATCAGTGGGGTTTTGATTTTGATACTTCAGCGCAAAAAAACTATTGGGGAGAGTAAATGATAATAGGTATTGTGCCTATAGGTGGTATTGGAACAAGGCTAGGGCTGACATTTTCAAAAGAAATGTTACCTCAAAGAAATTATACATATTATAATCCAGTATCAAATCATTTAGTTTCAAAGATGATGGAAGCAGGTGCTGAAAAAATAATATTCATTCATGGTGATGAATTAAAAAGAGATGTTACTTCTTTCTTTACCAATGATAAATTTATTCACATTTGTCAGAAAAAATCTGGTTTCGCAAATGTGCTATTTGAATTTTTAGACTATAATCATACAACTGAAAATGATATATTGTTTTTTGGTATGCCTGATACTATTTTTGAAAATAATCCTTTTATTGAAATGGCTTCAATTAAAGGTGTAGTTGCTGGAACATTTAATACTGATGATGAGTCTAGAGTTGATAGATTAGAAAAAAACATGAAAACTTTTAGAGTTAAGACACAAATTGAGGATGATTTATTAGACATATTTTGGGGAATACTAAAATTTGATGGTAAAGACTTAAAAGAAGCCTACAAACAAAATCTATTTGAAAAATATACTGAAGTGGGAGACATTGTAAATTATTTGGGATTTAATATTGTTAAGGGTGGCAAATATATAGATTTAGGAACTTGGATTAATTATAATAGGTATTTGTCTAATGGTTATTATTAAAGTTGACGAAGGATATGCTTTTGACTTCTTGAGTATTATAGAAGTCAAAAAAATAAAAAAATTACATAAAGCAGATCAGCAATATGAATTTTATTCTAAAAGTATTAAAAACCAACTTGATGAAAAATTATTTGATAAAATAATCAAATCTTCAGAATATAATTTATTATTAAAATCTAACACTATAATATATGATACTCTTGAGGAAATTAGATTAGACAACTCAAAAATACCAGCAAAAGTCATTGACAATTTAAATACTGATAGATACAGTGCGAAGATATTACTACAAAAAAAATTCTTCAATGTCAATATTATGGAGTTAAAAAGTTAATGTTTGAAATTAGTGGAAGGCATCATGACGAAAAATTTGGCGGTAAGCATGTGGGAATAATCAGACCTCTAGGTGATAGGTTTGACTATATTGCATATTGTGACACAATTTCTAAGTTAGAAAATTCAAAAGTTTACATGAATTTGCCTCAAATGAAAGATCAAAATGAAATATTAAAATTATTCAATAATAAAAATTTAGAATTTGGAACGAATAACTTAGCACAAAAAATTAAATGCACAGAAGGTCATATGAGTGAAGTTTATAGTAAAATAGATGATTGGTTCAAGATACCAAATATACCTTCTCCAAAAGAATTTTTTAAAAACTTTCCAGATAACTATATAACCATGCAATGGGATGCTAATCAAGAATACCGAAGAATTAACGAGGATAGAAAAGTAAAAATTATAAACAAGTATTTAGAAATGGGTTATAAAATAGTACCTATAGGTGGAGAATCAAAAATTAAAGAGTTAAATAATGGTAATATAAAAACTCTTATTAGTGTTATTGGTAATGCAAAATTACATATTGGCAGCGATTCAGGTATGCCACAATTAGCAAAGTTAGTTATGCCATCTGAAAATATTCACTTATATGTGAATACTAACAAAGCAGTAGGAAAAACACATGCTAGAAGATTCCCTCATGGAATATCAGTTAGTTGGTTGGCATTTGAAATATTCAAAAAAGGTGGTAAAATGAATTATGTAGAAACTTATGGAGATTTTGAATGATACTTGTTGATAAGGGTACAAAAATAAAAACAACATTAGAATTTATAGATAATGTTAAAACTCTTCATGAAAAAGCAGGTGATTATGAGTCAATTAAAATATATTCAGCAATGGCAGACTGTTTAAAAGAATGCGAATCTTACAGAGAACTTGGGACTCAGCAAGGAGCGAGTGCGGCTGTTGCTGCAAATTGTGGTATTAAAAGTATGGAACTTGTTGATATATCTTTTAAAAATTTTAGACCATGGGCATATTTATTTGATGATGTTGAATTATTTCTTTATGAAAGGTCTAGTATAAATTTTTCTAAAATTGAACTAAAAAATGTTGATTTTTTATTGATTGATTCTTTACATAAACCCAATCACCTCAAAAAAGAATTAAATTTACATCATAATTCTGTAAATAAATATATTGCAATTCATGACACAAATCAATTTAAAAATATGCAATATGAGGTAGAATTGTTTATAAAAAACAATAAGGAATGGGTATTGAGAGAATACTACACTAAAGGTGTTGGTTATTCTATTATAGAGAGAGTGTTATAATGAATAACATTCATCCTACAGCAATAATTAATTGGGATAATGTTACTATAGGAGATGGAAACAATATTGGTCCATATGTTTGTATTGGAACAGATGCCCAACACAAATCAGAGAATAGTAATGGGATAGTAGAGATTGGTGACGGTAATACATTTAGAGAATATGTCAGTGTTCATAGACCATTAAACGGTATAACAAAAATAGGAAATAATAATTATATCATGTGTAATTCTCATATCGCCCATGACTGTGTACTTGAAAATGATATAAGTCTAACTGCAGGTGTTATTTTAACAGGTGGTGTCGTTGTAATGAATGGCGCGAATATAGGATCAGGTGCAACTGTACATCAAGGGCAGATTATAGGATCGTTTTCTATGATAGGTATGAACTCGGTTGTCGTTAAGAAAAGTGATGTATTACCAGGAGAAATTTATGCTGGAGTTCCCATAAAAAATATAGGTAAAAACATTATAGGTCTTGAGAGAAATAATATAGATAATGAACATCTTGAATCTGAAATAAAAAGATTTTATAAAATTAAAAATGGTCTTGAAAAATGATATTATTAGTTGGTTACGGGTATTGGGGAAAAAATCTAGCAAGAAATTTTTCAGATAAATTGACTGCAATTTGTGATAGTAATCCAGATTCTCTTAAAGAAGCAAAAAACAAATATCCTAATGTAGATATGTATCATGATTTGGATTCTGCTTTGAAAGATACTAGGATTGCTGCTGTAATAATTGCTACAAAAGCAAACACTCACTTTGAAGTTGCTGTTAAATGTCTTAAAGAAAAGAAACATATTTGGATAGAAAAACCAGTATGTGAAAAACTCAATGAAATTGACAGATTAATTGATCTGAGCGAAAATGTTAATCGCATAATTTTTGTAGATCATACTTTCTGCTATAATCCCGCTATCATGTACCTTAAAAATTCAAAGGTTGTGGAATTTCCATTGTATTATAATAGTAATAGAATGTCTCATGGGCAGTTTCAAAATGATGTTGATGTTGTCTTAGACTTAGCAATACATGATTTATCTATAATAAACTTTTTATATCCAAATTTAAAATTAGATAAGCGTGAAATAATAAAGAATTATCATGTAAATAATATAGCGAACCAAGCATCAATTAATTTAAAGTTTAATAATGGGTTTAATGCTTTAATAAATTGTAATTGGGTTTCTCCTATTAAAATTCGTGAAGTTATTATTGTTGGAAAAAATAAATCTATAGTATATGATGATATGTCTTCTGATAAAATTAGGGAGTATTCACACAAGGATGTTGATAGTAATTTTTCTACAGCACATATGAAAGACATATATATTCCAAGAATACCTAATGATGAAAGTTTGTATAATGCCAGAAAACATTTTTTAAAATGTATAAAAGAAAACTTGAAACCAAAAACTAACATCTATGAATCTAAAAAAATTATGAGTTGGATATTATGATACCATATTATGACTTAAAATCAATCCATTTAGGTGAAATTAATTCTATGAAAAAAGTCGCAAGTGAAGTTATTGAAAGTGGTAACTACATTTTTGCTACAGAAAAGTTTGAAGAAGAATTTGCAGACTTTGTTGGAGCGCGTTATTGTGTTGGTGTGAATAGTGGAACATCAGCATTACATTTAGCATTAATATCTTTAGGTATAAAGAAGGGTGACGAAGTTATAACTGTATCTCATACTTTTCGTGCTACAGTCGCTGCAATTAATTATGTTGGAGCAACGCCAGTTTTTATTGACATTGATCCAGAAACATTTCTTTTAGATGTTGATTTGGTTGAAGGTAAAATAACTTCAAAAACTAAAGCCATACTTCCAGTACATATGTATGGAAATGTTGTTAATATTGATGCGCTAAAAAGATTTAATTTACCAATATTAGAGGATTGTTCCCAAGCCCACGGTTCTTATCATAATAATAAACATGTTGGATCATCTGGTATAGGAACTTTTAGTTTTTATCCAGGAAAAGGTTTGGGTGCTTTAGGTGATTCTGGCTGTATAGTTGTAAATGATGAAGGTCAATACGATGAGTTAAAATCTCTAAGGTCATGGGATGATAAATCTATTGGTTTTAATTATAGAATGGATAATCTTCAAAGTGAATTTTTAAGAATTAAATTAAAAAATTTAAAGAATATTATTTCTGCGAAAAATATTATTGCAAGTAAATATAATAAATATTTTAAATATTCTAAAACTCATATAGATAACTATAACTCATACCACATATACCCTATTTTAGTAAAAAATAGAATTAAATTTTTCAATGAAATGAGAGATAAAATAGAACTAAAATGTCATTATGAAAATCCAGTTCATAAACAAACCCCATATAGAAAATTAATATTTTCCAAACCAAATATGTTTGAGTTGCCTGTGACTGAAAATATATCAAGTCATCAAGTCAGTATACCTATATACCCTACGGTAAATCATAATAAAGTTATAGACTTAATAATGAATAATAAGGAATATCTACTTTGATAACACTCGCACCCTTCTACAGAGATATTATTTCCGCAAGTCCCACTTTAAAAAAACATTTAAGTGCAAGAGAAAATTTTGATTATAGATTAACACTATCCAGAATGAAAGACACCTTTTTAAAATTTTCTGGAAAAAATGCAAAAGTTGTAGTACAATCAGACATGATCACACCTTTTGAAAATTTTGAAGTTTTTAGAAGCGCGATTTCGGAACATTCATTGATGCAGTCTATAGTACAATCAAATACGAATTATATAAAGAATTGTGACTTGGGTAAACACGTTTTAGTGGGCGCAGATCATTTATTTATGGGTGATGGTAACATATTTTTTGAAGATGAGTACGATATTGGTTTATATGTGAGATCAAATGCTAATGAACCAATTACAAGACAGATTAATAATACTGCTGTTTGTGTGAATATGAAAGTTAGTAATAAAAATGAAATAATTAATTTTTTCGTTGATAGAGAAAATGAGTATGATAAAAATACGCAATACCATGATTGGTATGGGGATCAACATAGTATTTTCTCCACACTACAGAGATATAATATAATTAACGAATATTGGTCTCATAAAAAATCTAAACAATTCTTTAATTATCAAGGCATTAAAATAAAACTTATGGAATACAACAAAGAATATTTGATGATATTAAATAGAAATGGTAAAATAGAATTTGATAAAAGTAAGGCAGTTATGTTAGATTTTAAAGGAGAAGATTTTCTTCAAAAAAAATATATTACGGACACTTACAAAAATATAATGGATGATAATCTATGAAAATATTCATCACAGGTATATCAGGATTTATTGGTTATCATCTCGCTAGAAAACTATTTTCTCAAGGGCATCATGTATTAGGAATTGACTCATATAATGATTATTATGATGTCTCACTCAAAAGGTCTCGCGCTGCAAAACTTGATGATTTGGGGATTGAAACTTCTTATGGAGATTTAACTTTAACTACATTCAAATCTGATTGGCATGATAAACTTGATGGTGTTGATGTTGTTATTCACTTAGCGGCATATGCAGGAGTTAGATATTCATTAGAGTTTCCTAAACTATATATCAACAATAATATAATTGGTACACAAAATCTAATTGATGCGTGTGAAAATTGGGGTATTGATAAAGTGCTTTATGCATCAACATCATCTGTTATGAATGGTAATCCTATCCCTTGGGATGAGGAAACCCAATTGCATACCCAAAAACACCCATATGGTTATTCAAAAGTGGTTAACGAGTCTCAATTTGAAATGAGTAGTATTAAGAACACTATCGGAATGAGGTTCTTTACTGTCTATGGTCCATGGGGTAGGCCAGATATGGCACTCTTTGATTTTACAAAAAATATTCTTGGGGGTAAGGAGATTACTATATTCAATAATGGTGATATGGTTCGTGACTTCACATATATTGACGATATTGTAGATGGCGTAATAATTCTGTTAGCGCAAACTGGAAAAGATATATATAACATTGGAAGGGGTGAAAAGGTTCAACTTATGGACTTTGTTCATCAAATAGAATTACATTTGAATAGAAAAGCAATAATAAAAATGGCTCCAATGCATTCAGCAGATGCAAAAGAAACTTGGAGTGATACGTCTAAATTAAAAAAATTAGGATACTCTCCATCAATATCAATTTCAGAAGGTGTGGGTAGATTTGTATCATGGTATAAAGATTATTATAAGGTGAATTAATGAAAGCATATTGTATAACCCTAAAAGATGATGAACTAAGTGAAAATGGTTTTAACAAAGTATGGCAAAGTGCTAAAGAACTAAATTGTGATTTCTATGTAGAGAGATTTGATGCTACAAATGAAAAAAATGTTTATAGACATTTGGTTGATTGGGATTTATTTTGGAATTATCCATGGGAAGGTAAAGTTACTGATATTGCAACAGGTCTTACTAAATCCGCATATCCCACAGCGATTAGAGAAAGAAGAATTGCTTGTGCTATAAGTCATTTTAGATTATGGACGAAATGTTTTGAAATAAAAGAACCAATTCTTATATTGGAGCATGATGCCAAATTTGTTAAAAAATTAGATTATCAATATATTTTAGATTCAAAATATAAAGTAGTGGGGATAAATAATCCTATTGGTGCAACAAGACGCGCTAGGCAATATCATGATATTATTCAGCGAAACCATAATCCAATTCAAGGGATACCTCATATTGACGAATGGAATATTCCTCAAGGTTTGGCGGGAAATTCTGCATATATTATTAAACCAGAGGGAGCCGAAAAACTCATATCAAATGTATTTAGTTATGGGCTTTGGCCTAATGACGCTATTATGTGTAAACAATTAGTTGATGATATGGGAGTTACTAAAATTTTCTATACTGAAGTTCAAGGTTTAAAATCAACAACAACTCAATAGGTAAATTACATTGAAAAAGATTGATATCTTTTATGCTGCTCTAAACGCAAAAAAATTTGAAAGATTAAATGATTTCTACTATTACTGTATAGATTATGCTAATAATGGTCTTGCTTTAGATATAGGGTCTGATAATTTTTTAGGTCTAACAAAAAGGTTATTAGCCAAACAGTGGGTTGGAGATATATGTGCGTTTGATCTTCAAGATTTAAAAGAATATGATAATAAGATTGAGTTTTATAGTGGCGATGTTTTGGATACAATAACATCAGTTTTAGAAGATAAGAATAAAAAAATCTCTATTTTGGAGATAGATTTAAGAGAACCTACAATTTCTTTAAATGAGGATTTAGATTTGAAAAGAAATAGGGTGAATGAAGTATTGACTTTATGTGATGATTATTTGAACGATAATGTAGTGATTATAATAAATGAATTTATGAACGATGTAATGGGCAGTATAAATCCAGATGGGTATTTTCTAGCAGATTTTTTTGAAGAAAATAATAAGTCTTATGAATGTCTGGGATATCTACCGTATGATCTAAGTTATAATGGTGAATTATTAGGTAACGAAGGTGCAACTGCTTGGGTTGTATCTGATAGTAAAAGTTTACAAGGAAACGATCTTAAAAATCTTATAAATCAATTATGGACACATAGTCCATGTTAAACAACCAAGAAAGGTTAAAAACAAAATGAAAAAACTTTTAGCAATCGTAGCAGCGGGAATGATGTTAGCAACAAGCGCATTCGCTGGGGATAAAGTAAAAGTAGGGTTTGTCTACGTTGGACCAACTGGTGATCATGGGTGGACATATCGTCATGATATTGGTCGCCAAGGAGTGCAAGACCATTTCGGTGACAAAGTTGAAACTGTATATGTAGAAAGTGTTAAAGAAGGTCCAGACGCTGCAAGAGTTATTCGTGGTATGGTAATGGACGGTGCTGATATTATTTTTACAACATCTTTTGGATATATGGAACAAACGCTAAAAATGGCGAAAATGTTTCCTGATGTAAAATTTGAACACGCAACTGGATATAAGCAAGCAAAGAATATGTCTAGTTATGGGCTTAGATTATATCAAGCGCGACACGTACAAGGTATTATTGCTGGACTTATGACAAAAACAAATAAGATTTGTTATGTTGCATCATATCCAATTCCAGAAGTTATTCGTGAAATTAATACCTATTTCATGGGCGCACGAAGAATGAATCCAGACGTTGAAATGGATATTGTATGGGTAAATACTTGGTATGATCCCGGAAAAGAGTCGGATGCAGCAAAAGTTCTTATGACTCAAGGTTGTGATATGATTGCACAACATACAGACTCTCCTGCACCAATGCAAGCAGCAGAGGCACAAGGTAGACATGGTTTTGGTCAGGCATCAGATCAAATTGTGTTCGCGCCAGATGCACAATTGACTGCAACTATTGATAACTGGACTCCTTATTATATTCGTAAAGTTGGAGCAGTTATTGATGGAACTTGGGAGAGTGAGAACTATTTTGGTGGTATGAAAGAGGGTGGTGTGCAAATGGCCCCATTTACCAATATGCCAGATGCAGTTCGCGCCAAAGCACAAGAGGTAAAAGACCAAATTGAAAATGGCGAATACTTTGCTTTCACTGGGCCATTATATGATAATGAAGGAAATCTTCAACTCGCTGAAGGTGAGGTCGCAACTGATTTTCAGTTAAATTCAATGAATTATTATGTTGAAGGAATTGACGCGAAAGTACCTTAAATAATTATTAATGGAGACTCCATTGGAGTCTCCAACTTTAGGATTGATTTAATATGAATAATACAACAAATGGTGGTTCACAACCAGCAATGATTCCACCAAAAATGCAATTAATTTCAAATGGAATGTATGTGTTTATGGGTGATGTGTCTATGGATACGATGAGTCCAATTATTGATTGGATATTATCAGAAAATATGAAAAGAAGTGATAGACAAAAAGAATTGACTTTAGGTATTTGCTCAAGAGGTGGTGATCTTAATGCTTGCTTTGCATTAGTTGATGTTTTGAGAGCATCAACAATTCCTGTTAAGACTGTAGGATTAGGTATGATTGCATCTTGTGGTTTGCTTTTATTTATATCTGGACAAAAAGGTAAAAGAATTTTAACGCCAAATACTGCAATTTTATCTCATCAATATAGTTGGGGTAGTGTAGGTAAAGAGCATGAATTGTTTGCTAGAGTGAAAGAGATGGAACTCACAACTGAGCGTATGATTAATCATTACAAAAAATGTACTGGGATGAACGAAAAAAAAGTAAGAGAGTTTCTTCTCCCACCAGAAGATGTTTGGTTAAGCGCAGAGGAAGCAAAAAGTTTAAAACTTTGTGATAAAATAGAAGATATACAATAAAAATATTGCTAAATACATCTAATGAGTTGAGGAAGCCAAGGCTTCCTCTTTTTTTAGGAGAAAGAGAGAAAATGACACAACTGATAAATCCAAAGAAATTTACTGACACTGTGGGGCTTTTACGCTCCTTTTTTTTGACCAGAGGGTTTCAAGAAGTACATACGCAAAATAGATTAAGCATTTTAGCAGCATGTGAAGACCCAGAAAATGTAGCAAGTTATAATTATGAAGGTGAAGTTTGGCCTTTACCGCAAACAGGTCAAATGTGGCTAGAACATGAATTACTATCTGATCCCTCTGCGAAGGGATTTTTTTGTGTCTCCACTTCATATAGACAAGAACCAAACGCAATTCCAGGTAGACACGATACAATTTTTCCTATGTTTGAATTTGAAATGGCAGGTGATATTAATGATCTTAAAGTTATGGAAAGACAATTAGTAAGTCACTTAGGTTTTGACGATTGCACAGAGAAAACGTATGGAGAATGGCAGCAACATTATGGCGTCAGTGCAAATACCGAATTGGATGCCCAACATGAGTTGGCAATGCAAGCATCATTCGGTTCTTGTATGATTACAGATTTTCCAGAGATAACAAGTCCGTTTTGGAATATGTCTAGAAACGAGGATGGTACAAGTAGAAAAATTGATGTTATCCTTGGTGGTATGGAAACTATTGGTAGTGCAGAACGCAGTACCGACAAAGAACAAATGAGAAACACATTTAATACAATTTCTAATGGCGAATATGCTGGACTCATCAAGAGTTTATTTGGGGATGAGAGAGTTGAAGCAGAACTTGAAAAGTTTCTTGAGTTTGATTTCTTTCCAAGAGTTGGCGGTGGTATAGGGTTGACACGAATGATATCCGCTCTAGAAACTCAAAAGAGTAACTAGAGCATATGGTCTGGGGTGGTGGAATAGGTAGACACGCGATACTGTTTATATCGTGGATATATAGTTAAGTGTAAAAGACTATTTATATTCGTGAAGGTTCGAGTCCTTCCCCCAGAGCCAAAGGAAATAAAAAATGATACCAGTAATTGATTTAAATTCTTCATATGCAAATCAGCATATTGAGGATGCTTATACATCTGTGGGTTTTGCTGTTTTTACTAATAGTTTAACTCAAATTGAAAAGTCTGACATAATTAGTTGGTTTAGCGAAATGAAAGCATTTTTTAATTTACCTGATGAAATAAAGAAAAAATACCCATATGAAGGTGATACCAATCTAGGATATAGTATGGTGGGAGATGAGAATGTTGATCCAACCGCACCTAAAGATATTAAAGAATCTTTCAATTACAATAATACAAGAATGAGCGAATATCTCTGGCCCAAAGAACTTCCAGGATTTAAAGCAACAGCATTACAAAGTATTGATGTTGCAGACAAACTTACGCTTAGAATACTGAGTAGGTTTGATGAAATTCTAAAATGTGGCACTACTCTTGTGGACGCTCATATGAAACCATTTAACACTACAAGAGTTATTCATTACCCAGCCCACGATGGTCCAGTAGAAGATAAACAAATGAGAATAGGTGAACATAGTGATTATGGTACTATCACATTACTGTGGCAAATTAATGATGTTCCAGGATTACAAGTTCAAGACTTAAAAGGAGAGTGGCATCCAGTGCCATATGATGTTGACGGTGTGGTTGTGAATATTGGCGATCTACTCCAGAGATGGACAAACGATTACTTTAAAAGCACCAAACATAGAGTAGTTAATTCGCATATACATAAGACTAGATACAGTATGCCACATTTTGTTGATCCTACTCCAGGAACAATGGTGAAAAATTTGAGAACCCATGAGGTTGACAAGTACCTACCTATTGAGAGTAAAGAATATTTAATGTGGAGACTAGCACAAAGTTATTGAGGTATATTATGCGTTTAGTACTATTAGGATATGGTTTTGTTGGTAAGGCAGTGCATGATGTATTGAAAGATCATCACAACACTATAATTGTAGACCCAAAACATTCAAACGACACAGTAGAAGATCAAGTTGGGTCGGATGGTTATATAATTTGTTTACCTACACCACAAGGTAGTTCTGGTGAATGTGATATGAGTATAATTTTTGAAATGCTTAACAAAATTCCTATTGTGGATGGTCTGCCTACAAATGTTCTTATAAAATCAACAATTTCCATAGAAGGTTGGAGAGAAATTGAAAACAAATGGGATCATTTAGATATTTGTTTCTCGCCAGAATTTTTGACGGCTGCGAATGCTGTTGAAGATTTTAAGAATCAAAAGAAAATGTTGTTTGGAGGTGGTGATGAAGAATTTTGGATTAACGTATTTAAGCCTTGTAAAGAGTTTGAAGCAGTCTTATCATCAATTCCAGAACTCATTCTTACAAAATATGTGAGAAATTCTTTTCTAGCAGCAAAAGTTGCATTTTTCAATGAAATATATGATTTGTGTTCTAGTATGAACATACAATACGATGAAGTCTCATATCTTGTAGGTATGGATGAAAGGATTGGATATTCTCATTTAAAGGTTCCTGGCCCAGATGGTGATAGGGGTTTTGGTGGTGCTTGTTTTCCAAAAGACACTAATGCATTAAATAAATCAGCGATAGGTAAAAATTGCTCATTAAGTATTTTAGAGGCCGTAATTAAATCAAATACTGAAAAGAGAGAATTATGAAATCTTATGTAATAACAATTATGGATATGGAAAAATCTGTCAAGGCGGCAGAAAAGTGTATTCAATCTGCTGCTGAATATGGTGTGACGGTAGAGATGTTTCCTGCGATAACGCCAAAAGATGATCCTTCAAGAATGATGGAAGAGCGCAATATACCCACTATTGGATTTAATGAAAAATGGTCTAGAACTGAGAGGTGTATGGCTGCATTTTTATCTCATTATAGTCTCTGGAAAAAATGTGAAGAAGAAAAAGATCAATCTTATTTGATTTTAGAACATGATGCGGTTTTTGAAGGAAATATACCAAATATAAGTATGCTTGAGGTCAACACAGAGCCATTATTAGTATCTTTGGGGGAACCATCTTATGGCTCATATAAAACTCCAAACACTATCGGTTTAAATAAACTACAATCAAAACCTTACCTTCCTGGCGCACATGCTTACATGATTAACTATAAGGCAGCACACCAACTTGTCGGTAGAGCAAAAAATGACCCTGCGCCAACTGATGTTTTTATTGATAATAGAAGATTTTATTTTTTGCATGAGTGGAGTCCATTTCCTATTACTGTAAAGGATACTTTCACAACCATACAAAGAGAAATAGGATGTACGCACAAACATTCTTATAAAAAAGTGATGGGAACAGGAAAGGGCAAATATGACATTATTTGATAAATGTTTTATTACGGGTTGTGATGAAAATACAGAATGGATGCTTCCTTGGTTTGTTGAAAATTATAAAGCCCATAATGATATTCCTTTAGTTTTTGCAGACTTTGGTGTTAGTTTAGAATTAAAAAATATGTTATCACACTTAGGTTTTGATCATGTCATAGACATGCGAAGTACGGTTGCAGATTCTACCATTGGTAATCCAAAAAAATTAGTTAATTGGTTTAAAAAACCAAAAGCAATGATAAATTGTTCTAAAATTTCAAATTATAGTTGTTGGATAGATACTGATATAGAAGTTTTAAAGGATATGTCAAATATTTTTAGTTATGTTGTTCCTAACAAATTAGGAATGGTTGAAGATCGTCCATGGTCAACTAGAGCAATGGAGACTTGGCATAATTCTGGTATTGTAGCATTTAAAGACTGTCCACTAATTTTAGAAAAGTGGTCACAATATATTGAAAAAGGTAATCATGGTCAGAGGGGCGATCAAGAAGTACTTCATGCAATGCTAAACAGCCCACTTAATAGAATGATACATATCATTGATGTTCCAAATGAGTATAATTGGTTAAGAATACAAATTGAGCATGATGATCAAAGTAGTAAGAAAGCAAAAGCGATTCATTGGACAGGTAGAAAAGGAAAAGCGCGAATTATGAGTAAAATGGGAATGGAAGTTATGGAAGATTCTAATGCCTAGTGTAGCACATATTATTGGTAACGGAAAAAGTGCTGGCTTATATAATCCATCAAAAGGTTTAAAGATCGTATGTAATCTTCCACCTATGGAAGTTAACAATGTATATACAACAGTTATGGTTGATTTTAAAATGATGAAAGCCATATCAACTGGAACTGTTCAGGTTCTTGGAGATTGGGTATTGGGGGCTAGACCAAAGCATTGGATGGAAATGAGAAATGATTTCTATATCCATTATTCAAAACAAATTAAAGAGTTTTACACAGTTCTACCTAAATACGCTTCAAATTATACAGATTTTAATTGTGGACATATGGCAACACATTACACTGCAAATAAATTGAAAAGAGAAGAGATTCATATGTATGGGTTTGATTCAATGTTTGGCTTTGATATTACAAGTCACTCAGATGTATATTTACCCTCTCCAAGAGATAATTTGAACACTCAAAGATTGACCGAAAATTGGAGACCTATTTGGCATGGACTATTTAGAGAGTTTCCAAAAACTCAATTCGTTATTCATCAAGCGAAGGGTAAATCTCTAGTAAAGTTACCTGATAATGTTGAAGTAGTTTATCCAAAACGTAAATAGTATAATCCCCCCCTACTAAGGATTCTCCTTATTATACACACTATTAAATGATTCGTCAAGCATAAAAAATACTTGACACTATTGTAATTGTATGATACTTTAAGGTGTAATAAGAAAGAGAGAGAATCATATGATCTTAGAAATCTTAAATAGACCTTCAAAAATCTCAGATGAGATGCTTGATTCTATTGTTAACCATGCAGATAGATTTCTTGATTTAGAGGAACTAGAAGAACTTCAAATAGTATTCAAAGGAGAAAATAGTGATACTTGTGGATACTTTGATGGGATTGGTGAAGAAGAAGATGGAGTCGCTGTTATTGAAATTAACAGCAAGAAATCTTTAGAAGAAATCATTAAAACGATATTTCATGAAATTGTTCACGTTCAGCAAGTTCTGCATGGATTTTTTTGTAATGACGAAAAGACTTGGCATGGCGATTATTTTGGTGATCTTGACTATGATGAAAAGCCTTGGGAGATAGATGCTTTCTCAAAAGAGGGTATGCTTTATAGTAGTTGGAAAACTTGTGCCTAAAACCATAAAAAACACTAAATATAGTATAGTAGAAACTACAAATGCGGTAATACATGCATCACGACAAACCTGCTCCAGTTGATGATCCTTGTGATGATTGGAGCAAAGAGATTGATAGGTTGAGAAAATGCTTGACAATCTAAAAAAACATGCTAATCTATAGATAATAGAAAATCACTAAATAATAGCAAAAGGAGTCGCTATGAGTGAAAATGCATACTGGACTGTAAAAGCCTATAATTGGGATTCTCAAACCAAAGAGTTTGTACTCTCTGAATGGATATCTGGTATTACTCATGGTAAAGCAGATACTTACTACAAGAAAATGCGAGAAACTAACGAATTTTCCAAGTTAAGTATGGAAAAAAACACTTGTTGACAATACACATCATATAACCTATAATATAAGGGTAAAAGAATCATGAAAGGTTCACCTAATGCTTAACACTGATACAATTCAACCAACTACAGATGACTCTAACTGGAATAATTTTCGGTGTGAAGAATATGATAGAATTAATCCCAAAACTGCTCAAGGTGAACAATCTAATATGATGCAAGCCGACTTTGGAAAATGGGCCAAGGGTAATGGAACTTGGACAACAGTATCTTCTTACCATGAAAATGTAAAGATGTGGTATGAAGATACTTCAGATGTTATGTGGGTAGGTAACTATCGGTATGGCGAACCAGTATATGAAACTGAATATGATGGGATGGAAATCTATGGATGATAATGATTTCGCGACTAAGGAAGATATGTTGGAACTAGTCGGAGATACAGTTGCAAATCTCAATCATAGGATTGATGTATTGAGTTCTGCTGTTGAAAGCATGATGAGGAATATGAAAGTAATACTTGATATTCACATCTCAAACGAAGATGATGGCGATTTAGAATGATACGCGCAAAAACACCGCAATCAGATATTATAATTGATCTTGACGGTCCAGATGGTAATGCTTTTCAACTACTTGCATATGCAAAAAAATTAGCGCACCATAAGGGTATGAGAGCATCACCTATTATGTCGGAAATGTGTTCTGGTACAGATTATTGGAAATTAGTTAAGATTTTTGATAAACATTTCGGTGATCTGGTCGTTCTAGAAAGTAGTGATAGAAAACTTATGGAGTTTGTAAATGCGGATTAATTCATATGGACGTACAGCCACGGTAATGTCTACAATGCAAAATTTGGCTATTAGAAAAACGGCTAAGAGCAATTTTCGTAGTGTAATGGAGTTGGAGCAAATGCCTATGGCAAAAGATAGTGCAAGTCATTCTAAAAATCATGAAATTGATTTTCAAAAACTTGCTGATGCCATTATCAAAAGTGGTGATTTAAAATCATGATATTAAACGTCACCGCCAAAGCAAAAGAGTATATGACCAATCAGTTAGTTTTGGCTGGGAAAAATTATGTACTTCTTGAGGTAAAGGGTGGTGGTTGTAGTGGTTTTAAATATGAGTGGTCGTATGTTGAGGATAATTCAAAAGGCACTCTGATTGATAATATATTAGTTCTTGATGCTATGGCAGAAATGTTTGTCTTTGGATGTACTGTTGATTACATAACAGAATTAGGTGGTAATTATTTGGTAGTACAAAATCCAAACGCAAAGGCCCAATGCGGGTGCGGAGAAAGTTTTGCAGTCTAAAAATTGGTATTGGTTAAATGACGATGGTAAGTATGTTGTTGATTGGGACTTACTAATGGATGCGATGATAAATGAATTAAAGAAAGAAATATCAAAAAAGAGTTGACAAGCCTTCCTTAATATGCTAAAGTGTAAAAGTACAAAGGATAAAGGATAAAAGTTTTGGTCTCTTGGCTCAATGGATAGAGCAACGGCCTTCTAAGCCGTAGGTTGCAAGTTCGAGTCTTGCAGAGACCGCCAAGAAACTGAGTGAAGGGTTAAATTGGAACACGAAGTGTTGGAGTTTAAAAAATCATTCAGTGAAATCCTAGTTGTTTTGAAGCCTTGCAAGGTCATACTAGGTCGGTGAATACTCTGTACCGACGAAAACCAGAGCGGAATTGTCAACGAGAAAGACAAATAGGGGGTGGAGATTGTGCATAGTCTCCACCCTTGACCCTAATATAAGGAATAACGAGTTGTATAAATTAGAACGAAATGGTAAAACTGTAGAACGTATCGTAATGTCTGGTGATTTGGGATATAAAGTTTATCAGATTCCAGAAATAATTGATTTAGTGTTTGATACAAAAGAACAAGCCAAACAAGTGGCAAAGATATTGGACGCTAAAGTTGTAGTCCATCAAGAATATGCAAGAGTAGCATAAGGAATAAAATAAGGAGATTGCAATGCTTACATGCTTAATAGTTGCAGGATCGTTATGGATAGGTGATGACACTAGAATGTTTCCAACACAAGGAGCGTTTTATTTTATTAAACAAAGAGATGTAATTGTAATTTATGATAATTCAAAACGAACAAGAATCGCTAGTTTTGTAATACCAAAGAATGTTAAAGGCGATACTATAAAAGAAGTATTTGAAAATTGTAATAACGCTCCCATGGTGGAATAGGTAGACACGCCAGACTTAAAATCTGTTGCCCATAGTGGCGTCCCAGTTCAAGTCTGGGTGGGAGTACCAAATAACGCGAGAGTAGCATAGCGGTTAATGCGCCCCGCTCATAACGGGTTGATCGTAGGTTCAAATCCTACCTCTCGCACCAATTATAAATAGCACTATATAAACTAACAAAGGATATTTCAAATGGCAATTAAACCCCCCGCATGGGCAAAAGGCGCACATCCAACAATTAGTGGTTGGATGAAAGGTAGAGAGTTACTTGTGGCAAAAACAATATCTCAATCGGATATTGATGAATGGAATGGTACTTTAGGTCAGCCAGTACCACCTGCTCCAAAACCAAAACCAGAGCCAGTAGTAGTAGTAGAAGAAGATTTTTCTGAGATTGAAAATATGTCTAAAAGAGAATTAGAAGAATTTGCAAGAACTAAAGGTGTAGAATTGGACAGACGCCAAAGTAAAAGATCATTGCTTACCATTGTAAAGGATGTTATGAAATAATGGATATTAAAGGGCCAGCATATTCACATAATTATGCGAGTCAACCGCTGGAACTAATTGTGAAAACTCAAGCAGCGAAAGAACTTCAAATGAATATAGTTGAACAAACTCGCCGTAGAACTGAGTTAACAGTGAGACAACCACAAAAAGCATTAGGTAACTCATATGAAGGTCATGCTGGCACATATGGTGCAGATGGTAAAAAAATGCATATACCACAAGTTGAGGGGGTTAAACCAAAAAGCATAGATATTCAAGTATAGTATAAGGAACTGATTATTATGAAGGTTATAAAAGCACAAGATATTATAAGTGAACCTCGCTCAGTGGGTTGGAATGATCCTATCGCTAATAAAACTTTTCCAGAGGATGGTCCACTTAAATTTGCTACAGAAATTGGAACTACCAATGTTTCTAGGCAAGAACTGGTAACATACAAAAGACGTAATGGTAAAATGGTAAGAGAGACTGTAGTGAGAGTATTTTCACCAAATGATTACATAGATCATACTAATACCGTAATCTTATCCGAATTATAAAATAAGGAGAAAGCGATGCGTGAGTTATTAATAAAAGCATTTAAAAGCCATTCTCAAGGCCATATTGATAAACACCTAGCCAATTTTGAAGTGTATCTTCATAATGCTGCTGGAGTTGGAGAACATCCAGATATTATTGAAGCAATGGAAATGGAAATGGAACAAGTTGCAAAATACCACGATTTACTTGAAATGGTGGAAAAATATGTTGAGAGTGATATTTGACTCTAAATATTAAAAATGGGGTCAACAATTGTTGGGTATCACCTATATTAAAAACATCAATCACTAAGACTGAGTGTGATAGATTGTTTACTGATATAATGATTGCCCATAGTGTTGACTCCAAAACAGGAAATAAAAAAAGAAAAAACTTTAAAGGTTTAGGTGATAAATCTGATAAGGGTATGCATATTGGGCAAATTGATATAGAGGAAGATTTGCTGCTTAGAACTTGTGCGGATAGATTTTTTGGTGAATATTTTGATAAGGTTTTGGGTATCAATTTAAAAGATTTTGATTACAGATATTCATCTGCGTTTAATATTAATCGTGGTAAGGGGTCAATGCCAATTCATCAACATCAAGAGGTTGATTTTATTTCAGTTGTCTACTTATATGCAGAGGCAGACGATGGACAAATAGTTTTGCATGATCCAAGATGGGCGATAGCATCTAAAGGTTATAAAACTGAATTTTTAGATCATTATGGTTCTATAGAATTTACACCAAAAACTGGAGATGTTCTTGTAATGCCAGCCTACATATATCATTCAGTAAAACAAAGTTTAGCACCTCTAAGAGTGTCTATGCCTATTGACCTAATTATTAATTCAAATGATGAGGAAATAAAAAATGAAATATGTTATTGATATTGATGGAACGATTTGTAATGAGGTTTTAAAACCTGATGGTAAAAAAGACTATGAATTACATGAACCCATGATGAATAGAATTGAAAAGGTAAACAAATTATATGATGCTGGTCATACTATAAAATATATGACTGCAAGAGGTTGTGTGAGTGGTGTTGATTATGAACCTCTTACTAGGAGACAACTTATGGCGTGGGGTGCAAAATATCACGAATTGAGTGTTGGTAAAAAAGAACATTATGATATTTGGATTGATGACAAAGCATTTTGGTCTGAGAACTTTTTCCGAGAAACTGGGGAAACTTATGAGTAGGATTCCTATGAAGGGTGGTGATGAGTACGATGGTCTTACTAAGGCTCGTAAATATTACAACTGGAGTAAGGGACAACTTAAAAAAATCAAACGTGGTTATAATAAAAGATTTCGTAAAGTAGGAAAAAAAATACCGCATGAGTAATAAATATTGATGAGACTTACTAATAACGTGGCGTAATATTGTAAGTCAGATGGGATATATTTTATATAAATATTACTTTACATGGAGTTTTAACATGGTACAACTAACTGATGATACAGAAGCAGAGCGATATCGTAAAATTCTCCTAATTCAAGCGTCTGAAATAGAGATGTTAAAGAAACAACTCGCGCAAGAAACCGATGAAAAATATGGCTATATTAAAAGAATTGCAGAGTTATTAAAGGAGAGTTAATCATGATAAAAGTAGTGGCATTGATTTTAGCGATGTCTGCATTTACCGCTCAAGCACAAGATTCAAAGAATAAAGTTCCAAAAGAATCTCCGCAAGAGATGCCTCAAATGGACCCTAGTACTGCTACACCTATTGCTATGAGAAGTATATGTGATGAGCCAACAAAAATAAGGGCAATAATAGATCAATATGAAGAAAAGAAATTATTTGATGCTTTTGGAATAACCTTTGTAATACCACCTAATTATCCACCAGAATATGCTAAACAGTTGAACGGCATCACTTCAATGTTTGTCAATCCAGATACTGGAAGTTTTTCTATTATATTTAAAGGTGAAGGGTTTTCATGTCTAATTTTAAATGGAAATAAATTTACTCCAGGCGGCATGGACCAATGAATTATGCTGCATGGATATTATACTCTTTATTCAGTCTAAATGACGGTCAAGCGTATGTTATTCAAGGTAAAGAATTTAATACTTCTCAAGAATGTGTAACATACACAAAGGCTAATATAAAAAATCTTGGTACAACAATGTATTATGAATTATCTAGGCAATATGGTGAAGGTAATTTTGTGCCATTAGAAATAGGGTGTGTTCCTAAAAAACCAAATGGTTCAGATGATCCTAAAAAACGTATTCCTGTTGTTGCTATGCCAAGAGAACTTTATCCAAAGGTAGAAGATCAAGGGATTGCTTTATGATACATGATATGACTATTTCTTGGTTAAATTTTATAAAAAGAAAAACTCAACGTAAAACTGATCCGAAATTTTTAAGAGAATTATCTGATATGTATCATAAAGAGAGAACTGAAAATTTTAGAGAGAACATAAGAAATATGCAAAATAGAAGCAGACAAATTAAAGAAATGCAAACTGAAAAGCAAGAATCTTATCACGATTATATTGCAAGAAGATTGAGGGAAACAAAAGATGAGTGATGATATTTTTGACTTTGGATTTACAGCAGTTACTGAAGATGAACTAGAGGCCGTACAAGAACTTACTCAAAAGTCCACATCAACTGCTGAAAACCTTGATGCTGTTCAAGATAAAATTGATAACTTGTATAATGCGATAATTCCTCTACTCAATAATCTTAAAAAAAACCCACAAAAAGATTATATACATTGGCCTAACAGACTCACAAAAGTTGAGCAGTTTGAAGAAATGTTAACTAAGATTTATAAATTATAATATTGACAACCTGATTTAAATATCGTAAGTTATAAGAGTAAAGAGAATCAGTGAAAGGGTTCCTATGCTCATTTATCAAACACACCAAAAGTCAATCGCTCAAAATCTGCAATCTCTTAATTGGGATAATTCAGATATTATGTCATACTTGGCATACCTCAACAAAAAACAGACACTTATTGAAACTGGTCGTAAACATGGCAAGTATAGTCGTGACTCAGATCGTTCAAAGGTTTACAAGGCTGAATTCAAATATGAGCGTACTTACGGTACGGGTACTAAATTCTGGAGCCTTGCGGAAGCAAAAAAGTATTGTGATCACGTTCTTTCCTCAAAGACTTGGCAGAAAATGGCTGGCGATGTTACCCACATCGCAATTGGAACTGTACATGGCTATAGGCTTGCTGGTCGGGCTTGGAACAACAATATTGATCTTAACCCCCAAGGTGGAATGAACCAATATGTTCTCCTTCATGAGATGGCTCATTGTGCTGGCAATATGCACCATGACACTCAGTTTCGGATTGATCTATTGAAGTTGGTATCTCGTTTCATTGGTAAAGAGCAAGCAGAATATCTCAAGTCTTGTTTCAAAGAAAAGAAACTCAAAATCAAAATCAATACTAATGTCATGAATCCTGATGCTTGGATGAAAATGAACAAGCGTATGGAAATGGCAAGAGATAAAAGGGTTGACATGGCAGCATAATTATCGTAGTTTATAAGAGTAAAGAGAATCACTAGAAAGGGTTCACAAATGACTACTTTTGCAATATACGGAACTGGTACTGCTAGTGTTCGTGGAGAAGTAAAATCTCTTGAGAATGAGTTAGTGAATACTGAAACTTGTTATGGCAATGCCGCTGAATGGGTTTGCGCTTATTCTGAGATTTATCCTAATGTTGAATTTACCATAAAAGAAAAGGTGACCTCATGACTGAATATCGCGAAATTGCCCAAATGCTTCGGCAGTTGATCAAAAACACAAACTCACCAGAGAGTCCAATTCCCGCTGGACATATTATGGTATTATCAGAGATGCTTGATGAAAAGGCAGATAGCGTTGAGTTAGAGATGATAATTGAAATGCAAAGAAAGGCAGTCGCATGAAAATGAAAGTTGTAAGTTCAAATGGATACACCATTGGTGATTTCCAAGAGGCATTTGATAAGTTGACCCAAAATATGGAAAACTGGAAAATGCCAATCAAATCTACAATTCGGATTGCTGAGTTGACATTGATGAGTGAAGCGTGTACTTGGTTTACTGGATCAGAATTGACTCAAACAAACTACAATGGTGATGGAACTATGGAAGTTAGTGCGGATGGTTATTACATGGCAATAGGAGCATAAAATGACTAAATATGATAAAAGACATGGTGGCCCATACGATAGGGGTAGTGCAGATTCTTGGTATCGGCGTGGAGTTGAACCTCACTATTGGTCGCAAGGTACTGGTAGTGGTATAAAAACAGAAGAAAAAGATATGACGCCCGATGAAATAAAAGCGTATCTTGCTGGCTATGATGAAAATGAAAGTTCTGGCTGTCACAAGGATTGGTTTTAAGGAGCAATAAGATGGCAATATATCGTCACGATAACCTAATACTAGATTTGTCTGGTCCTAGTAATGCCAAGGCAAAAGTGTATCGTGATGGTATGTTACTTTTTCAAGGACAAAGTGGATATGCAGTTCCTTTATTTGTAAAGGAATGTAACGACAAAGATGTAACCTTTAAATTTTATTCACAAACCACTAGACAAAATTTGATAAATGGGTTATAATGGTAAAAATAATGATTCGGAGAAAAGTATGAAAACAGCGACTACTCAAGCAGATCGTATGGCACTTATCGCAGAGGTTCACCAACGACATAAAAAGTTAAAAAGGTTAAAATTAAACAGTAAAAAGCGTCCAATGATCAAACGAGATTTCGCTAAAATCGTGGTAGATGATACTGATGAAAACATCAACCATTATACTGATGCAAGTAAATATGCAAAAGAATATTATGGTGATATTTTACGCCAAACAATTAAGTATGATAATCCAGGTGTTGGTGAAGATTGGGGCGATTATTGATGGAAGTCAATACTCATGGAATTGAAGAAGAAGAAAATGAACATGCCATAGAACGGCGTGTTTATATGGACATAACGCCCAGACCAAAACAATCTGAAATCGTTATTTCTCTTAAAAATCAAGCGGGTAAAGAATGGCAGTCTAGATGTACGGAACATTTTGCGTGGAAAGCGGCAGATCATATAATTGAACTTGAAAATAATGCAATCTTAGAAAATGAAATCAAAGATATTATGTGGAATTCACAAGCGCGAAAGGACAGACAAATTCTGGAATTAGAAGCGGATAACAAGTTCTTAAAGGGACTTATTAACAAGTATTATTTAGACAATGATCCATTTACTGGTACAGGTAATTGAAATGACTATGCATCTAATACAAGGTATGACTTCAAACAATACAAAGAAACGTAAACTGAAACGCTCTGCTGGTTGGCAAAAGCGACAAAATGAACATAACGCATTTCTTAAAAAAATGGGAGTGAGCGATAGACCTAGCAGTTATCGCTCAGATATGCCTGATTTAAGTGTCCGAAAAATGCCACAAACTTCAGACAGTATTTGTTCAAATGGTTTGAAAAAAGAAATACCGACTTACACTGGAAATGAAATTGCTGGTATTGTGACAACACACAAGAGTAATCTCATGCCAATTCGTAAAGATAATAAAAATGCGGCAATTGATGCTGCTAATATGCGGAGATAATATGTTTACAGTAGAACATGAATTTGATTACTCTACAGTGGTTGTTATGGATAATCACAATAAAGCAGATGATGTTGAAATTATATTTGATGAAGAATATGTCTATGTAAGACAGTATGATAAAGAAGATGATTTTAATATCGTTGTAATAACTCCACAAATGTTTAAAGAAATAATTGCTGCCTATAATATGTCAGAGGGTTCGTATGTAACTGGAAAATTTAAAAAATGAACTTGGCGAGACACGCGAACAAAATTATTAAGATTAATCCTAATATGATGATACCGTATTATCTTATGGCATCATATGCTTATTATGAAGAATCTGATCCAATTTTTTCTGATAGTTATTTTGATACTTTGGCTAAAAACATTTTAAAAGAATGGGATAACTTAGATCATTACCATAAACATCTATTAGATAGAGATGTTCTTGAAGCAGGAAGTTATATTGGAAAATATCCAACAATCGTAATTGATTCTTTACTTGAATTGAAAAAAGGAAAAAATAATGCTAATTAATGATGATGTTAAACTTGATTATTCTGACGTTTTGATCAGACCAAAACGATCAACACTAACTTCACGGTATGATGTTGACTTAGAGAGAAAATACAAATTTAAACATAGTAAAAAAACTTGGATGGGAACTCCAATTATGGCATCAAACATGGATACTGTGGGAACATTTTCCATGGCAGATGTGTTGACCAATTATAATATGATAACTTGTCTTGCCAAACATTATAATGCAGAAGGTGTATGGCCCACTAGAAATCATCATAAGGCAGATCATTTATGCGTTATGGGTGGAATATCTGATACTGACATTCAAAACACTCAAAAAATATATCAATCAAGTGAAGCATTTTTTATTGGTTTAGATGTAGCCAATGGCTACACAATTAGTTTTGTGGATGCTGTAAAGAAAATGCGCGATTTAGAACCAGACGCTACAATTATTGCGGGTAATGTTGTCACTGCTGATATGACGCAAGAACTAATTCTTGCTGGTGCAGACATTGTAAAAGTTGGTGTTGGTCCTGGTTCAGTTTGTACAACAAGAATTAAAACTGGCATTGGTATGCCTCAACTGAGTGCTGTTATTGAGTGTGCTGATGCAGCGCATGGCATGGATGCTCATATCATTGCGGATGGTGGATGTACCACTTCTGGCGATATGGTGAAAGCCTTTGCCGCTGGTGCAGATTTTGTAATGATTGGTGGTATGCTTGCTGGGCATGATGAATGTGATGGTATTATAGACAATGGTAAAATGAAATTTTATGGTATGGCGTCAGGCTCTGCGATGGATAGACACAAAGTTGGTCATAGAGAATATAGAGGTGTTGAAGGTAAAACCGTCACAGTAGATCATAAAGGACCAGTGGAGTTAACGCTAATTGATATTTTATCTGGCATCAGATCAGCGTGTACTTATGTTGGCGCAAGCAGATTAAAAGATTTATCAAAATGCGCTACATTTGTAAGAGTAAATAATACGCATAATACAGTTTATGGCTCTTGACAGTGGTTAATTCTTCTGCTAATTTATAAGAGTAAAGAGAATCATCTAGTCTTGAAAGGACACATCATGAACGTAGATATCGGTTTAGACATTATCGGAAATTTTGGTGCTACAGTTCCTGAGATGCATGGTCAAATTTCTAAAATGGAAGATACCGCCCAAGGCACTATGGTTGATGTAATGTGGGCCAACGGTTCTGTTCATCATATAACACTTGATGATATTCGTGACGATTATATGGGTGAGAATGGTTATGGTCTGCCTATTGGGTTTTATATCAATCCCTTTGCATAGGGGTTGACAATCAAGTAAAAATTGTCTATATTATAAAAGTAAAGAGAATCACATAGTCTTGAAAGGACACAACATGACTGATATCACTTCTAATGTAAATGCTCTGATTTCAGATATTATTTCAGACTATGGAACACGATCAAAATCTTCTGATCCATCTCTTGCTGATCATATAGCAAAAATGGAAAAAGAATTTGCAGAAAAAATTACCTACACTGTAGGTAAAAAATATATCCGAATTGTAAATGGTTCTGGTGGAGTGTGGGGTTTTATTGTCAATACCACCACCGATAAAAAATTCAATCTTGGTGACATTCTCATGGCTGCTGGTTGGAAAACTCCAGCGCGGAATTCTTCTCGCGGAAATGTTGTTGATGGTGATTATAGCATTTCTTGGACAGGCCCAGGATACCTTCGCTGATGAAAACTGAAGCATATGAAATTTCAGTGGATGGTAAGTTTGTAACTACCATCCGCGAAATAAGTGAATTTTGTGCAATTAACAAATTCAAAGATATGTGGGACCATCCAAAGAATGGAAAAATCACTGCAAAAATATGGGAGCCTAAGTTATGAAATTTTCTGAGTTAAAATTTGAACCTATGAGTAACGGTGGCAATCGCGCAGTTGTGCGGTTTGGTGACTATGGATTATCTATCATAGATAATGGGTATGGCAGAGAACGTGATTTATATGAAGTAGGTACATTTTATAAGAACAAACTTGCAAACGTCTTACCTTCACATACTGGTGATGATACTGTTGTAGGTAATTGCAATGAGAGTCATGTTGAGTTTGTTATAGAAGCAATGAAAACAAGAAGTTTATGGGGGAGATAATTAATGGGAATTGAGAATGAAAATTATATTTGGGAACCAATTAAACACATTGATAATGTGCGAATACAAATCCTAGAAGAAGAAATAGAGTATTATAGGACTCTAATTCAACCACATGATTGTGGTCATATTCATACTACCATAAGTTTTTTAGAGCAAAGAATAAAAAATCTTGCTGGTGGTAAAAGGGAATTCCCTTTCTAATATTAGGCCATTTTTCAACTTTGTGGTCAAGTATAAATAATTAAAATATAAGTTGACAACTTAAACAAACTATGATACAATTCAGTATATCATGAAAGGAAACTATATGCTAACGAAATCAGAACTAATTGAACAACTCCAAACTGGAGTTTATGAAGTAACATTTACAAAAGTAAATGGTGATAATCGTGTTATGCCTTGCACTTTGATGGCAGATCACCTACCAGAGTTTGGCACTAAAAAAGAATCTAATCCTGTTGACACTGATCTAGATCGTATTTCAGTTTGGTGTACAGATGCTGACGCTTGGAGAGCATTTAAACCATCAAAACTCATTTCTTTTGAGCGGATGGTATGATTGTAATTGACCAATATATATTAAGCGCAATAGTCACTATTGCGCTTTTTATAGCCTATCGTCTAGGACTTAAATCGGCAGTTGAAAAAAACGATACTCTTAGAGTAGAAAGAATTGTTGATCATACCGTTGATAAACTTTGTGACGAAGGTTACGTTGTCTATAAGAAACATGATGATGGTGAGGTAGAATTGATTCAATTGCCAGAATGGATTTTAGAAAAAGAAGACTTGACTTTCATTGAAAAATAGTTTAGGGTTATGAAAATAATCACTAGGAGTGAACCACATGGCACAATCAAAAAAAAGAAAAACTTTCTCTAGAAAAACTAAAACTGGCTTTGCTGCTGCGCCGACTGATAACTTTCAACACTTCAATGACTATATAAGGATAGAAGTGGATAGGAAAGATATTGCCATAAAAATAAAAAACCATGTGAAGAAGTCTCTATCTAAGGAAGATGCTAAAATTGCATTACAAGCACCAGAATGGGCAATCAGTCAATCTCCTGGTTTAGCAGCAACCATTGCATGGGCAGAACTACAATTAGAATTTCCTACTTGGTGGAACGCTGAAAAGGTTCTCACAAAACAAGTTAATGAAATTCTGCGGCTCGGAAAGCGTAAACTTTTAAATAAAACTGATAATATTGGAGTTGTTACGACTCCGAGAAAATCACCAGCAGAAATTATTAAAGAGCGCACTAGTGATTTTATCGGTGGTATTGAGGTCATTATTGATAATTGGAAAGATGAAAAAGATTTCTCTATCTACAATGAAATGAAAAAACATGATGTACCTTACATTACAGCCAAAACAACATATGATCATTATATCCCATTAAAGAATGAGTTGGATGAATTAGTAAACAAAAAAACTCCTGATCTTGTTGAGGGATATTCATCTATGAAAGTGAGCGACCAGAAAAAATATTTAAAGTTCGTAGATAATATTCTTACTGACATTGAAAAATATATGACAGCAAAGAAAGCAACTCGTAAGACACGTAAGCCTGTAGTAAAATCCGCTGAAAAACAAGTAGCGAAAATTCAATACTTAAAGGACTCTGTAGAATTTAAACTAGCGTCTATTAATCCTTCATCTTTGATTGGAGCGATGCGAGTTTATTTATTCAATGTAAAGACTAGGGCATTAACCGAATTGGTTTGTCAAAAGAGTTGTGGTTTTGAGGTAAAAGGGACAACCCTTCAAGGTGTTGATCTTGAGGCATCAAGAGTTACAAAATTGCGTAAACCAGAGGTCTTTATTCCAATGGTACTTAAAAAGACTTCAAACCAGATAAACAAAGAGTGGTCTAGTCTTACCACAAAAACAACTATCGCGAATGGTAGGATTAATAAAGATACCATAATTTTAAGGGCAATGAATAAATGATAGACAAAAGTTTTATGAACAGAGCAAAATTTAGCAAACTGATTGAGGAACAAGTAATTGATAAAAAACTAGGTTATATTGATGCGGTTGTTGAGGTGTGCGGTATAACCAAACTTGAACCAGAAGATGTGAGCAAATTTATCTCACCAGTAATAAAGGAAAAGATTGAGGCCGAAGCAATGAGTCTTAATTTTTTACCTAAACAGAATGAATTGATTTTTGAATGATACGGTGGTATGATTATTTTGTTATTGCAATAACGTCAGTTCTTATATTTCCGTTTGCAATGATAATACTACCACCAATTATAAATCTAAATGCAGTTTTCCCTTTATATGCCTTTTGGTGGTTTTGGGAAATGTATTGTGATAAAAGACAGAGTATAGAAAATGTCTGATAAAGAGATAAAAGAATTTATAACAATGTTTAAAGGAGTACTACCAGACCCAGACAATTATCCAACATCTTTTGAATACTATTACCAACTATACAAACATATAAAAGGAAAATAAAATGTTTGAACTGATTTTCATCGCGTCACTCTTTCTAAATGATAACGAAGATTTTTTTGCTGCAAGTGAAGCAAATCAAAAAGCGGGTACTACATGGCAATATGTGGGAACAAAACCTGTACCAGATGGTCATGTTGCAATTCCATCAGTGAATCCAGACACTGGTAAAGAGACTATTATTTTTCAGAGAAAGTAATCTGATAAATACGGTTGACACACACACAAAAATATGATATAATACAGTTATACTAAAAAATATTACAGCAATAATTCAGCATATATGGAGAAATAAAATATGTCTTTTGCAAATCTAAAACGTAATCGTGGTCAGATTGACCGATTAAGTGCTGCCGCAACAGCAACACAAACCACTACAAAATCTTATGTGGATGAACGCATGTGGAAACCCACTGTTGATAAACAGAATAATGGCTATGCTGTTATTCGTTTCTTGCCAGATGGGAAAGAAGGTTCTGAAGTACATTTTGTACGTTATTGGGATCATGCCTTTAAAGGTCCAACTGGTAAATGGTATATTGAGAAGTCTTTGACTTCAATTGAACAACAAGACCCTGTTGGTGAATACAATTCCAAACTTTGGAATAGTGGTATTGAATCTGATAAAGAAACAGCGCGGCGTCAAAAGCGGCGTCTGCATCATGTTTCAAATATTCTGGTAGTTTCTGATCCAGGAAATCCAGAAAATGAAGGCAAAGTTTTCATGTACCAATATGGTAAGAAAATCTTTGATAAACTTATGGATGCTTGGTCACCAGAGTTTGCAGATGAAACACCTATGAATCCATTTTGTATGTGGGAAGGTGCAGATTTCAAACTTAAAATTCGTGATGTTGAGGGTTATCGTAATTACGATAAATCTGAATTTTCCTCAACTCGCGTATTATCAGAAAGTGATGAACGCTTGGAAGAAGTATATGACAAGTGTTACGATCTTTCAGAGTTTACTGATCCAGCAAACTATAAGTCTTATGCAGAACTAGAAACTAAGATGCGTAATGTTTTAGGTCAAACTGAACCTCAACCAACAATGGCACAAACTGCTTCATTGGGTGTGGAAAAGGCTCCAGCATTGGATGATAATATTCCAGACTATGCCGCGCCTAAAAAGACAGAAGTAGATGGCGAAGATAATACTATGGATTACTTTGCAAGTCTAGTTAACGAAGACTAATTTCCATAATGAGGAAATGCCCAGCGCAGTGCATTGTCTGCTGCGCTGGTCAACACCCCACCATTTAGATTGGTAGTATTCTGTTGAACATTTGATGATGTTGAATTATCCATAATTACAGCACCACTTGGATGTGGAACTCTATTCCTATCAACCAAAAGTCTATTTGCAATTGCTGCTTGTTCCAATTCACGCGAAGTAGGTAGAACAGCAGTCATATCTTTTACTTTTTCATTTGTGTCTAATGACCACTTTAAAAAAGTATCTCTCATATCAGTCACACCACCCGCTAAATCTGTATCAAATCCAAATAAGCCAGTTGTCATATCTGCCAACCCAGCAAAACTTTTTGTAATTCCAGCAGCAGCACCAACCATACCCACTTCAATACTATCAGTCAGAGTTTGCGGTTTAAATGTTTTTAAAGCATCACTAGCACCTGTGACACCATCAAATACTGCCATACCAGCAGCAAGAACTTGTCCAGCAACTGGAACACCTCTGAGGAGACCACCGAATTTTCCAGCGAATTTTCCAAGTTTCCCAAGTTTACTTTTGGCTTTTTTATCAGCAGCATCCATTGCAGCATCTGACATAAAATCTCCACCAACCGCTTTGCCATTGATTTTTGTTCCTGCTGGGTATTGACGCCTTACTCTTCCTTTTTTACCACCTTTATCAAAACCACCTAATCCCCCAGCACCTATTGCGGCGGTCAGTGCGGCAATCGCTTTGGTATTAAGTAGAAGGGCCACAGTATTTTTTTTGAGTCTACTACCCCCAAATAAACCCACTGCCGCACTTAAAATACCCACTGCTATTTTAAGTGCTGCTATAGTACCAATTAATTCAAAAATTCCGAGTTCTTTATTAACAAATTCACTTATCTTACTTGCTAACTTATCAAGTCCCAAAGTTGTTACGATATTATTGATAAGTTCTATTTGGTCTTCAAAAAATATTTTCGTATTTTCCCACATAGTTGTCATACCATCAAGTGATGTTTGAAGAGATGGGAATGCAGTGAGCATTTGATTCACACTTTCTTTCAAAGCAAAAAAAGCACCACCTTCAGCAAAAGCACCACCGATTGATTTTAAAGCACTAGTCATTGTTTCACCAAATATAGGCAAACCAAAAAGTTCTTCCGATTTTTTGTTGACAGCATCAAGTATACTGAAACTAGGATCAATACCTAACTGATCTTTAAATCTTGCTACTAAAAATGCAACAGCACCGCCAGCGAGAACTGTCGCTAAAATTGCTCCAGTAAACCCACCAAACCCTTGCATAATTTCAGATATATTTGCTAGGTTTCCAAGCATTCCACCTTGTCTATTTCCAGACCGCATGACCCCTTTTTTGCCTAGTGCGCCATCAACCCTTTTTCTATCACGTTTTTCTTCAATATCATCAAGTCTTGACATCTGTTGATTTGTAAGAAATTTAGAAAACATAGAAACTAAATTAGACATACTTTTGCCTATGTCTCTAACTTCACTCATTAGTTTTGGATCAGTACCTTTACCAAAAAACCTTCCGAATAAACTTCCAAAGAAACCAAAGAAACCACCAAATAATTTTTTAGTTCCTTCCCATGTGGCTTTTAGGCTATCTCTTACAGATGTAAATGCTTTTATAAATGGAGCAGTAAGAGTTGTTGCAAGGGCTTTGAACGGTGCTGTAATGGCATTTGCTAAGTTCATTGCTAATGTTTTAGGCATCATTGTCAATGATTTTGCCATATCAGTAAGACTTTGCAAACCAGGAATTCGTATTCCACCACTCATTTTTTGAACAGATTTTTCTAAGTTGGTGAAACCTTTTTTGATTTCATCAAGTGTTGATTTATTCAACTCCATACTTCTGAGATTAATATTAGCAATTTCTTTGCTGTTTATTTCTCTAACATCATTTATTGCTGTTCCAAACGCCATTTTATATTCCTAGTTCTGCTGTTGTGCTTTTATTCGGTCATTTTCTTCCTCAACGTGTTGTATCAATAATGTAATGTATATTTCTCTTTCCCACGGCATCATATTATCAAGTTCTGTTAATGAATATTTGTGTTCTTGCATTAATTGAAAATTGGTCTTATAATGACTTAATAAGTTATCATGGGAAAGAGCAATTAAAAAAAATCATCTAATCCTTCTAATGTAAATTCGTTTGAGTGATTGCATTTTACGCAATTAAAATTTACGGTTTCAGCCAACTTCGGCATAGTTTGAATCCACTCTTTTACTTTATCAAATTGAGTTGATGATAGTGATCCAATAAAATCTTGAATTTCATCTTGGCTCTCATCTGCAAGATCATATCTTTCTTCTGCTGTTTCCAAAACTTTCATACATTTACTAATCATTTGAAAAGTCTTTACTGTGTCGCTTAGTGTGTCATCTCCATCAGCATCCATAATGGATTGAAAATTTGGACAGCCCATATGCAAAGTCATATCTTCTGTAATTTTTATTTCACTACTAACAGATTGCTCGGTAACCTCAATTGTAGATAGGTCAATTGATACTGGATTGTCAGCCTCACATTCTTCACATTTTATCGTGACACTAGTATTTTCCCCTACAGATTTTGATCTAAGTTTGAGAAACATATATTCAACATCAAAAGAGGTTAATTTATCTTGGTCAACATCACCTTCAACACACGCCATAATAGTATCAACAATAGCATTTACTGTTGCCTTTTTATCTTCAGACTCCATTGCTAACATTAATATTTTTTCTTCTTTAACCAAATAAGGTCTAAACTTTACTTTTGTCTCACTTGATGGTATCGTTAATTCATATTTTGGTTTATCATTTAGTTTTGGTAGTGCCATTATTTACTTCTCCAATTTGTATATGTCAATGATAGACTTACTTCAACAAGTCCATCCAATTCATTAGTTAATTCAATTGAACCCAAGTTAGTCGGAAACGCTTTCTCAAGTACACACGTATATACTTTTTTTGATAAATGCATACCAACTCCACCTGGAATAACAAGTGGGTTGTTCGTATAATATGTTTCTCTATTATCGTGTGCGAGTTGATGTATTACGACTTCTTTACCATATCCGTTTGGACCATACTTATAGCCCAACTCATAAGTATCATTATCTACTGCTAGATTCATCCAACTTTCAATATACTTTTTTATGTTATAATCATTAGTTACATAAAACGATAGATTAATATCGTCTGTTATAAATGTATTCGCAACCTTTTCAGTCACAATTCCAATAACCCTATCTACTGATGAAATCTGTCTTGAGGGTAGCGTAACATTTTTACAGAGTATATTTAAATCATTTGTGGTTATTTGTACGCCAGAAATTGATGGTAATTCTACATGAAAAAGATTTGATCTTGCAATTCCTTTTTTGATACTACTTTTGAAATTCTCTATAGTTTGTGCTTGCATTAGACCATACCTCTTGATATTTTATGTACTTTTGCTTGAGACATTTTCTGAAAATCAGCAGTTGGTAAAAATGCAGCAATTTCCCATTCTGGGGCTGGGACCAAAGCAAAACGACTTCTTACATGATTTGCCAAATAGTGTTTATAACAAGGTCTGAAATATTTAAACTTTGCTGCACCTTGAAGTAAATCATACGACATTTTAAATTTGGTTGTATCGTTATATTTTTTATTATTTGTAATCTCTAATAAACTATCTAGAAATTTTGCTCTTAATGTCATAGGCAAATAGTGTAGATTTAGTCCAGCGAATCCACCTTTTGCTTTACCAACAATTATAGTAAGAGGAAAACTATCATAGTATGGTAGTGTGGATTTACCTTTTGGATCATAGAAATACATAAACATCTTGCCGACTGCTTGCCGATTTTGAAGTCTGAGTGTATCATCTTTCATGAGTTCGTTTCTATTTATTTTACCCATTTTGGATGCTTTATCCTTGAACCAAGAAATTGATTCCTTAGTTCTAGGGGTAATTCCCGCTCTAAACGCTTGTACTTCTAAATTTTGAAACAGATTAGACATTTATATTCCCAAAGTTATTCATTGTTATTTATATCAATTTATAGACGTTTTAATTTTTTCAACTTGGGTAGTGGTTTCAATTGCTTGGGCATAATACCCATTTTAATTAATGTCTTTTCAGTCCAAATTTCAAAGGTCCAACCTCTATCTTTGGCATAAGATTCTGCTGCCTTCCACTTATTCATATTTTTCACATAAGCCATACCTTCATTAATATAACGCTTAGTTTTGCGAGATGGTACTTTTGGCGGTCTAGTTTGTGAATCTGGTTTTATTTCTATGAGGTAAACTTTATCATTTAATTTTATTTTTAGGTCCATAAAATATCTATGATACTTTCTATCAACATCATAAAAATAAGGAATTACAACTTCCTCACTTGACCATTCAGTGATTTGTGTTTGACTGTCGCACCATTGAAAAGCATACCTTTCCCAACCAGAGCGATATACGACATTATCTGGATCACCCTTGTACTTTTTACGATTTTTTATTTTATATTTGCCTTTGTGTGTTCTCATTTTTCTCATATAAATAATGGTAGTATTAATGTATTTATGGAAAAAAAACATGCCAGGAAATAAACTAGAATTCCCAATTCATGAGAGAGATCGTTATAAAGCAAGAATACGATTTGAAACTTTAGATATTGATCCTATTGAGGTTGGAAGTGTCATAAATGCTCATGCCGCAAATTCTACAGATAAGAGAACGGGCATTGGTCCTAGTGGATTTCTATCTGCTGATGCATTGAGTAGGGCATTTCAAGAAAAAGGTCAATTATTTAATACTAAAGAAATACTGAAAAAACAGGTAAAAAGAAGAACTGGCGAAACTTGTCATCTCTATATGCCACCATCAATACAAATTCAAGACGGTGTTTCATATGAAAATATGGAATTTGGATCATTCGCTACTGGTTTAAATGATATTTTAAATAGTGGCTCTAGTGGCATGGGAGCAATTGGTAAAGCACTTACAGAATCCAGTATTTTTACAGATGCAGCAAAACTATTAAGGAGTGAGTTTGAAAGCCAAGATTTGGCAAGAGTGGGAATTTCCAAACTTGTAAATAAATTTGGCTCAGTTGGTGGTGCGGTAAAATCATCTTTACAAACAACACCAAACCCAAATATGAGAGCAATATTTAAATCTGTTAATTTAAGAGAATTTTCTTGGGCATTTAAACTTATTCCAAATTCAAAAATTGAGGCAGAAGAAATTAAACATATTATTAATTGGTTTAGAAGAAATTTATATCCAGAAGGAATAGTTAGAGGTGGTATTGTTGTTGGTTACAGGTTCCCACCTATGTTTAGAATCCATTTACTTTATGATTCAGAAGAAATGAATCGCACCAATGAAGCATTTATATTTAAAGATATGCATATGAAATCATTTAATGCCACTTATAATTCTGGAACCGCAGGTTTTCATGCTGGTGGCGACTATTCTGAAGTTGATATTAGTATGTCGTTTGTTGAAAGTGAAACATTCACCAGACAAGATTTTGACAAAACAAATGCTCGGACGATGATTGATGGAATGGGGGTAGGATAATGACATTTTTTAGCAGATTTCCAGTAGAGTTATATAACTTTGGGGATGAAACTGATCCTTCCATAATTCAAAATATATCGGCATATGTAGATGTTATAGATGAATTAAAAGATAATGTTTCTATATATGAAAAATATGAAATTATTGAAGGTGAAAGACCAGACACTCTTTCACAAAAATTATATGGATCAACCAAATACTATTGGACATTTTACCTTATGAATGATAGAATTCGTAGAAATGGTTTTCCATTAAAGTCAAATGATGTGGTTACTTGGGTAAAGAAAAAACTTCCAAATACAACTTTAGTTACAAGAGATTACTTTTTTACCAAAATGCAAATAGGTGATAGCATTACAGGAGTTACTTCTACTACAGTTGCCGAGATTATTGACAGGGATGTGAACTTAGGTCATATTGTTGTAAAAGGTACTAAATCGTTTACTAACGGTGAAACTATTCAAAAAACTGGAGATTCTACTCAATCAATAACTCTGCAATCACATTCAAGCGAACACCTCGCCGCCAGATACTTTACCAATGCCTCTGGTGAGCAAGTTGATATTGATCCGACAGTCGGCGGCGGCTCAAACACTGAGGTTACACATCTTGACTATTATCAAAAATTAAATGATGAAACTAAAATAATCAGAGTTATAAGAGCAGATAGTATTCTAGAGATATATGATAATTATAAATTATCATTATTGGTGGACTAGATTATGAGAACTCGTAGTATTGAACCAGAAAATAGATCACCATTTAATTATAATTTAAAAAAATGTGAAATTAGTGGAGAAAGAATGTCTGGCTCAATTGATTTGAGTGCAGTTTCCATTGAAATTAAAATGTTTGAGAATATAAATAATCCATTTATTAGTGGAGAAATCGCTATATTAGATAATGATGATTTGATGAACAGAATAGGTTTTTCTGGTACAGAAAAATTATCAGTAGAGATTGAAACCGAATTTGCAAATATAAGAAAGAATTTTATTGTTACTGAAGTCATTAACACGTTAAGTACAAATGGTAAAGACAAAGTAATTTTATTACAAGTTTTAGAAGATATTTCATTTTTATCTAAATTAATAAGAGTTTCTAAATCATACAGTGGTTCTCCAGACATCATAATAAAAAATATTTTAAAGGAACATCTTAACAGAGATATGTTTAATATATCATCTCAAGAACATAATGATGGGCCGATGAAAGTAATTGTTCCAAATTTGACGCCATTAGGTGCATGTGAATGGATACAAAGACGCGCAGTAACAAAAAGTGGTATGCCATTTTATCTTTTTTCAACTTTGTCCGATGATAAGATAAGGTATAATGATCTAGAATCTATATTAACATCTAAACCATTGAATGAAGGCAATTCGCCCTATTTTTATAATCAAGGAATTGCGAACAATAATTTGGATGAAAATGGGCAATCATTTATAATTAGTGATACTGCACAGTCTAATGCTGAAAATATGATAATGTTATGCCAGTTAGGTTTTATGTCTAGCACCTATACAAATGTTGATACTGTAAAAGGTTCTAAATTAGAGAATAAGCATATTATGGCAGATGTTCTTAAAGACTTGAAAAGTAGTGTTTTTAGATCAGGTCAAAAAGAAGCAATTATTGATACAACAAATACATTTAATAATAAAAAAATTCAAGAATATGATACAAGACAGATTACCAGAATTACTCCAACAAATTCATATGAAAATGAATATAAAAATTATAGTGAAGCGAATGATGTTTCTGCACATATGCTAAAAGCAAAGGCTATATCTTTAAGAGGAATATTAAGTAAATCTCCTATAGATATATCGGTGCCGGGAAGAAATTTCTGCCAAACAAATAAAAATGTTAGTATCGGTAATACAATAAATTTAGACTTTTCAAGGATGTTGGAGTTTGAAAAAAAAATTCAGCATGACCCAAAGAAATCTGGAACCTATATGATTCACGCAGTGCGACACGTATTTTCTGGGCCAAAATATATGGCAACGGTTGGATGCAGTCGCTTGTCTCAAAAAACTCCAGAAAGAGGATAATTATTATGCAACCACAAGATTTCTATGGTGATACAATGCGTTGGTTTGTGGGTGTTGTTGAAGATAATTTAGACCCTTTAAAACTTGGAAGAGTTAGGGTCAGGATACAAGGTCTCCATAGCGAAAGTTTAACTGACATTCCTTTAAATGACCTTCCTTGGGCGCAAGTAATGCTTCCAACAACAGAGGGTGGTATTTCTGGTATAGGAAAAATGCCTAGACTTCAGCCGGGTGCTATGGTGGTCGGTTTTTTTACTGATGGTATTAATTCTCAAAATCCACTTGTTATAGGATCAATTCCTACTATGGAATCTGAATGGAATAGTCCACCGATACACGGTTATGATGAAGGTTATCTTGAAAATTATCAACCGAAAGACTATTATGATGGGAAAGTTAAAAAGTTGAACTTACCTGGCGGTAGTAATCCAGAACAGTCATATCATTATTTTTTAAGCCAAGGATTTTCTCCAGAACAATCAGCAGGAATAGTTGGAAATTTTATGGTTGAATCTACTCCAAAAATGAGTACTAAAGCGAGAAATCAAGGTGATGGTAGAGATGGTAGTGATAGCATAGGTATTGCCCAATGGAACTCTGGTAGAGCAAAATCATTACATTCCTTTGCAGATACCAATGGATTAACTTGGGATGATTTGGACACACAACTTCAATTTGTTATGATAGAATTAAGGGGTACTCACAAGCATGTTTATACTGCAATGAAAAATGCTAAGACTATAAAAGATTCCGCATGGATATGGGAAAGAAAATATGAAATACCAAAGTTGGGTTCTCATCCAGAAAGGTTTAAGTTTGCAAGAGAAGTTTTTGCCACTTATATAACAACAGTTGATGAATATGAACCGCAAGCAGGAGAATAATAGATGCCATTAACAAATAGTATAGATTTTTCTCAAGTAAATCAAGCGTTAGGCGATTTGAAAAATGTTTCTGATCTTTCAGCAACAGCAGATAAGATGTTAAATTCCGCGAAGAATTTAGTAAATGTTAAGTCTACGCCACTTGGGAGTGAAGTTGGTGAGGTTGTAGGTGGAATTCAATCTTTAGTTCAAGAAGTAGATTACTTAGACCCAAACTCTTTAATTGAGAATTTAGGTGTTGCTAAAATAACTTCAGAACTTGAGGGATTTTCAGATTTACAAAAAATTCCTACTGGGCCTGTTATACTTGAGGCTCTTACTGGGTTGAGTTCAGAGTTATCTTCTATCCCAATACAATTAAACCAAATAATAACTTCACCTGCCCCAGCATCAATTGCTGCTAATTTAGAGTCTGTAATGGGAAAACTACCTAATGCTAGTGCTTTAAGTAAACTAAGTGGAAATTCTATAGACGCGCTTTCATCAGTTACTGATATGTTAGGTAGTTTAACCACCCTCTCACAAGGCATTGGTGGAATTGAAGACAAATTTAAAAATGCAGCAGCGACTTTTGAATCCCAAATAAATAATAATTTAGCAGATGTGAAGGGCGGCATCATAAATAGATTGTTAGAAAACACCAATCCTGTTATTGGTAATGAGATAACTTCATTGTCCAAAGGTTTATTAAATGCATCAGAACAATTAGAAACATTACAAAATGTTTTAAATGGAAGAAATGATATAGTATCGGACCTAATATCAGAAAAGATTTCAAAAGCGTTCCCTCTTGATGATATATCAGTCTTACAAGGTATGATTGGTTTGCTAGACCCATCTATTACAAATATGGTTAATTCTGGTAGTTTATCAGTACAAAATAAAACTTTGGGTAATAGGGTATCAACTAAGACTGAACAAGCATGGAAAAATCCAGATGAGAAATATGTTTTTACAAGGATTCATTCTTATGAAGAAATAATATCAGAATTTAGAGGTGCTACAAGAGAAATAAGTGAGGTGGTTGTTCATTGGAGTGCCACATATATTAATCAAAATATTGGTGCAGAAGAAATTGATCAGTGGCACAAAGCCAGAGATTTTTCAGGAATAGGATATCATTATGTTATTCGTAGAGATGGGTCACTGCAAAGAGGTAGGCCGTTGAATGAGATTGGCGCACATGCTAAAACTGGTGGTCATAATAATTTTAGTGTTGGAATATGTCTTGTTGGTGGATATAATTGTGCTAGTGGAACTAAAAATCCAGACCAATTCGCTAATAGTACATCTGTAAATAATGCACAGTGGGCTTCACTTAAAAACTTTTTAAGGGCGTTTTATTCAATCCATCCAGGAGGTCAAGTTTGGGGTCATAATGATACTGATCCAGATAGTAAAATTGATCCGGGCATATCTATGGAAAATTTTGTCTTTAAACATTTTAAAAAAAGAAACATAAGCATTGAGGGCCGAAAAAGTTCTATAAGTCCATCAGTAATTGCAACTGGTATAAGAGATGTTTCAGTATCAAGTGCAGTCGCTCCACAGACTCAAGAAGTCATTGAACCTAAAGCAAATACGCGAGATGGTCCTTTTGTGGGTTCACAGTATCTTGCAACAGCAAAAGGATTTTCTCAACACGCATCCTATCCAGAAATCTATGATTTTCAATATGTAACTGAAGATTGGAAAGATGCAAGCCGATATCCAATTGGAAAAAAATTCACTGAATATACTGGACACCAGTTCTACGAAAAAGGGTTTGACACAAATGTTTATCAAATATGGGAACATATAGTAGGTAGTACAGGCAGAAGAATACTAGTTCAGATTAGTGATCCAGCAACTGTAGCAAGATATGCTGAAATGGAGCGAAGTCAAGGCAGCATGGCAAAACTTAATAGAGGGTAAAATATGACAACAGAGATAGACGATATTATAACCAGAGAAAAGAATTTTCCCTTTGCCAATGAAAATCAAGGCATTGGGAAAGGTTTTTCTGATCCCTCAAATCAGTTTCCCAAAGCAGAGTATAGTGGAAAAAGTTCTATAAATGAATCTGCGCGAGGCGAAAACACAAATAATTTAAATATTAAAAATGGTATTCCTGGAAAAGGTATGGGTTACCAACCAGTTCACGATTATGATTACTCCAAAGTTCAAGTTGATGAGTCTCTATGCGGTCATGTAATTGAAGTAAACGACACTCCGGGTGGAGAGAGAATACTTTTGAAACATGCTTGCGGTGCTGGAGTTGACATACAACCAGATGGTACTATAATTATTAATAGTACTGGTAATAGAGTTGATATTTGTAATGGCGAACACACAATGACGATTGAGGGTGATGGTACAGTTTTATACACTGGAAATTTGAATATGACAGTTACTGGTGATTACAATTTAAATGTAAAAGGTGACTACAATATCAATGTTGGTGGCAGAAAAGTTTTAGATATAGTTGGCTCTTTCACCAAAACTGTTGGTGGAGTAATGAGAGAATATATTAAAAAATCCAAATCAGTGACAGTTCTTAAACAATCCACTAATACTTTGCTAGGTAATGTTACAAATGCAATTAAAGGTAGTTTAACAAATATCATAGACGGTTCTAGTGATTATTCACATAAAGGTTCTTTGACGTTTACCTCAGAAACAGATTTAGCGATAAGTTCTCCAAATATTAATATGGTTGCCGAAAATATGACTTGTATTGGTACTGCTGGAACTATTGGTGGTAAAGATATGATAACCTACTCTAAAAATATTTTTGTTAATGAGACCGTTCAAACTAAAAATTTATATATAACCAATAACGCCAAAGCAGACGGAAAATTTGTAGGTTATTTGGCTGGGAATGCTTCTGGTGCCTTATTTGCAAATAAGGCAGGAGTTGCAAGGTCTGGTATAGGTGCGAGTCCATCTGATCAAAAATTTGAAACGCAAACAAATTTTTCAGCAAATTTAGACGAAACTGCACAGCCAGTAGACTCTGAAATAAAAAGAATATTATCAGAAACTCGGTTTGGGATTAGACAATGTAGCGTTGATGGTGATGGTGGTATTACTAATTCAATAGATTTATCTGTTCCAACTGGTGGAATTACTGAGAAAGACCTAACAACAAGAGGTGTAAGATCAAAACTTAAAAACTCTAATAACTTACAAAACAATAAGTTTGTTTTAAGGCAAGTGAGTAAAGGAGTCCTATCTCCCACATATAGTGATCCAGCACCAACTGAATTGGGAAGAATGGTTAATAAAAAAGAAAATACAGTGGCAGGTTCTAAAGATATTGGGCCGCATGGAAGAGAGTCTAGAATTACTAGAACATTACATTCAGAGGCCGCAGAAACAGATAAGCATCATCAGTTGATACCAAATCCACTATTCAATCCATCAACATTAACTGTAATTAACTCAAACACAAAATTATCAAATAATACCTCAATATCAAAATTTTCTGCATCTGAGGGTGATTCAACGACTATTTCACATATAGTTGCCTTAGAGGATAGGAGAGCAATCGCAAGGAATCTTATTCCTCATGCCAGAATTATTGATCTATACCAAACTCTTGATCAGTTTGATGGATATTCTTTAAATGTTGCAGAAGGTATTTACAAACTAGGCCCAGAAGAAGTTGTAGAAAGCGAAAGTATTAATGACTTAAAGCAAACTGGTAGAGCAATAGTTTATGAATTAATTTCTGTTACAACTGGAAAAGTAGCATTAAGTAAAACCTATGATTTGGCTGTATATCTTAAAGATAATATCCAGTACGATAAAATGTCATTATACTATGATATATTAGACCCGAATGATACAGCACACCATGCTCAGATTGCAATAAGTACTCCGAAAATACCATCTAACTATAAATCATTTTTTAAAATGGATTTGGAGACACTATGGAATAATAATATTTTAAGTTCAACAGATTTGGTAGAAATTCCAGAACAAAATGTTGGTAAAATATCAGATTCAATGAATATTGTTGATGCATATGGTGAGGATTATAGTTCAAGTTAGATTAAAACTTTATAAATACTATAAACGAAAGCAAAGAGAAATTAAATGGCAAGAAATTTATCACTTGAAGATAAAAATTTAGGAGTATTATCTCAAATAACTTTGAGAACTTCTTCCTATAGTGATATTGATTTATCCTTTAGTAAAAGAAAAAACGGTGATATTTTTAAAAAAAATGATGCGGCTGCTGTAAAACAAGCAGTAAAAAACTTGATTTTAACGAATCATTATGAAAAACCATTTAATATGTTTTACGGTGGTAATATTGTAAGGCTCTTGTTTGATTTAGCAGATGACCTTAATTCAACTGAGGTTGAAAATCAAATAAGAGATGTGATTGAAAATTACGAATCAAGAGTAAGGGTGTTGGATATATCTGCTAATATAAAAGGTCAGTATAATTCTTGTTCAGTGATTATTACTTTTCAAGTTATCAACAGTAGTGAAATATTAACATTAGAAACAGATATTGCAAGGTTAAGATAAATGACAACAAATATTACATCAACTCAATTAGATTTTGATCAAATAAAATCATCCTTAAAAACTTATCTTGCGAATAGTACTGAGTTTAGTGACTATGATTTTGAAACATCAGGCTTATCAAACATTTTAGACGTTTTGGCATATAATACACATTTTAATGGATTGATAGCAAACTTTGCTACTAATGAGTCTTTTCTAAATACTGCACAATTAAGATCATCTGTAGTATCTCATGCTGAAGGGCTTGGTTATAGACCAAAATCAAGAAATGCGTCAAAATCAACAATAACAGCATCTGTTGATTTATCTGGAGTTGGGGGTAGGCCATCGTCAATAACTTTACCTATAGGAACAACATTCACGGCTTCAAATGACTCAGCATCATATCAATTTTCTAGTCGTGCGGCGGTGACCGCAAATGATGCAAGTGGGCTTTACACATTTGAAAATGTATTAGTTTACGAAGGTACAACAAAAACAAAAACTTTTCTGGTCGATTCTTTATCAACAAATCAAACATATGTTATTCCAGATGAAAATATAGATACAAGTACTCTTGACGTTAGGGTATATAATACTCCAACAACAAGTACTTATAGCACATATACTTTTTTAGAGGATGCTATTGAAGTGTCTGCGACAACTGAGTATTATGATGTAAAAGAATCTCCTAATGGATACTATGAGATTAATTTCGGTGATGGTGTGTCTTTTGGAAAATCTCCACCTGTTGGGGGAAAAATATTAGTGACATATAATGTAGTTTCTGGACCAGATGCAAATGGTTCTTCTACATTTTCTGCGGTTAACTCTTTATCGGTAAATAGTGTTGGTTATAACATTAGTGTTGGAACTCAAATCGCATCACATTCTGGAACAACCAGAGAATCTATTGAGGCAATCAAAAAACTCGCACCTATACAATTTTCTTCGCAGCAAAGATTGGTTACACCTTTAGATTATAAAGGTATGATATTATCTAAGTTTCCTACTGTTGTAGATGCAGCGGTTTGGGGTGGAGAACAGAATGTTCCAAAAGATCATGGAAAGGTTTATATGTCATTGAAGTTTCCAGATGGAACAAGTGATGCTATAAAAACATCTACACAAAACCAAATAAAAACATCATTTACTGATAATTTATCTATTATGTCTATAGACAATGTATTCGTAGAGCCACAAATCACATATGTTGAAACAACTACAGAATTTTATTATAACAATGGTTTAACATCGTCAACATTATCAACACTAGAGACTTTGGTTGATAGTTATATTTCAACATATTTTATAAATAATTTGGGTAAATTTGAAAATAAATTTAGAAGGTCGCCATTGCTAACAGGTATTGATAATGTTGATCGTTCTATATTATCTTCTAAAATGGACATAAAAGTTCAACAGAGATTTTCACCAATTTTAGGAAGTACGAATTCATATTTTTTGAATTTTCCAATTTCATTAGCATCATTTAACGATACCACACACACCATACAATCTTCACAATTTATTTACAAAAATAGCGTTTGCATTTTTAGAAATAAACTATCTTCAAATAAAATAGAGGTGTTTGTTCCTGCTACTGGAACTGTCCTTGAAACGGGAATAGGTTCATATAATAATATGAATGGTACGCTAACAATTAACACTTTTGCGCCAACTTCTATTGTTGGTGGGCTATCAGAAATAAAAGTATCGGCAGTTCCGCAAGATCAAGCAGTCATCTCTCCTTTAAGAAATTACATACTTACGTTGGATATCGGTGCCTCGCGATCTTATGGAAATGTAGAAAATACAGATCAAAAGATAGTATTATAAAATGAAAGAAAATAGAATTGATCATATTATAAAATCTAGTTTGGTAAAAGAAGTTTTACCAGAATATTTTGCCAGTTCTTATCCAAATCTTATAGCATTTATAGAGACATATTACGATTATATGGATTCTGATGGTCAATTTAATGATGTTATTAAAGACTTATATGATATCAGAGATATAGGAACTACTAAACTTTCATATATTGATAATATGTTTGAAGAATTTGCTTTGGGCATGGGGCAAGAATTTTTTAATGAGCCAAGAGAAGTTCTAAGAAACTTCGCGAAATTTTTTAGAGTTAAAGGTTCGCTATACTCAGCGAAAGGCTTTTTCAGATCATTTTATAACGATACTACTAGTGAGATTATATACCCCAAAAAAGACTTATTCATGGTTGGGGATAGTGCTTCTGAAATTGGCCCACATTCAACAAAAGTAATTCAAGATGGTGGGGTTTATCAAGTTCTTTCGGTACTCATCAGATCAAAAACATCACTTGGAGAATATGAAGATTTTTATAGAAAATTCGTACATCCAGCAGGATTTCATCTTGCAGCAGAAATGGAAATTAATACTGATACTTCAGTAACTATAAAGTCAGAAACCCCCACACCCACAGTTGATCCTGATCTAGCAATTGAGGATTCAAGTCATAAATTTTCTATGGAACACGTTGCTTTAGGTTGCACAGCGATTGTGCCTTCTGGAAACTGTGTTATAATAGAGGCAAGTAGTGGTGCATTTGATCCAGATAAAATTCTTTACATAGATGACTCGTCTGGAATGTTGGAGTGGGGATTGTCATATGATGCTTCTATTGGTAATATGTATGGGCCAACTGGATTTAGTCCAAGTCTTATTACTCATGAAAGAGTGAATAGTAAACCTTTAACACAAATACAATCTTCTATAGATTCTAATTACTATGCGTCTGGTAATCATTTTAGAGATCATAGTTTAGATAGTATTGATATTGGCACACTTACTGTTCAAAACTTTTGTTTTCAATCAGCAGCGGCTAATGCACCTTATGATAGTGTAGGAAATTCTCTTAATTTTCCAGCACCAAGATATAGAACAATTAAAGAGTTTTGCGACTGTAAAGGTGATTCTAACTATATAAATACAAAGTATAGCATAGGTTCAACTCTTATAAGTGATATTAAGGGAAAAACAATACAAGAAACTAAGGACGCTTTAATTTAAAGTAGGAAATAATATGGCATCAATTGTAACGGAAACACTCAAGCAAGAACTAATTCAACCAGTGTTGAAAAATATTACTACTGGTGTTAGTCCATCTTTTTATCTAGGATTATCAAAATCTCAATCTTGGGGGAATGGTTCTGATGCAGCATCATCGCCAAGAAATGATGTTGATGAGGAAAATGATTTCCGAAAAGGATTACAAAGTATAATAAAGATTAATTCTGCATCACTTGTTGTTAAAAGACAAAATTGGGCAACTGGTGTGACTTATGCTCAATACGATGATGAGAGAACTATGAGCCAATATGATTCTGATGGTATACCATATTATATTATGACTGACGCTCAAGATGTTTATATTTGTTTGGTAACTGGTAGAGATGTGAATGGTGCAACCGTTCCATCAACTGTAAAACCAACTGGACAAAATAATCATGTATTTGGAACTACTGATGGTTATAGATGGAAATTTGTATATAGCGTTTCCCCTTTAGAAGCAAACTATTATATGACGCAAGATTGGATGCCTGTTAGACACATAGAGAATGTTGATTCAAACTCAACTGGCGCAGAAAACAAACAATATGCAGTTCAACAAACTTCTAGACGTAGTGAAATCACCTCGTTTATTGTAGATAGTGGTGGGTTAAATTATACAGATTCTTGTAGAATACAAGTTAATGGTGTGATTGATGCTAATATTTTAGTGACAACTAGCGGGGGTGTAATAAAAAACATTATGTTCGCCGCAGATTCTAGCACTTTTCATACTAAAGAAGATTTAGATGGTGCGATATTAACAACTGTGCATGGTACTGGTACAACAGCATCAATCAGACCTGTATTTTCAAATGCAAACGGTATAGGTGCTAATGCTGCTGTTGATTTACGTGCTAAATCTATAATGGTAAATTCAAAAATTACTGGAAACCAAACAGACTTCATAAGTGGTCAAGATTTCAGACAAATTGGAATCATGAGAAATGTAAAAGATTCTCACGGATCAACTGGTAAATATTTCAATGACAATTCTGGAAATGCTCTATATCAAATGAAGGTAACACCAAGCGTAGGATTTACAAAAGATAGATATCTTGTAGGTGCTACAAGTGGGGCGAGGGCATTTCTTGACAATGTAGTTGATAGCAATCTATTTTATCATCAATTTGACTCAACAGGTTATGTTTCGTTTGTTGATGGTGAAACTGTTAATGAGGATGGTGGCTCTGGAAGCGGGGTCATATCTTCTAACTCTTCTAAAATTAAACCAGAGGTACACCCAAGGTCTGGTGATGTTTTATACATAGATAATAGAGCAGCAGTATCTAGAGTTGTTAATCAAACTGAAGATATTAAAATAGTTATTAAACTAGACAAATGTACTTGATAGAAAGAAACTATAATGGTTAAGACATACACCACAAACACTTTTACAAATGTCTACAAAGATGACTACGATGAAGATAAAAGTTTTCAGCGTATCCTCTTTAATAATAAAACGGCATTACAAGCAAGAGAACTCACTCAACTTCAAACTATTATCCAAGAGGGTATAAACCGCTTCGGAAAAAATATATTTAAAGAAGGTGCGGCGGTTTCTGCTGGTGGGGTTGCAATTAATAATAGATATAGATTTATTAAATTGAATACATCTTTAAATGCACTACCAGCCAACCCAAGTTCTTTAGTTGGTAAATCTTTTGTTGGGCAAACTTCTGGAGTGACTGTAAAAATATTAGAAGTTGTGTTAGCAGCATCTCCAGACCCTGCGACAATATATGTTCAATACACAAATACTCTTAGTGGAACATCTTCAACCGAAACGATTAACGTCACATCATCAGAAGAATTAGTTGAAAATAATGGATCAACTCGTTTGATAGTTCAAACAACTAATACGACAGTTAATCCAGCGTTTGGTTTCGGAACTAAATTTTCAAGCGCAAAGCAAGACTTTTTTACACAAGGTTTTTTTGTTCACGCCTCTCAGCAAGAAATAATAATTTCAAAATATACCAATGACATCTCAAAGGTAGTTGGTTTTAGAGTAGATCAAGATATCGTCACAGTAGATGATGATAATACTTTATATGATAATCAAGGGAGCGTTCCAAACCAAACCGCGCCCGGTGCAGATAGATTTAGAATTAAATTAGTACTTACGACTCAAGACCTTATAACATCAGGACAAACATTCGTGTATATCGCCAATGTTGTAAATTCAAAAATAACAGAAAGAGTTACTGGATTAGATCAATATAATTTGATTAACGATTTAATGGCGGTTAGAACAAATGATGAGTCTGGAGATTACACAGTTACACCGTTTTTCATAAGATTCGAGGATAGCGCATAATGGCGAAGATTAAACTAAGGGTTTCTCCCGGTAAAGCATATGTTAATGGTTACAAAATACAGAAAAATATTCCCACATTTTTATCTGTAAGTAAAGCAACTACAACTGAAACTATTACAAATGATAGTGTTGGTGCGGCATACGGACATTATGTTTTGATTTCGGTTTCTGGATTACAAGGTATTCCAAATACATCAGAACTTGGTGTTGTTCATATTAAAGATAGTGTTGCTTGGGGTGGTAATACTGTGGGTAGTTGTAGAGTTAGAGCAATTGAAAAATATGATGAAATAGTAGATTCTTCTGGTGTAGCGGTGGTTGCATATAAACTTTATATCTTTGATCTTCAAATGAACTCTACAAAATTCTTTTCTACTGATGCAAAGAGTATTGGTTTAACCACTAGCGATTATGCTAACATATATCAAGAAAACTCTAGGTCTATTATTCATGGCGCAAACAATAAAGGACTTCTTTTCTCAACATCAAATATCAGAGCAAAAGCGGTAACAAATCTATCAATTTATCAACAGAAGAAATTTTCAGCAACTCTGGCGGCAGGTTCTACAACATTAACTTTCACTTGTGCATCTGGTGAAGTCTTTTCTGATATATCCGATTGGATTGTATCAAATGGTTCTGGTACTATTCAATCGCACAGCGTGACTAGTGGAAGCCTTAACTCTTCATCAGCAACTATTAATAGTTTAGTCGCTACAGATACGAGTATAGATGAAACATTTACGATTATTGCTTATGTGTATAAAGCATCAGCCACTCTCGCATCAAAAACAAAACAAACTGGAACAAGAAATTATACGGTTGCTTGGACTGCTGGTGCCACTAATGTCTTGGTGGACTTAAATGAAGTTGATATTATATCTGTTCCAGAAATTAGATATGGGGATGCAACTGGTGATATTATTACTGATAAATTTGTATTGGATAATGGACAAAGGGACGCCTTTTATGAAACTGGAAAATTAAGATTAAAAAATGGTCACTCTTTAGATAATACTACCATTTGGGTTTCATTTACATATTTTGAACATGGTCAAGGAGATTACTTTGCACCTAATTCCTATGTTGGTGCTGGGTTTACTTATGATAATATTCAAACATATACTATGGAAAATGGCTCAGAAGTTGATTTAAAAGACGTTATTGATCTAAGACCATCCAAAGGCCAAAGTGGTAATAATTTCACTCATTCATCTGCAAGAGTTCCAGCAATTCCGAAACCAATATCTCTTATGACAGGAGATATTGAGTATTATTTGCCAAGATATGATAAATTAATAGTTCAACAATCTGGAGAATTTAAGTATATTGAAGGAACGCCTTCGTTTAGTCCAAAATTTCCAGATGTTCCATCAAACTCTATGGAAATTTATCGTGTGAGGGTCAATCCATATACATTGAATAGTAAAGATTTAACTTTCAGCATGATTGAAAATAAACGATATACTATGCGTGATATTGGTAAAATTGATAAGAGAGTGGATGACTTAGAAGAACAAGTAACACTTTCTTTGCTTGAAGTTGATACTAAAAACATTCAAGTGTTGGATGAAAATGGAAATCCTAGAACCAAAACTGGTTTCGTCGCGGATAATTTTTCCGATCAAAGTCATATAGATGTAACAAATCAAGAATATAAAGCATCAATTGATCCTCAAGAACAATTTGCACGACCTAAATTTAGTGCTAATAATATTGGTTTAGTTTACGATGATACACTCTCTACTAGAACTACAATTGTTGGAGATAATATCTATTTAGATTATACACACTCTGATTATTTAGAACAGAGTTTGGCATCTGGAACTGAAAATGTTAATCCATTTATGGTTATAGGATTTAGAGGGCATATTAAAATGTCTCCATCTAGCGATGATTGGAAAGAGATTGAATATCTCGCTGACAATATGATTGATGGTGGCACAAGACTTAATACTGATGCAGCAGTTCTTTGGAATGAATGGGAATGGAACTGGGGTGGTTCTGATTTAAATGGCCTTGACGTTGGTTCGGAAACAAGTCAAACAGGTGTCACAAGTGAAGAAGCATTTACCGATATATCCCACCATACTACTCGTAGTGGTGCATTTGGTACTAGCCGTAGACGTTGGAGAACTACTACTACAGGAGTTGCAAGAACAAACACTACAGTTGTAAATAGAATTGTCGGAAGCAGTACTGTTAATGAAGTTGTTGGTGATAGACTCGTTCAATGGGCATTTATTCCATTCATGCGTTCTAAAATGATTTTCTTTAGGGCGGCAGGGCTTCAACCAAATACCGAAATGTTTGCATTTTTTGATCAAATTTCTGTTGCTGATTGGGTCAAACAAGAATCATTTAACGCATATAATTCTCATAAACAAACTGAATATGGTAACAGTCAAGTAAACGCAACATCTCATCCTAGTGGTTCATCTAAATTATATAGTGATGGTAATGGTCAAGTTGAAGGTTCATTTTTTATCCCAAGTACGGATGCTATTAGATTTAAAACTGGTAGTATAGAATTTAAACTAACTGATATAACAAGTGTAGATGATAGTAAAGCAATAACTACTGCCTCTGGAATCTTTATTTCTACAGGAGTATTAGACACTAGACAAGAGGATGTTGAATCAACTAGAGTATTAGAAGTTGTCGGAACAACTACTGAAAGGGTTGATAGAGAAGTCACTGGATCAAATACCGTAAGAATTGATCCTCTTGCACAATCATTTACAGTTCATGAAGAAACTGGAGTATTCATTACTAGAGCCACTTTGTATTTTAAACAAAAAAGTTCTAATATGCCTGTTTGGATTCAAATAAGGCCAATGGTAAACGGTTTTCCATCTTCTGATGTAATTCTTCCTGGTTCTCAAAAACTACTAACATCTTCTCAAGTTTCTATAAGCGCAGATGCTACTGTTGGAACAACATTTGAATTTGATGAACCAATTTATTTAAAAGGTAATACTGACTATGCTATAGTTTGTTTAACAGATAATACTGATTATTTACTTTACACTTCAAAGGTTGGTGAATTTGTTTTAGGCACTACAGAAGAAAAAATAAACAGACAACCATTTTTAGGATCACTATTTAAATCACAAAATAGCGTAACTTGGGAAGCAGCACAATGGGAAGATATGAAATTCAAATTGGAAAGAGCATCTTTTGACACAACTGGTGGCATCGCTACTCTCAAAAATGCGACTGTACCTGTAAGAGTTCTAAGTAACAATCCTATTACCTTATTCGCAAAAGGCGCACCCACAACGGTTGTTGGTAAAACAACTGTTAAAGTAAATGCTCCACATCACGGATTAATTGTTGGGGATAGTGTTGTAATATCGGGGGTAGTGGACGCAACATATGGCGTTGCTGTTAACAATGGTGGTACGGCGCATACTGTAACAGAAGTTGATGCTAGTAGTTTTGCGTTTGTCTCTGCTGCCTCTGCAATAACTACACCTGCTGGAACTGCGGCAAGCGGAACACCATTATCTCCAATTGTAACTGGTGGAATTGCTGTAACTATAACACCGCAATATTCTTACAATTTGGCTTGGCCTAATATTGAAACTTTATCACCTATAAGATCATCTATTAATTTTACAAAAAAAGGTATTAGTGGAAAATCTTATGCTGGTAGTGAATCTCCATATGTTCAATACTCAACAGCAACAGCATTTATACCAAAGTATAATAACTATTATGCTTTCCCAAGATCAATAGCACATTCTACAAGAGAAGGTAGTATGGGCCACTCTTCACTTCTCGTTTATGGAACCATGACAACCACTTCAAACTTTGTTTCGCCAGTAATTGATATGCAAAGAGCATCTGTTAATCTGATTGAAAATATTATTGATAGTCCAGTTTCACAAGCGACTAGTGGCGGTAGTAAGGTTGTTCTTGATGTTGCAACATCTGGATATGAAACATATATACCAGAAACTGATGCCCTAAACGGATCAGCATCTGCAAAACATATCACGAAATCTGTAAGATTATTATCCCCAGCGAATGGATTGAAAGTTTTTGCTGGTATTAATAAACCATCTGTTTGTGAAGTTGAGTTGTATTATAAAGCACAAATGGGTGACGTTGAGTTTGACAGTGTTCCTTGGAGTTTAGCAACAGTAGATACTGCTATGCCAAGCGATGATGATAATATTACCTTCAGGGAATATATTTACACTATTGGTGGGGATACTGGCACAATGCCAGATTTTACTAAATTTAAATTAAAAATAGTAATGAAATCAACAAATTCTTCTAGAGTTCCAGCCATCCGTGATTTAAGAGCAATAAGTTTAGGTGATTGATATGTTATTTTCTAAAATTCAAGGCGAAAAGAATTATGTTAAAGATTTAGAATCTGGTGCTATAATTAATAGTGATTGTGTAGAAATTGAAAAAGCGAAGGTAAGAAAGAAAAAGATGCGAGAAGAAAAAGAAGAATTTCAAGTATTAAAATCAGAAGTGGCAGATATGAAAAATCTGCTTGTAGAAATTTCCAGAAAGTTAGGTGACTAATGGCTAGATTAGAAAATGTTGATCTCAGTAATTCAGTAAATGCTTGGAGAATGAAAACAAATCTTACCGCATCTTATGTTGGTGATTTGGATGATTTAAATACCACTGACAGTGGAAGCATTGTAGGTGCAGTAAATTCAATTCAAAATAAATTTGCGGTTAATGGTGAAGTTCAAGGATTAGCAAGGACTGCATTAGCGTTATCAACTGGTGGTTCGGGTACATATTCAAGTTTATCTTATGTAGATTCAGCAGGAATTGGTGGAGGGGTTTTCACGTTTACTTGTAATCCACTTACTCCAAACGATATTCCTAATTTAGATGCTGGAAAACTAACAACTGGAACTATTAATCCATCATTAATACCAGCAATAGATGCTGGGGTTATAACAACTGGAACATTAGCAACTGCGAGATTACCATATCTATCTGCAAATCAAACCACTGCTGGGCAATTTGATAGTGATCGTATCCCATCTTTACACGCTAGTAAAATTAATAGGGGAACTTTTTTAATCGGAAGAATACCTGATATTCCTTCTAGTAAAGTAGTGAGTGATGGTACTACAATACCATTAGAGGCAATGGACCCATCACTTGTAAGAAATAATCTTTCCACATCATATACTGGTACAAGAGTATATAATGGAACTAGCACTTTTTACAATACAGTTACTGTTGGAACTTCCGCTCTGCCTGTTACATCAACATTTAATGGTCAAATAAATCACGCTGGGCATATTATTCCAGACACAGATAACTCTTACAGTGTGGGTAGTTCATCATTTAAATATGCAAATATGTACGCGACAACATTTCACGGTAATGCTACGTCTGCTAATTTCGCTGACCTTGCGGAGAAATATACCACAGATGAAGATTACCCAATAGGAACTGTTATGATGGTTAATTTTGATACTAATGGTGAAACCACAAAATGTAGTACTTCTGGTATTCCAGTTGGTGTTATTTCAGCAGAACCAGCGTTTTTAATGAACGCTGAAGCAGAAGGACAAGCACTTGCTCTTAAAGGTAGGGTTCCTGTTAGAGTATGTGGTCAAATTAGAAAAGGTGAGGCTGTTTATACTTGGAAAAATGGGTGTGGTAGTACAGAATTTAATGGCGCACATATGATTGGAATATCACTTGAGACCAGTGATATTGAAGATGAAAAAATGATTGAGTGCGTTCTTAAACTTTAAATTGTCTATTGACATTCTAAATTATAAGGTTTATAATAACCTTAGTCATTAAAGGATTTTGTTATGATCACTAAAAGTCAATTCTTGAGTATAATCTCAAGTGATATTGCCTATGAGCAAAATATGGTCTATGCCATAGACGAAAATGGTAGAGAACATCTCATGAAAAATTTTGCAGATACACTTGCAAATAAAGATACAAATTCAATAAAAATTGAAAGAATGGAAGCATACAACGCAGAAATTTTTTCTTATTGTTTAGAACTAGAAGATATGTATGAGCATAGTGGTCCAATAACATGTCATTTATTTTATGCTGAAAAAAATACTCATTCATTCAAAAAACATACTGATCCAGATAATGTTGTTATATATTGTTGTGAAGGTATGAAAACTATAGCAATGGAAGGTCATACTATGGGTGGTGAACCAGTATTTACTTTGAAGGAAGGTGCAACACTACATATTCCTGCGAATACTCCCCACCAAGCATTTAATGAACATGAGGCACTTACTTTGAGTTTTGGCTTAGAAAAATTTATAGAGGATAAAATGAATAGTGTTTTGGTCAATATACCTTAAAACCACAGAAACTTGTCAATTAAACTGTAAGCACTGTTTTACTTCTGGTAGCAATGGTGCTAAAATTTATTGGAATACTGATAAGATAGTTGATTGGATACATAGATTTCGTGAAGAAAAACCTGCGAAGGGTGATGGTATTCATTTAGAGTTTCATGGCGGCGAACCATTTCTTGTACCTGTAGGGCAAATGAGAAAGGTGTATGATGCTTGTGATGGTCTTTGGGATAATATGAGTTGGGGAGCCACAACCAATTTAGTGTATAAATTAAAAGATCAACATAGAGAATTTATAAAAGGCCCACTTAGGAATAGGTTGGGAACTTCATGGGACCGTAAGATAAGATTTGATAATCAAAGACAATATAACTTATGGTATAAAAACGTCAAGTCTCTTTTAGCAGATGGTGTAACTATACGTTTGTTTATTAGTCTTACTAAAGATACTTTAGAAAAAGACCCTATTGTATTATTAAGATGGTGTAGAAGATTAGGAGTTCAAGAGGTATCTTTAGAGAGATTGACTAATAATGGTTCAGCGCGTGAAGCATCAGAAATATTTCCATCAAATAAAGAGTTAGATGCTTATTTTTTGAAAATGCACCAGCAAAGTGAAGAATATGGAGCGCGAGATTGGTTTGAAAATGATTTTTTTGAAAATATATACGCTAAATTTGAAAAAACTCAGACAACTTGTGGTACTTTTTGTAGAGATTGTGAAACAAAACTATTTACGGTAAATGGTGATGGTACAATAAGTGGTTGTCCAAATTCAGCACCAGAATTTCAGTTCGGAACTTTAGATGATCCCATTAAAACTCTTATAAATAGTCCTAGAAGAATAAGAACTATTATTGAAGAAAAAATGAGAAACCCCAATTGTCTTTCTTGTCCTGTTGCAAAATATTGTGGTGGCGATTGTCACCAATTAGGATGGGAAGGTGATGTGTGTGGCGCACCTAAAAGTTTAATGATGGAATTGGCAAAGAATGTCTAGGAGATAAAGAATGGCTATATCAGACCCTATTACAGAAAATCCTGTAATTACAAAATACAGACAGTTTGTAACTGATAAAATTAATAGTGCTATCGTGTTTGGTGATGATAATGTACCAGACGCATCTGTCGCAAGTTATTTTCATGGCACTAGAAGTGGTGTGACCACTAATCCTGATTTAATAGATGGACCTATAACAGCATCAAATATTTTTGCTGTTCTATTAAAGGATGTTAACAAATATACTAGAATTAGAAAATTTAATGCTACAAGAACGGTGACAGGTATTCCAGGTGGCAACACACCAATCGCAACACGCAATAGTGCTTCTACTGCAAATGCAGATGCTGAAAAAAACTTTGCGTGTGAATGGCAATCTGCTTTAGATGATGAAATCGCCGCGCGAAGTTTTAGGGGAAATACGCCCACATTTGGTGACCATATTTCAGCGTTCTTTGCAAAATATAATACCTATGGACTTGGTGGAAACCCTACCACAAAGCAAGAAGCAATAGACCTACAACCTGCTGCTCAAAGTGCATGTGTTGCAGCAACTCAAAAATATGGGGTAAGTCTAAGAAGTGGTGCTAAAATCAATACACCTTTAAATGTTAGTGGAGTCGGTATTCTAACAGCAAAACATAGTTTTTTTATTGATTCTAGTGATGTTGATCATTCAATGATTGTCGCAGGAGATTTGATTGACGATGCTGATATGGAGTCATTATTCAATAATCTATATCAAGCATGGAAAAGTGTTGCCTTAGACGGTAGTGTAACAGGATATAGTGAGTCTGTGTGTCATTCTAATTGCCATTCTAATTGCCATAGTGCAAGAAATAGGAGATAATTTGTTATGAATAACTATGTTACAGTGACTGCACCTTTAGGTATTGATGATTTGCAGAAATATTTTTCTGATGATAATGTTAATTTTATTATTGATTATGCAAATAGTGAGTTACAAGATGAGAAATTACTTGTCTATTTAAGTAACTTAGAATTACCTTGTGATATTAAAGTTGGAAAAGATGATTTAGAGAACCTTGCTAAAATTTATCTTCAGTTTCCGCAAATATTAAATATTAAAGTTTTAGAAGAATTTATTATTGAAGTTCTTTTGATGAGAAAAAACCTATCTTTAGAAGGTTTAGATTGCTATCAAGATTTTATTGATGATAATGAAGAAGTGATTGATACTTGGATTAAAAAGTTGGACTCATTGACGCTTTATAATATGTATATTATCCAAGATGACGAAATGAAAGATTGGGTAGTATCTCATAAAGAAGATGATACCGATGATATAAAAGGTATAAATTTTGTATCTGTATTAAAACATGAAGATTTTTATTACTACTACAATGGTTTAGATGAAAAAAACTTGACCTATTATTCAAAATATTTTAATGAATATATGTTTAATGGGAAAGGTTTATTCGATTATTGGTCCTATGAAAAAAATCCAATTTTCCTATTAACCTGGGGAGTTGGTGCAGGAGAAGTTTAATTGGATTTAGTAGATTTTATTTTAAGAGATAAGAGAGACAAACAACAAGAATACACAATTCATTTATTTGAATTTTGTAATCTGTCTTGTCCATTTTGCTGGCAAGACCACGATAACATTGTGGGCATTGATACAGTTTTAGATAAATTAGAATCAATAGAGAAATTTTTTGAAAAGGAAATGAGAAAACGTGTTGTTTTAAATATTATGGGTGGTGAGATATTCGCTGATGAAATTTTTGATGAAAAATTGAAGAACGACTATATTGCTCTTGCACAAGGTATAACAGATTTAGGAAAAAAATATAAGTTTGAGAGCATAGGAATTAATTGGGTCACTAACCTCGTAATTAGTAAAAGAGACTATGTGCGAGATATATTGAAGGCGTGTAGAGATATGGGTTGTAACTCAAAACTTGTAACTTCATATGATCCTAGAGGTAGATTTAACAAACCAAACTTAGAAATTTTCAAAGAGAATGTATATGATTT
>TARA_R110002073_G_scaffold118918_6_pt1 | contig 75042 bp, 69 predicted proteins | sample TARA_R110002073 | Tara Oceans TARA_R110002073 (sample SAMEA4397174) | marine metagenome | biome: Polar Biome; feature: [DCM] deep chlorophyll maximum layer (ENVO:01000326); material: water (ENVO:00002006), including particulate matter (ENVO:01000060) such as... | depth 40 m
GCGATGGGAGTTGATGTTGTTGAGTTGTTGTGTGTTCATCTGCATGTGGGAATTATGTGCGATGCAGATTGGCGGCACAAGTAGATTGTTGTGGAGTGCAGGGATTTTGCGCACAGGGGTTGGAAGTCCGGGTGAAGTTGTTTGGATATTGAACGAAGACATGTCGGCGCTGGGTGCGGTCCATGCATGGCACAGGGTGGGTTTGCCTAGGATGATGGAGATTGGTTTGGGGTGTACGGGTTCGTGACGGGCTCGATCCTGAGTGTGTTTGGTTTGTTCGATTAGTTATTCTTGCTGCGAGAGATTTCCATGAATGCGATTGATGTTCTTCGTTCTACTTACATGACGAGCCGGATGGTGCTTAAGAGTTATGCGGGGGATTTTACGGATGCGGAGTTGATGAACCGGGCGCACCCGGAGTGCAACCATCTTGCTTGGCAGTTGGGGCATTTGATTTCGGCGGAGTGTATGTTTGTTGATCAGTTGTCGGCAGGGAATGCGTTTGTGTTGCCTGACGGGTTTGCGGATCAGTATGGTCGAGAAACCCAGGGCGACGATGATGCGTCGCACTTTTTGGGGACAGCCGACTATATGGATTTGCTCGACAAGGTGCAGGACGCGACCTTTGCAGCGCTCGACAAGACGAGCGAATCCGAGCTTGATGAAGACGCACCGGCGATGTATCAGGCGATGTTCCCGACGAAGGGGGCGGTGTGGGTGCTTGTCGCGACGCACAACATGATGCACGCGGGGCAGTTTGTGGCTGTGCGGCGGGCTTGTGGGAAGGGTGTTGTGATTTAGGGGTGGTGTGCGTGGGTGGCACCCAGCGAGGGTGCAATAATGAATCCATATACACTTAATAAATGGTGGGATTTGGCAAAATGATGATTGCATTAGATAGCGATATGAATGAAAACCGTGCGTGGGGAATGCGTCTTCTTGATTCTTGGCAACAAGAAGATCATGTCGATTATGATGTGTGGAAATATTCCGAGTTGATGGCAAGGGTGGGCCACAGACTGGTGTTGCCATTTTCTTATGTTGATTCGAGCGGCGAGGAGTATTCAGCGGATGTGGTCAGCACGTTCATGTTTTGGGTTAAACCCGTTTTGCTTTTTGGCAGGGCCAAAGTATTGGTTGTGATACGACCAGATAGTTTAATTCATACCGTCACAAGCCCGAGCGTTGTGAAGCATCCCTATACAGTGGATACTAGCAATGTACGTGTCGCTTTGGCTGACTGCCTAGCTATTGCAAGGCACAAGGGTTTTCGGAATGTTTTCGATGATAGTGGGAAGGGGCCAATGATCACTAGTTGGTATTGCGAACTTCGTAAAAATTCAGTTATCAGTTCTTGATTTTCTGTATTGCTGGGGGCCCTGCTTATGCGGAGCATGTGCAGGTATTGTGTTTGAGGGGAGAAGACATGCAGGTGCCGAAGACGCCACCAGCATGGCACCCGGCACGCGGGCAGTTTGTGGCTGTGCGGCGGGCTTGTGGGAAGGGTGTTGTGATTTAGGGGATGGTTGCAGAAGAAGTAAACTCGTGGCATCTGGCGGTTGGGATTGTTGATACAATCTGCATATGAAGATAGAAATTGAAATACCGGAGTACACGCGAGAGCGTGGATTGATCTCAGGCTCGATCCCTGGGGGGACGATACAGGTTCGTTCTTATGGGCCGACCTTTGGTATCGAGGGCGATCGGGATGGGATGATTACTCTCGCTATGTCGCTACTCGCAATTGCGCATAATTGGGATGCCGCTCCATACAACAGCCACATCCATTTGGATCCACCGGATCTTTTGGAGGATGAATCTTCTTCGATTGTGGTTCAGAGGCTTCGGGAATCTTGAACAGAGCGAAGTTGGTTGAAGCATGGTACGAAGCAACTTTCAACGAATAAATTTCATTCATTCATTGGGATACAAGAAATTCGTTCTTTGTCAAGTTGCTTATAAAACCAATATGGCCTTGAAAATTTTTGAATTGCGTTGTATTTGATAGTAGGTAATTTGGATGGCCATTTTACATTTAGTTTTAGTGTATGGTCGTAACAGATTTTCTCAGAAAAAGTAGCTGTGAAACGATACTCAGACTCCAACGAGTATTTTGTCTTCTTAACAAGATTCCCACATACGCCTGAACTATTTTTCAGTATCTGTTTTTTAGATGGTGAATAAAAAACATGTCCGGATTGGAATGACTTTAGTGGGAGATTTTGTCCAATAATAGCTTCTCGAATGGAATAAAAGACCTTCCTGATTGGCATGCTAATAACTGAAACACTTGAATTTGGACCATGAAAATAGCTTGCCAAATTGGGTGAACATCGCGTTGACAAGCAAATGCAGAATGTGTTAGGGTTTGGAGCTGTATGGGTAGACATGTTTCTAAAAGTTGTACCTTTTGTTGATCTAGTTTGTTTGATTCCGCCAAATGTAAAATCGCCATCAGGGACTCTAAAGTTGTCGCCAGACTCGAGTACTGATTGACCTTCGTTAAGATCGGATTTTGCTTCTCCAAGATAGTTCAAAGCCATATATGGCATTGAACGCATCCACACACTTCCCGATGCAAATAGTCCTTCTATATCAGTGTGGTCATACCTATACAAAACTTTCGGTTTATCAAAGGCATTGAAGGCATCTTCAAACTGTCGCTGACGAATTCCGCACAACTTTTTATCTATGAGCATTTGTTTTAGAATAGTTTTTGAATGGATGCGTGGATAAGCACTTAGGTGATCCATTTTATCCCAACCAATCTTTCGCTTTGAGTCTTGCGGGGACATATTCCTCGGTTACATAAGAGATGTCTTTGGTGATGAGGGATTCGACTTCCATTTTGAAGCCGTTGGTGAGCATTTTTTTGATTTCTTTTTGCCACTGTTTGTCTTTTTCAAACCAGGGGTAGGCGGCGATTTGTTTTGCTCGTTTGATGTCGCGGTCGTTGAGTTCGATTTTTACATCGTCGGATAGGCCGCAGCGTTCGAAGTCGATTGATCGGATGCCGAGGTATTTTGCGTCTGGGATTGCGAGTCTTGAGGACTCGAATGCGAGTGAGATTGAGCCTTGTTTGATGACGGAGTAGATGTAGTGTCCCCAGGGGTCGCAGTCGAGGAGGCAGTAGACGGGGAGGTTGTGCTCTTTGTTGAGGCGGTGGAGCATTCGGCGGACGCCTCGGGTTGGTTGTCCTGAACCTTCGGTGAGGATGCAGTTGTGTTTTTCCCAGAAGCGGTCTTCGTTGAAGCGTTGCCATACGGTGTCTTTTTCGACATGGAGGATGAACTTTGCTTTGACATCTTTGAACTGGATGACTTCTGGTTCGCAGATTGATGGGATTGCGTATCCACCGGAGCCCATTTTTTTGCAGTTGATTTCATCGCCGTTGTCGACGACGGTGATGTTGCCGACCATTGTTCCGCGTTTTTTGGCGAAGATGTGGAGTTCTTCTCGCAGTGAACCGAGTGATACTTCGAGGTCTTCGAGGATGCCGTCGGATTCGGTCTGGTCGTCGAATGTTTTTTCTTTGGTGCCTTCGATTGTGTGGAGTGATTTGTAGAACATACCACGCAGGGAGAGTGTTTTGTCTGCGGTGAGGAGTTCGTCTACGGACTTGCCGTGGAGGAGGGTTTGCATGAACTTGCGAGCTTGACCTAGGTTGAAGAGCTGGCGGGTGCTTGTGGAGTCACCCATTTCGAGGATGCCTTTTTTGGCGTTCCAGTTTGTGTTTGATGATGTGCGGAGGGGGACATCCATCTCGGGTTCTTTGTCGGCTTGGACAGCGGTGACGATGCCTTGCGCCATTGCGGAGAGCTTGATGGATGTTTCTTGATCGCGTTTGCCTGCTTTGTTTGATGACGAAGGGGCGGATCTTCCTGTGGAATTTTTGGAGACTTTTTTAGTCACTTTTTTCTTTGCGACTTTTTTGACGACTTTCTTTTTTGTGGTTTTTTTAGCCATGACTTAACCCCCGAACAGCCCGGAAGCCGCCTTTGCTGATTTCTTTTTGGTTGTGCGTTTTTTTGATGTTTTTTTGGATACGCGTTTCTTTTTGATGACTGGTTTATCTTTGGATGCTGGGGTTTGTGGTCGTGCGTCGAGGTCTTCGAGGATGATGACATCGTCTGCTTTGGCGAGCTTGCCTGAGTCGTCTTTGATGAAGTTTCCTTCATCGTCGAGTTGGGCGTCGGCGATCTCGGTCTTGGCTTTTGCCTGTGCGAGGAGGGCGTCGTAGAGCTCTTGGGTGTCGGTACCGGTGAGGTAGTGGCAGGCGCGGGAGATCTCTCCGATGTATCGTTCGAAGACATCTCGTTTTTGTGCGTCGCGTTTCATGCGTTGGCGACGGCGGATGTATTGTCCGAGCTTGCGGCCGCACTCTTGGAGCGCGAGGGACATTTCTTTTCTGATTTCGTCATAGTCCGCGATTGCGTCTTTGGATTCTGAGGTGAAGGGGACCCATACGGATGCCATGTGGATCATGACGACGAGCGGTCCTACGGGCACGCCGCCACGGGGTTGTTGCATGCCGTAGTTTTTCCAAGAGGTGTCGATTACGGATTTGAATGCGGAGCATGCGGATTGTTGGTGGAGCAGTGGGACACGGTTTGCGTAGCGGATGACGCGTGCTTGTTGGTCACCGGGGAGGTTGCCGCCGAAGGCGATTGCGGCTTCGATTTGGAAGGGGTTTCCTCTATAGACGGCGGGTTTGCGTGTTGATGCGGTGTAGAACTCTGCTTTGACGCCTTTGAGCAGACCAGCGAGCATTTGTTGCACGCCGATCGGGGAGAGGCAGTCGGTGGGGGGGGAGCGGAGCTTTGTGTTTTGGAGTGCGGTGTAAATTTTTTCGGCGTCGGAAGGTTCAATTGTTTTCACCCAGGTTTGCCCTGAGTATGAGCTGCCTTTGCTTGATGCTTCTTTGGTGACCGCGGAGACAACAGATGGAGGGACGCGGCAGAACTCGTTTTTGAAGAATCCTGAGAGTTGTTTTTGCTCGGTCTTGTTGAGCATGGTGAGGAATGTACCGAGTTCTACGCCGTAGGGATGGGGTTTGATTTCTTCGGTTTCAGGTGGGAGCTCATCGACGGTTCTTGGGTAGAGGATGCGATCAGAGAATACCTGTGTGCGGAGGATGCCGTTGGAATCCGTAGCGATTTCTTCTGCGGATTCTGCGAGGTCTGGGTTCTCGTTTGCTTTGTCGGGTGGGATGAAGGTGATCTCGCAATGGGGGTTGGAGATCGCGGTTTGTTCGAGGTAGGTTTCGACGGAGCCTTTTCCTCGGAAGAACTTTGCTTCCATCTCGATGGCGACGCGTGTGCCTGTTCCTTCTGGAAAATCTTCGGTTTCGATATCGACGGTGACTTCAGGTTTGTTTTTTGTTGTATCCATCGCGAGTTCGAGATGGTGTGCTGGTTTGTTTTTGTGTGGGCGGGTGGTGATGACCATGGGTTTGCCTGTGGTCATGAGCCCGTACATGCCTGCGGCGGAGATCCCGATGCCTTGTTGACCTCGGGACATTTTTAGGCGGTGGAACTTTGAGCCGTAGAGGAGTCGGCCGAAGATGTTTTCGACTTGCTTGCGGACGATGCCTGGGCCGTTATCAGTGATGGTGACACGGTACCTGCCTGCTTTTGCGGCACTTGGCGGCGGGGTGATCTCTTCGATCTTGACTTCGACAGCGGGGAGGATGCTTGCTTCTTCGCATGCATCGAGGGCGTTGTCGACTGCTTCCTTTACGGTTGTGAGGAGTGCTTTTCTTGGATTGTCGAATCCGAGGAGATGGCGGTTTTTGGCGAAAAACTCTGAGACGGAGATGTCTCTTTGTTTCTCTGCCATTGATTCGGCGTTTGCACGGGTACGCTTTGTTGTTTTTTTCTTTGCCATCCCACCCTCCTTGGCGGTAAACAGTGAATTGGTCACTGGGATCTTGTTGGTTGAGTTGAGGATAGCACATTCGAACGGGTAATGGGCGGTGTTGTGGAGAGGAAAAGTGCCCGATTTAGCGAGAAATGGCGAAGGCGGTGATGAGTGATGGATTGCAAAGTCTTTACACAAACAACATGTTGTGTTTGAAGACTTTGGTGTTTGGGGTTGTACTATATGTGTCTGTGGTTGGTCGTCTTGACCGAATACAGGGAGGTATCGCAGATCAATCACGGTTTGAGAGGCCGTGCTGGGGTATGTCAAAATTGAGAGAGAATGCCAATCAGTGTTGATTGGTTATAAACCTGAGAAGGAGAGAACTATGAAGGCAGTAATTTTTGCAGGAGCACTCGCAGCTCTGGCAGGCACAGCTTCGGCTGGCACCGTGATCGCATCAACAAGCTTCGAGAATGCAACCGTTGATGGACAGTATGTTGACCTTGGCGATGCAAGCGTAGATCACGATCTCGTGAACAATGCGGGTCAGTCAATGGTTGACTTCCTCAACGATGGCGTTGAAATGGGCTTTGATGCGTACTACCGCAACACCCGTAACGATGTTGGTTTGACTGACGGTGATTTCGTTGGAGCAACAAACTTCGCTGGTCAGGTTGGTGCATTCACCGATGGCGTTCAAGGTTATGAGCTTTCAGATGCTGACGGCACCATGGGCTTGTCATTTGATACCGTGAACTTTGCTGGTTCATGGGGCATGTCAATGGACATCTTCGTGAACGAGTCTGGCTGGGAAGCTGACGACAGCATTCACATCTGGGTTGAAGTTGATGGCGGCACAACTCTTGATCTGATCAATACCACCGGCAGCGACATCGATGACCTTGGAATCGAAGCAGCATGGCAATCGCTTTCAGTTGATTTGAGCTCTTACACAACAGCAACTTTGTTTGTTGAACTCGAAAGCAACTCAGGCAGCGAAAACTTGTACCTTGACAATGTCGTATTCTCAGCGGTACCAACACCGGGTGCATTGGCACTTCTCGGTCTTGGTGGCCTCGTGGGTGCGCGTCGTCGTCGTGCATGAATGAGTGATTGGATCACACAGCGGGCATAGGTATCGCCCGTGTCTGCTTGGGAGTGTTTCTTCCGGGCATACAAATCAAACCTGACCCATTGCGGACGCCCTTGTTGGGCGTCCGCTTATTTTTGAACTATGGGTAGTTTTCTTCGTATAGTTTGGAATGGGGAATGAAGTTGATGTTGGTGTCGGTGAGTTGCAGCCTTGCAATCGGTGTGGGTATCAGATTGTGTGTGATAAAGGTGTGCAATGCCCTGAGTGTGGGCATGTCTACGGAACAAACGATGTGTTGGTTGCTCAGCGGAGGCGAGAATCAATTGCCGGGGCGGATGAGCGGGTAAAGAAGGCAATGGTCCGGTGGGTACTGATTTGGATTGTGTATCTGGTTGGTGGGCTTGGTGCGATGTGGGGGATTGAGGCGCGGTTGCCTTGGGACATTGGGATTGTGTTGGTGACGGTGTTGAGTGCGCTGATTTGGGGGAGTATTGGGCTTGGATGGATGGTGTCGCGGTTAGCGCCTGTGTTTCAACGGCGGTTGCTGTGGTTGGGGTGGTTGGAATCGTTGCCTTTGATGCATATGTCGTGGTTGAGTATTTCTGGGTTTACGGTTCTTGGATCGGTTGTTGCGCTCGGTGTGGGGATGTTTGCAGCGCCTGATTGGGATGGTAAAGATTTTAGTGGTGTGAATCTTGTTCTGGTTGGGTATGTTGGCTTAGCGTTTCTTGTTTGGGGGGTTGGTTCGATGGTGATGTTGTTTGCTTGGCCTGTGAAGATGAGTCAGTATCTGGCGGAGCGTGAGGTTGTTGGGTTTCAGCCTGGTATTGGTGGGATGTGGTTGGCGGGGGTTTTTGTGTATTTGATGGCGTGTATCGTCGGATTCTTGGGCGGATATCTTGGGGCGGGTTTTATCATGAGTCTTGGTGGATAAGTCTGTGTGTTTCGCGGAGGTTATGGGCTATGATGTTGGCCCTTCTCAGCGGGTGCTGATGAAGATTTCAAGGACTTTGAAAACGACCACTCGACTGGAGAATCACGATGGAAACCACACTTATTATCCTCAAGCCTGATGCTGTTCAACGCGGGCTTATGGGCAAGATCATTACTCGCTTTGAGGACAAGGGACTCGCGATTGTCGGCATGAAAATGATGACGATTTCGAAAGAACTCGCAGGGACTCATTACGCGGATCATGCGGGCAAGCCTTTTTATGATGGGCTCGTTGGATTCATGACCGCATCACCTGTTTGTGTGCTTGCGATCCGTGGCGTTGGCGCGATCGCGATTGCTCGTTCGATGATGGGTGCGACCTTTGGTTCAAAGGCAGACGCGGGCACGATTCGTGGCGATTTCGGTGTGTCGAACTCGTTTAACTTGATCCATGGTTCGGACTCAGCAGAAGCGGCGAAGAAGGAACTTGGTTTGTTCTTCGGTGAAGGCGATGTGCAGGATCTTGATCGTGCGATTGAGAGCTGGGTCTATGACATGTCCGGCGGCGATCCTGAGTAAGCTCTGATTGAGCGATATAAAAAATAAAAACACCTAATAAAAACACCCCGAACAATTCGGGGTGTTTTTTTACAAGTTGGATATTGCGATTCGCTTGTCGATGTTTTAGTGCGCGGTTGCGGGTTTGATTTCGCCGATGACTGATGGTGAGTCATCGATTTCGATGACGATTTGGTCGGCGATTTCTCGGCGATGAATTTCGACATCTCTTGGGAAGTCGAAGGCGATGCGTACGCGTTCGCCTTTGACTGATGCGATGCGTACGACTCCGATGGGATTTTGTGGGTCGCCGATGACGACTTCTTCGCCTTCTCTTCTTGTGATTACCAGCATCCGATGCTCCAAACTTCGCTTGACCTTCGTTGGTCGTTGTTGTTGGAGTATATCACTGTGTGGGCGGTTGGCCAAGGAAATTGTTGCAACTCGTGCATTGGTGAGGAATTACATGCGCAATGTAGAGTGGGTTTGGGATGTTAGTTCTGGCTTACCGCTTCTACTGCGGTGATTTCGGGGATTCGGTCTTTGAGGTTGCGTTCGATGCCGATGCGGAGGGTCATGTCTGAGGATGGGCATCCGACGCAGGCGCCGTGCATGCGTATTTTGACAATGCCTTCGTTGGTGACTTCGACGAGTTCGATGTCGCCTCCATCGTTTTGAACGGCGGGTCGGATGCGGTCGATCACGAATGCGACTCGATCGTGCAGTGTTTGCGGGGCGTTTTGTGAAGCAGTGTTTTCGGTCATGAGCATGGGTGTTCCGTATCGAGCGAAGGATTGGACATCGCGATATTATTCTAGTGTGTTGAACAAGTGGGTTCCACTGGGAGGAGACTCTACACTCACTGCAATGCTCAATAACAGACATAGAGGAATAGAAATGCCAATGATGATGCGAACTTGTGGTGTACTGGGGATTGTGGCGGCGATCAGTTTGGGGTTGCTGGTTGGGTGTTCATCGAGTTCGGGCTTTACTCCCAGTGGGAATCCGTTGCTGGATTTGCGTAATCCTGGTTTGCTTGAGCGGGATCGGATTATTGCTGCAGAAGCTGCTTGGGCGGAGGTCGAGGCGGGTGTACGGGTCCGGGAACGGACGCGGACTGCATTGAAAAATCTTGCGTGGTCAAATGCGACGGGATCGGCGCTGCGAATGACGGCGCTTGAGTTGTTGATGTCTGATGATTCAGTTGAAGGTGAAGCGGATTCTCGTGCGATGGCGCGGTTGCTTTTGCCAACTGAACGATCGCCCGAAGCGGTCAGGATACTGACTGATCGAGCGGTTGAGAGCGGGTGGGAAGAGTTGGTGCCTGCGTTGGTGCGGAGTTATGCGAGGCCGAGCCCGAATGTGCCTGATGGGCAACGGGATGAACGAGCGGCGCTGTTGGCGCTTGTCCCGGGAGTTGCGATCGAGCGGATTGTCTTCGATGTGTTCTTGCGTCCATCGTCGGGGGCGGGCGATGAGCTTGAACAGAGTGTGTTGCGTTCGAATCAGCGGACACGCGATGATGCTTGGGGGTTGTTGGCGCGACTTGATCCTGATGGGGATATGCGGCGAGGGTTTATCGATTCGATCGCGTTGACTGATGTTGAAGAGTCATCTCGGTTGGTGGTTGCGGATCTGCGGGAGGCAAAATCGCAGCTTGGTGTGATGCCTGATAGCGCGATGGAGGTTGAGTGGTTGGCGAATCTGCGTCGTCATCCTGATGAGCGCAATGAGCGGTTGAATACACAGTGGTGGAGCGAGACTGCGGCAGCGGTTGCGATGCTGAATCAACAGCAACGCGACGGGCTTGTCTTGCGTCATCTCGAACCGATCCGTTGGGCGGCGCAGAATCGTCCGGGTTGGACTTCATTGGATCGTCAGGGACTCTTCGTGGTTTTGAGCGAACGGTTATCTAGGCGGGTGCATCATAAACGCAAGCATGTGAAGGGCGAGGACCCGCGCAAGGAGCGTCTGGGCGATTGGGCGGATGTGCTGAGCTGGGGTGATTTGATTTCGATCCTGGTGGTGGATGATGCGATCGGTAATCCGGTTGTGATTGAGCAGTTGTTCACGCAACGGGCGCTTGATAAGAAGGATACTTCGACTGAGTACGGTGGGGTGATTGAAGAGGGCGGGGACCTTGGATTCCGCGCGGTGTTGTATCGTCCTCGTTCGAGGGATCGGTTAAGCGACGAGCGGTTTGTCGCGTCGGATGATATGTTCCGTTTTTCGGATCGGTCTTTGGCGCATTATCACATGCATGTGAACAAGCGGAACAACAATAACTATGCGGGGCCTTCGATGGCGGATTTCTTCAATGCGAGTCAGTCTGGTCGGACAAACTTGGTGTTTACATCATTGGGTAAGAGTGAACTGAATGTCGATTTGTATCTGCCCAGCGGCGCGGTGATTGACCTTGGGCAGATCGAACAGGTGAAATAGTTTGCAGAAATAGCGCATGCTTTGCATGAATATTTGTGAATGAACATGCCCTATTGAGTTTAAAGTATGATTGCGAAAAATCGGCTTTGAGGTTGCTTGAAGCGGGTTTTGGAGTGATCCTAGACTCGTTGGTGAAACTTTCAGAAACAGAACAACGCGTAGCGGATGCCATCAGTAAACGAAGGCATGACTTACTTGAGGACCTCCGATTGCATGTCGGGATTCCTACGGGGGGCAATAACCAATCGGCGATCGAGGAAACTCGTGAGCGTTTTGGTATTCGTCTGCAGGAGCTTGGAGCCAAGTCACATATGGTGCAGCCTGAATCCAAGCCTGATTGGTTGATGGGGACGGCGGGGGGGTACATGCCTCCGACGGCGGTGTGTGAACGACTCAACGGTGCAACGAGTGGGCGTGTGATGATTGCGGGGCATCTTGATACGGTGCATGATCCTGAGGGAGATTTCCTTGATCTTTCGATTGCGCCTGGGGGAAAGACTGCGGTTGGTCCTGGGTGTGTGGATATGAAAGGTGGGTTGGTGATCGCGGTTGCGGCGCTTGAAGCGCTCGAAGAGTGCGGGGTTCCTGCGAACTGGACCTTTACGATGAATGGTGATGAGGAAACAGGGACTTATCATTCGGAGAAGGCGCTGAAGGATCAGGCGAAGTTGCACGACTTTGGATTGGCGTTGGAGCCTGCGCTTCCGGGCGGAGAGCTTGCGATTGAGCGGATGGGTTCTGGGCAGTTTATGATCGAGACGATCGGTAAGAGTGCGCATGTTGGGCGTGCGTTTACCGATGGACGGTCCGCAGTGGTTGAGCTGGCACGATGTATTTCTGAGTCGGCGAAGTTCCCTGAACCTGGCCGGGGGAAGATATTGAATATCGGACCCATTAAAGGTGGGGTTGCGACGAACGCGGTGCCTGATTCTGCGTTTGCTTGGGGGAATGTACGGTTCGCGGATAACTCGATTGCCGATGAGTTAGCGGTGCAGCTTGATGCTTTACAAACCGAGGACGGGGCGATGCCTGGCGTGATTGTTCGGCGGAGTTTTAATCGTCCTGCCAAGCCTTTGATTCCTGCGGTTGAAGCGTTGGGGTTGCGGGCGCGTGGTGTTGCGGAAGCATTGGGACAGAAACTCCCGTTCGCATCGACTGGCGGGGTGTGTGATGGCAATGTGCTTCAGAGTGCGGGGTTGCCCACGATTGATACACTTGGTGTTCGGGGTGGCGGATTGCATACCCCGGATGAATGGATTGATTTAACGAGTCTTGTTGAACGCTGTCAGTTGCTCGCGATTTTGGTCGCGCGTTTGTCTGCAGGCGGTTCCGAGGAAAATAGGTAAGTTTTTAGGACAGGAGTTCAACATGACAACGACGACAACAACTGGAACAATTGGTACTGGGATCATCAACAGCGAGGCGATCAATGCGACGATTGATACGCTTGTTGAGCAGGTCAATGAGCAGAATAGCAAGATTACTGATATCTGTGGACCGAAAGCGGAATTGGCAGAATCATTCCAAGATCTGCTCGATCGGTGTGCGGCGGTCAAGGGACGCGGGTTGATGTATCCGTCGCTTGGTTCGGGAGCGGGTAACGGCGCGCTTGTCGAGATGGCTGATGGTTCGGTGAAGTGGGATATGCTCACGGGGATCGGTGTGCATTTTCTTGGTCATGGTCATCCAAAGGTGATCAAGGCGCAGCTGGTTGGTGGGATTAATGAAACGACCAAGCATGGAAACTTGCAGACGAACTTTGTTGCCTATGAGTTCGGCGAGCGTCTTATCGAGTTGGCATCGAAGAACTCTGGACTTAAGCATGCGTTTATGACGACATCGGGTGCGATGGCCAATGAGAGTGCGCTCAAGGTTTGTTATCAGAAGAATATTCGTTCGGCGCGCGTGATCGCGTTTAGTCATTGTTTCATGGGTCGAAGTGTGACGATGGCGCAGATCGGTGATTCAGCAGGCGGGCGTCAGGGGATTCCGTTGTCGACGCAGGTGGATTACATGCCATTTTGGAGTGATGTGGTTGCTGAGGAGTTTGGTGGCAAGCAGAAGTACATTGATCACTGTGTGGCGCGGCTGCAAGCGTATATTGATCGGTACCCCAAGCAGCACGCGTGTTTCATCTTCGAACTTGTTCAGGGTGAGGGTGGATTCAATGTGGCTGCGAAGGAGTATTTCAAGGCGTTGATGGAGGTTTGCAAAGCGAACAACATCGCGGTTTGGGATGATGAGATCCAAAGCTTTGGGCGCACGCAGGAGTTGTTTGCATACGAGATGTACGACCTTGGGGAGTATATTGATGTGCTTACCGTTGGTAAGATGGCGCAGGCGTGTGTGACGATGTTTACTGAGAAGTACAACCCGAAGGCGGGATTGCTCAGCGGTACTTTCACGGGTTCGACGACTGATTTTACGGTTGGGAACTTGTTGCTTGATGAGCTCTCATCGGGTGATTATTACGGTGAAAATGGGTTGTTTGCAAAGCAGCACGCAGCGTTCTGTGAGCAGGTTGAGTTGTTGATTGCGAAGCATCCTGATTGGTTCCCTGATGTTGCGCAGGTGAAGGGATTGACCGGCGGTGTTGGCGGCATGATGCGGTTTACGCCTTTCGGCGGTGACAAGGTCAAGGTTGGCAAGGTCTGCAAGTATGCGTATGACGAGGGCGTGATCTGTTTTTATTGCGGGCATGGACCATTCCATGTGCGGATGTTGCCTCCGATGCCTGTGATGAAGTTTGAGGACTGGCCTCGCGTGTTTGCATGTATCGAGCGGGCGATGGCGAAGGTTGCTTCGGAGGAATCATAATGGGCAAGAACGCACCGATGTATGTCGTTCGTCGCGCGATGATGAGTGATCTTCCGACGCTTCACAAGATGTCGAAGATGGTTCATTTTATCAATCTGCCTCCGGATCAGGAGATCATTGCGGGCAAGATTCGCAACTCTCGTAAGAGCTTTGTGCGTGCGGCGAATGATGCCAAGAGCGTTCATAAACCCAAAGGACCGAGCGCGGGTGGTGGGATATCTGAAAAGACAGCGATGGCGGACATTTTTATGTTTGTGATCGAAGAGATGAACTCTGATTCTTGTATCGGGACGAGCCAACTGGTTTCGCAGATGGGTGGACCTGGGCATCCCAATGTGTGCTTCAAACTTGAGACAAGGGATAAGTATGCCAAAGACCTGAAGGTTGGTACACGGCACACGGTGGCGCGTGTTTATCTTGACGAGACAGGTCCGACGGAGCTGGGTGGGTTGATCATGCAGCCTTCATTCCGGGGACACAAGATGAAACTGGGGCGTTTCGTGGCGTTGATCCGGTTTCATTTCATTGCGCTGCATCGCAAGATGTTCCGGCCGACCATTCTTGCAGAGTTGATGGCGCCGATTACGACCAATAGTGAATCTTTGGTGTGGGATGCGCTTGGGCGTCGATTTATCCCGTTGAGTTATGACGAGGCAGATCGATTCTGTCAGTATTCCAGAGAGTTTATGACGGAGTTATTGCCTGAGGGTGATATTCATTTGTCGTTGCTTCCTCCTGGAGTTCGTGCGCAGTTTGGTGAGGTTGGTCCGGATACTTTGCCAGCGCGGAGAATGCTTGAGAATCTTGGGTTTGAGTATCATGGGTTTGTTGATCCGTTTGATGGTGGACCTTACATCACGGCGAATACAGATGAGATAGATCTGGTCAAGGATACATTCCATGCAACACTTGGCGCTTCGATCGAGCAGAGCCAGACTGATCAGGCGGGGATTGTCTCGGTATTGACTAACGATGGTGATTTCCGTGCGGTCCAGACGGCGTTTCAGATTGATCGTTCGGGCAAGCTGAGATTAACATCGGATGCGATGATGGCGTTGCATGCGGATGTTGGTGTCGAGGCGGGATGCACCCCGATGCGCGTGCCGATAGAAACTGGTCGGGGTAAAAAGGTGTCCAAACCTGCAACGAAGAAGGCTGCCAAAAAGTCCTCGAAGAAGACGAGCAAGAAGACTGCCAAGAAATCAACGAAGAAGAAGGTTGCTTCAAAGGTGGGTAAGAAAGTGGCGGGTAAGAAAGTCACCAAGAAGAAACCGGTTTGACGCAAGGCATGATGGTACAGGGATTGGATCGTTGTCTGTTGTCAGTTGAGATGTGTCAATAAAATATGAAGCATGTGCAGCAGCGTTAGCCTTGCTGTTTGCGGAGATTGAGGATTAGTTCGACTTGCCCTATGGGTTGGTTGAGTTGGTGGGCGATCTCTATGTTTGTGCACCCTGCATCGGCGAGTTCGATGACTTTGGACTGGGTGGTTTCTTGTTGGGTTGGTTGCGGTGCAGGACTGGGTGCAGGACTGGGTGTTGGTTTGAGTTCGGGAGATTGGGTGTGATCTATCCGTCCTGCGACTCTTGATTGGCGGTCTTCGATGTCTTGTTCTAGGCGTGCTCGGTCGAGCAGGGTTGGGTCGAGGGCGCGGGCGTGAGGGTCAGGCGGGGGCGTGGTCGAAGGTTGAGATGAGATTGCAGATCTGACCAGTGATTGGTTGAGTTGCGCCAGTTTGCGGTCAGCTTCTTCTATGAGCAGTTCGAGACGGGCGGCTTTGTTGTCCATGATGGCACCGAGTCGGCGTGCCATTTCTTCGGTTTCGACCATGACGGTGGTGGATATGTCCATGCTGGTGGTTGCTTTGTTATTGATTTGGGCGATGCGATCTTGCGGTGTTGGGAGGCTGTTGGTGCGCCGGCGGTTTGCTTTGGTGTTGCGGAGGAGCTTGCGCATCAATATGAGAACCATGAGCAGGATGCCAACGGAGAAGAGGATCGCGGGGAGGGAATCGCTTGTTTGGAGGCGTTGGATGAGGCGTTCGATCGCGACGGGGCTTGATTCTTGTGATTCGACAGTTGAACCTGATTGTGTATCGGTTTGAGCGTTTGTTTGCTCGTCAGAAAGCTCGCCTGATTGGGCAGTTGAGCGGTCATCGGGGATCTGGATGCTTGATGGGTCTGTGGGTCCGAGTTGCACGCTTTGCTCCTGATGGGTCAAACTTGTCGCTTGTTTGATTCTACCACAGTATCATGATGGTGTGTTCGATACAGGTGAACCAACTCGGGATTGTGGATCATTGGTGGGGATTTCTCGGAAACACCCATTTGCGGCGCGGATCCTGCGCCGGTGGCGTGGGTTGACTGGTGGGAAGGGTGTACGAGATACGGATCGTCGGACGGTTGTTGCATGTTCGGGTGGGGCGGATTCGGTGGCGCTGGGGTGTGTGTTGTCGGCGGTGGAACCCAAGTCTGTGATTGCACATGTTGTGCATGATATTCGTGATGAGCAGTTGGTGATGCGAGATCGTGATGCGGTTAAGGCGCTGGCGGAAAAGCTCGGGTGTGCGTTCCATGAACGGCGGGTGTCGGTTGTAGGCCTTGCGGGGAATCTTGAAGCCAACGCTCGGTCGGCGAGGTATGGGGCGCTTTGCGAGATTGCCAGTGAGGTCGGGGCGGGGGTGATCGTGACGGGGCACCACGCGGATGATCAGCTTGAGACTGTGTTGATGCGGATGATGCGCGGGACGGGAGTGCGGGGGATTGGCGGGGTGTCTCCGAGCCTTGAGATGGGATCGCGGTTGATTGTTCGTCCGATGCTCGAGATTACACGCGAAGAGATTGAGGGGTATTGCAAAGAGATCGGTGTTGGTTGGGTGCACGATCATACGAATGATGATGAGGGGTATCTGCGGAATCGGATTCGGCATTCCGTGTTGCCGATATTGCGTGAGATCGAGCCTGAGGTTGCGGGGCGGGTTTCTAAGTTGGCGAGATCTTGTCGAGATACGAATAAAGTGATCGAGCGGGTGGTTCGTGATGGAGTGGTGACATCTGCACGCAAAGAGCGCATTGATAACGTGGAGGCATGGTCGTGGGATCGGCATGAGCTCCGTGATCAATCCGAGGCCGTGCTTGCGGAGCTGGTGTTTGTGTATATCGGAGATGCGCTCGGGGGGGCGGGTGCAGATTCAGTCAATCGTGAAGGGATTGATATGATGGTGCGTGGGATCAAATCGGGTGATACCGACCCGCGTGTGTACCGAGTTGGTCCTATGGTTGTTCATGTTCAAGCTCGGAGCGTGGTTATTTCAATGGCAGGGTCGTCGGCTTCAAGCGAAGCAGGCCAAGAACGGAGTAGTGATGAGTGATATTCAGATAGCGTTGGTCGGGCATTGTGGTCCGGATTCGTTTGCATTGCAGAGTTCGGTGATGGGGTTTGTTCCTGGTTCGGTGATTCATAAGCTGAATTCGATGGACGAGCTCAATGCAAAGATGGGTGATCTGTCGTTGTTGTTGGTGAATCGGGTGCTTGATGGTGGGTTTGAATCGGAGTCGGGGATCGAGTTGATTCGTGGGTTGGGTGATGATGCGCCGCCGGCGATGTTGATCTCGAACTTTCCTGAATCGCTTGAGGAATCAGTTGCTGCGGGCGCGGTGATGGGATATGGAAAACAGAAGATGCGTTCGGACGAGGCGGAAGCCGCGTTGAAGAGTGCATTGAAACTTAACTAAAAGAATATTGACGAAACACACACAGGAGTTTGGTAGATGGACACAGCGATTAAGTTAAGCGAGTATCAAGCTCGACGCAAGAAAGTACTCAGCGGGCTCAAGGGTGCGGTGGGGATTGTGTTTGCGGGTGATGGGGCACCGCCATTGCTTGGGGAGTGGATGCCTGACATGAACTTCCGGTATCTGACGGGGTTGGAAGATGAACCCGGTGCGATGGTGTTCTTTGATCCTTCGAATCCGGATGCGAAGAAACGGATTGTGCTTTTGCTCAAGCCTGTGAATCCTGAGATTGATGTGTGGGATGGGTATCGTGATTTGGTGTCCGAGAAGCTGCGTGCGAAAACTGGGTTTGATACGGTGATGCGGAACTATGGATTGCCTCGATTAATGACGGAGGCGGCAAAGCGGACCAAGCGGTTGGCGTGTTTGCATCCTTTTGCATCATACTCAGCGCCTGTGTCGAAAGATTTAGAGTTGTTCCAGAAGGTATCAGCGCGGATTCCGGGTTGCAGCATTGAAGATAAGACTGATCTAGTGCTCAACCTTCGCGGGGTGAAGAGCACTGGCGAAATAAAACAGATCAAGAACGCGATCCAAGCAACAGCGCATGGTATTGAGTGTGTCATGAGCAAGATTGCTGGTGGCGTCAATGAGCGTGAACTCCACAATGCATTGGTTGGTGGGTTCGCGGCGATGGGCTCAATACGCAATGGGTTTAACCCGATTGTGGGTTCTGGTCACAACGGGACAGTTTTGCATTACAAGGCAAATAACTGTCCGACGCGTGATGGGGATCTGATGGTGCTCGATTGTGGTGCTGCGATGGCGGGGTATTCTGCGGATATTACACGGACTTTGCCTGTGTCGGGTAAGTTTACCAAGAAGCAGGCAAAGCTCTACAACATTGTGCTGAAGTCCCAGCGCGCTGCGATCAAAGCGGTGAAACCTGGTGCGACGATGGCGCAGATTGATGCAGCATCACGGAAGGTCATCGTTGATGCAGGGTATGGAGATTTTTATCCGCACAGCATCGGGCATCATCTCGGACTAGAGACACATGACCCTACGCCTACGGGCACTTTGAAGGAGGGGATGGTCGTGACGATTGAGCCTGGGATTTATTTGCCAGATGAGTCGATCGGGATCCGGATCGAGGATGATATTCTCGTGACGAAAACTGGATCGCGGAACTTGTCTTCGATGATTCCCAAGACCGTCGAAGAGGTTGAAGCAGCGATTGCTCAAGCTCGGAAGAAGTAAGATTAGAACGGATCAGTTTTCAAGATCAGCCCGCGAGTTCGTGGGCTGTTTTTATGAGTTCGTCGATTTGGTCTGGATCGGAGTAGCGGTAGAGCTTGATGGCGTGGAGGTCAGGGCCGATCAGGAGGATGGTTGATGGGTGTCCGATGTTGCGGAACCCTTCATCGGTGTTGAGGTCGGTGAGGTCGAACCCGACTCCGGCGAGGATGAGGTCGATCATCTCAGGGGTGCCGTTGGCAAAGTGCCAGCGGGTTGGGTCGGCGCTGTAGTTTTCGGAGTAGGTCTTGATGACTTGTGTGGTGTCGAACTCTGGGTCGATGGAGATGCTCAGGAGTTGGAGATCTGTTTCGGTTGTTTCGTTCTGGATTTGTCTCATCGCGGCGGACATGCCTGGGCAGATGAGCGGGCAACTGGTGTAGAAGAAATCGACGACGGTGTATTTCCCTTTGAGGATTGATTCGTCGATGGTGTTGCCTTGCGTATCCGTGAGCCTGAAGGATGGGATGAACAGTGATGCGTAGGGGTTGTCATCGTCGAGCAGTGTTGGGGTATCTGGGTACTGCGACTTTGATGAGGTTGGTTTTTGGGTGAACCAGAAGACAGTGATGGCGATGAAGGTGATGACCATGAGGATCATTGATCGGATGAAGACTTTGGGATTCATGGTGATGGTTCCATATGGATAAACGAGTGAAAGATTGAATGCGCGTTATGTTCTTTTGGTTTGCGAGATCGCGAATGTTGCAAAGACGGTGCCGGCGAGTGCGAATGCGATTGAGATGATCCAGGAGGCGGTTGGATTGAGTCCGGTTTCCATCCCTAGGGAGAGTCGCATCGCGGAGTGTGTCCAGGTGAGTGGGTTGATGATCGCGATTGCTTTGAGCCAACCTGCGGAGTTTTCAACGGGGAAGATGGCGCCCGAGGTGAGCCACATAGGCATGAGCAGGGCGTTCATCACGCCGTGAAATCCTTGGGAGGAGTCGACGATCCATGCGAGGGCGAGTCCGAGCCCGATCAGTGCGATGGAGATGCAGGCGAGCGCTGCGATCGCACCAAGGATTCCGATCGGGTTCACTGAGACACCGAGGAAGGGGAGTGTGAGGATGATGATGAGTGCTTGAGCGAGTGCGAGGATTGATCCTGCGGAAATTTTAGAGAGCGCGATCGACCAGCGAGGTGCAGGGGAGACAAGCGCGGCGCGGAGTACGCCATCGTGTCGATCTTGGATGAGGGATATTGATGCGAAGATTGAAGCGAACATGACGGTGAGTGATGCCATCCCTGGAATTGTATAGGCGCCGATATTTGCATCTGATTGTGCGACAGCGCCGATTGATTTTGAGAATCCGCCGACGATGAAGAGCCAGATGAGCAACGGCGTCGCGATCGACGCGATGATGCGTGAGGGTTGACGGGTTTGGCGGATGAGCTCGCGTTTGGTGAGTGCGATGGTGGCCCGGGTGCCGATCATGAGAGTCTCCCGGTTGTTGATTCGTTTACGGTTGAATGGGCGTAGTAGGTGTAGACATCAGCGAGTGTTGGTGGTGCGATGGTGATCGAAGCGGATTGGATCGGGCACGAACTTGTGAGCGATGGATCAGCGTGGGTGCCGATCAAGAGGGTATTGCTTGTCGTGTGTTCGATGCTTTGCTCGGTGAGCCAGGCGCTGAGTTCGTTGGTTTGCTCGATCGAGGGAGATTCGATGCGGATGATGCGGTTGCCGAGAGATTCTTTGAGGGTTGTGGGTGATCCTTGATGAGCGATTTGTCCTTCGCGCATCATGATAACTCGGTCGGCGTGTTCTGCTTCTTCGGTGATGTGGGTCGCGAGCAGGACGGTCATGGCGTGTTGCTTGCGAGTTCGATCGAGTGTTTCCCAGAAGATCCTGCGTGCGTCGATGTCGAGCCCGGTGGTGGGTTCGTCGAGGAGGAGGACGGTTGGGTGTGTGATGAGTGCACGCGCCAGGTCTGCTCTGCGGGCGAGGCCTCCGGAGAGGTGACGAACTTGGTCATTGAGTCGGTCTTGGATTTCAAGATTCGTCGCGATTGAAGTGATTCGGGATTGGATTTCTGTCTTGGAGAGATTGTGGAGAGCGCCCGCGACTATCAGGTTTTCTTGGACGGTGAGCAGTTCGTCAAGGGCGGGGGTCTGGAAGACGATGCTCAGCGATTTTCGTGAGGTGGGGGCGAGCACTTTTCCTGCAGCGGGGATGAGCGATTGGGAGATGACATTGAGCAGGGTGGATTTGCCTGAGCCGTTGGGTCCAAGGAGGGCAAGCATTTCATTGTCTGCGGTGAGGGAGAATTCATTGAGGGCGGTTCGGTTTCCCGTTTTTCGATTGTGATAGACGACACCGATGTGTTCGAGTTGTATAGCAGGTTGTCGATCGGGGGTTGGCATGGTGCGTTAGCTTGTGAAGTTTTTGATTGTTGCTTCGATGACGAGGACTGTGAGGTAGACGGGGAGATGGACGATTGATCCAAAGAAGACTTTGCGGGCAGCTTTTTCAGTGCGGGAGGTTGCAAACTTGACACTGAGGTAGATGAGTGCTGTTCCGAAAAGGATTGAGGCGGCGGCGGTGAACCACCCCGCGAGGTTGGGGATGATCCAGAGTGGTGCGAGGCCGCAGGGGATGAGGACTGCGGATGTGATGATCATGGTGACCGCGGTGTGATTGCCTTGTGGATCGACGATGGGGAGCATGCGGAATCCGCCTGCTTTGTAGTCATCTTTGCACATCCATGCGATGGCAAAGAAATGGGGGAGTTGCCAAACGAACATGAGGGTGAAGAGCATAAGTCCGATGGGTTCGGTGAGGAGTCCGAATCCTGATCCGAACTGGGAAGCAGGTGCGACGGCGGTGGTGCCGATCATGGTCGGGAGTGCGCCTGGGATAGCACCGATGAGTGTGTTGGTGATGGTGATGGGTTTGAGGGGGGTGTAGATGAGGACATAGGATGCGGTTGTGATCAGTGCGACGAGCGCTGGGATGATCCCGCAGGCGAGCCAGAGGATGACGGTGCCGACAATCGTCATGATGATTCCGAAGGCGAGGACGAAGGATGCTGATAGGCGCTGTGAAGGGATCGGACGGACCTTCGTGCGATTCATGAGTGCATCGCGGTCGGATTCGTACCACATGTTGAGTGCGTTGGCGCCTCCTGAGGCGAGGGAGGTTCCCAGGATGACGCCGAGGATGAGTTGAATCCAGCGGGTCCATCCGGTGATGTCGTATTGGAGTCCGCCGATGAGTAGGCCGACGAGTGCGGTGATGGTGACGAGTTTGGTGATACCCGGTTTGGTGAGTTCGACACAGGCGCTGAAGATGGTGGGTGCAGCGATATCAACTGAGTTAGAATCAGTGGTTTCTATCGGTGTCGTTGGTTGTGCATCAGGCAGTTTGGTCACGGTGAATCATAGTCCTTATGAACCAAATTGATGATGAGATTAGGGGATGATGGCTTCAATCCAGACGGGGAAATGATCGGAGGGGAATTCATTCTCTGTTGGGTTTGTTCTCCAGACACCTGAGTTGGTGATCGAGATGTCTTTTGAAGGTAAGACATAGTCAACGCGGAGACGGAAACGGGCGGTATCTGTCGGGTCAAGATCATCGATTTTGATAGGTGAGCTAGGGAATGTGTCCTTTGCCAATCGATGCGAAGTGAGGATTTGGGTCATCATGACCATGTCGATAGATGATCCATCGGTTGGGTCTGCATTGAGATCACCAAGTATGACAAAGGAGGCGTCTTCGGCGAGGCCTCCGGTGATCCCTGCGTCATCAGTGAGGGATTGATTGTTGTCGATATATTGGCGGATGAGTTGGATTTCATCGTGGTTACGATGTTTGTTGCGTTGTTCTGGTCCATCGAATGCGGGTGGTGTTGGGTGTGATATAAGGGCGTGAAGGGTTGAGCCGTTGGGGAGGAGGATGGGGATGTCGGCGAAGTTCTTTGAGCTTAATCGCATGACATCCCAAGATTCTGATGAGTACCAGGGAGTGCCGTCGGTGTTGGTTGGTGGGGTGTGATTTGGAAGGTCTTTCCAGAGGAGTTCTTGGAAAGTGCGGATGGACTTTGTTTGAATTTCCAGGTTTGGATTGACGAGCAGCGCCATCGCGTATTGACCTGGGAATGTGCCGTACCCGAAGCAGTCGTTTGCGTAGGCGCGGGCATCAGTTTGTTCTGTATTGGATGGGGATGTCCGTGATTTGGTGATTGCGCCTGAGTTATCGAGGTCTTGACCCGAGGGGAATCCTGTGTTGGTGTTTGGGGTGTAGGTATTGAAGGAGATGGGTTTGAGCCCATGATCTTGAGGGACCGACAGGTAGAGATCGACGAAACGATCAGCGTTGGATTCTGATCCGTCTTGTCGCTGGGCGATTTCAGAGAGGAGAATGATATTGGGACGCATGCGTTGGATGATGGCTGCGATTTGTTTGAGGCGAGGGTTGTCTGGGGTGTCGAGATCGGCGTCACGGACATCTTGGATATTGAAGGTGGCGATGCGGAGTGCGACGGGGTTTGGTTCGCTCGCGGATGTAGCGGTCGGAAAGATGCAAAACAAGAGGAGGGTCGCGAACAGTACGATGGATCTGGGGGCTATTATGGTGGGCATAGTGTGATTGAAGCCGGCTCGGGGGAAGAATTCGAGTCTGGTGGAATCTATTTGCCCCGATAGCTCAGCTGGATAGAGCAGCGGACTTCTAATCCGCAGGTCGAAGGTTCGAATCCTTCTCGGGGTGTTTCTTGTTGATTACTTGCGCGTCAGATCAGCGATCGCAGGTTTGATTGATTGGAACTTGAACTCGAATCCTTCATCTATTAGTCGCTTTGGATTGAGATATCTGCCGTAGAGAATCAGATCTGGATCTGTGTCGATGATCGTCGCGGTGATGAGCTTGATTCCCCAAGCGGGCCCAGGCAATCCGATGGGTTGTTTCAGCGCTTTACGAAGTTCACGCATGAACTCTTTGTAAGAAACGGGAGACGGGGATGCAGCAATGTAAGCGCCTTGACGATTGTTGTTGATGAGGGCGTCTTCGATGATTCGGTTCATGTCATCGATATGAATCCAGCTCATTCCTTGGGTGCCTGATCCGACGCGGCCTCCGAGTCCGAGTGCGGCGACTCTTTTGAGCACAGGAAAAGCACCGCCATCTTTGCCCATGACGACATTGGTGCGGAGGATTACTTTTCTGATTGCTTCTGGGCAGTGCTCGTGAAAGGTGTCCTCCCATGCTTTGCAGACCGTTGGAGCAAATCCGTACCCGAAGGGAGAGGATTCGGTGCAGAGTACGGTGGGTGGATCGCCGTAGATTCCTGCGGCGGACATCTGAACCCATGCTTTGGGTTTCTGTTGAAGTTGGGAGAGTGCTTGACCAATGATTGCGGTGGATTCCACTCGGGATCGGAGGATCTGATCACAACGATCGGGTGTTTTTCGGCAGTCCATTGAACGACCTGCGAGGTTGAGTATGTGGGTCGCGCCGACGAGGTGATCGGTCCATTCACCCAGGGTTCGGCCGTCCCATTGGACCCATTTTGCGTGACTCGGATCGCATTTGGGCTTTGATCTGCTCAGGATGATGATTTCCCAGTCATCTGGCGCGGTGGATGCGATGTATTTGGTGAAACTGAGTCCGATGAAGCCTGAGCCGCCGGCGATGATGAGTTTGTTCTTTGTGTGACTGATTTCGGACATGCGAATGCCTCCAAGGTTTGGCATGATCTTAGGGGATCGGATACCTACCATGATTCTATGCAAACAGCGACCAATACTGAAAAAACATCGTGCACGAATACATCCCCGATTAAGGGCAATATTCTCGAAGCCATCGGGAACACGCCATTGGTTCAACTCAACAAGGTGGTTGGGCCGAAGTCGGCGACGGTGTACGCCAAGTGTGAGTTCATGAATCCGGCGGGTTCGATCAAGGACCGGATGGCGAACTACATCATCTCAAAGGCTGAAGACGAGGGTTTACTCAAACCAGGTGGGACGATTGTAGAGAATACCTCGGGGAATACCGGGATGGGCGCAGCGATGACCGCAGCGGTGAAGGGGTATAAAGCGGTGTTCACGATGCCTGACAAGATGAGTCAGGAGAAGATTGATGGTTTGCGGGCCTATGGTGCGCAGGTAATCATCACACCAACGGATGTTCCTGGGGATTCGCCGGACCATTATGTGAATGTTGCCAAGAAGGTTGCGGAAGATACCCCGAACTCGTTTTATATGGATCAGTATCATTCGCAGTGGAATATCGAGGCGCATGAGCTTTCGACTGGACGTGAACTCTATGAACAGACCGGCGGGGATGTCGATGCGATCGTCATCGGTACCGGCACCGGTGGTACGGTTTCGGGGATTGGTCGATACTTCAAGAAGATGGGTTCAAAGTGCAAGATTATTGGTGTTGATCCGCTTGGATCGGTGCATTATCACTTGTTCAAGACGGGGACACTTCCGACACCCTATGTGTACAAGGTGGAAGGGCTCGGCGAGGATATCAAGTGTGAAGCGTTTGATGTTAACGCGGTCGATGAGATGTACCAGGTCAATGATTACGAATGCTTCACAATGTCGAGAAGATTGGTCCGCGAAGAGGGTCTCTTCTGCGGTGGATCATCAGGTGGCATGGTTCATATTGCGTGTCAGATTGCCAAAGAGATGGGGCCGGGTAAGAAAGTCATCGCGATTTGTCCAGATTCGGGAACACGGTATGTGACGAAGTACTTGTCGGATGAATGGATGAAGATGCACGGTTTCCTTGAGCCTGTGAAGGGATTGGGACTCGTTGAAGATCTGATTCATGCTGGTCAGCAAGTGGTTACCGTTTCGGAGAATGACTCGGTCGAATCTGTGATCGCGGCATTGCGTGGGAATGGGATTTCTCAGGTGCCAGTGGTTGATGGATCGGGTAAACCGACGGGAATCATCCATGAGGTCGATGTGCTGCGTGGATTGCAAGATGGATCAGTCAAATCAGATACCAAGATCGGATCGATCGCTCATGATATTGGCGGATTGTTGCATCCCAAAGCACGGGTTGAAGAGCTTTATGGCATTTTCGAAACCGATCATGTTGCGATGGTGATCGATGGGAACACTATTGTTGGTGTTGTATCGAAGATCGATCTGATCGAGCACCTTGCGAAGATGAATGCTTGATCACAGAACTCATTGAAAGCACACAAAGTAAAGCAGAACGGATGAACTGTTAAAGGATTTTATATGGAAGTTTCGAAGAATCATACATTCGGTACACGCGCGATTCATGCGGGGCAGCGCCCTGACCCATCGACGGGTGCGATCATGACACCGATCTATCAGACATCAACTTATGTACAGCAATCACCCGGTAAGATTGTCGGAGAGTATGACTACTCACGGGCAGCAAACCCGACGAGGGCAGCGCTGGAAGCAAACCTTGCGAATCTTGAGGGGGGCAAGTTTGGGCTTTGCTTCTCGTCTGGGGTTGCGGCGACTGGTGTGGTGCTTCATTTGCTCAGCACGGGTGATAAAGTCCTGCTTGGGGATGATGTCTACGGCGGGACGAACCGATTGTTCCATCGAGTATTTGCGCAACTCGGAATCGAGACAGTGCTCGTCGATATGACGGATCCAGATGCGGTGAAGGCGGCGATGGATGATCGGGTGAAGTTGATTTGGCTTGAAACGCCAACAAATCCGACGCTCAAGATCACCGATATCAAAGCGATCAGCAAGATTGCAAAGGCTAACAATGTGATCCTTGCGGTGGACAATACATTTGCGACACCTTACTTGCAGAACCCGCTCGCGCTGGGCGCGGATATTGTGTGCCATTCAACGACCAAGTACATCGGCGGACATTCCGATTCGATCGGTGGTGCGTTGATAACCAATGATCCTGATTTGCACCAGAGACTCAAGTTCATCCAGTTGTCCGAAGGTGCTGTTCCTGGGATTATGGAGTGTTTCTTGTTGTTGCGTTCGACGAAGACTCTGCATGTTCGTATGGAACGACATTGCGAGAACGCAGCGAAGGTCGCGGCACATCTAGATGCACACCCGAAGGTTGAAAAGGTGATCTATCCGGGGTTGCCTTCGCATCCTCAGCATGAACTCGCCAAGGCGCAGATGCCTGGGTTTGGTGGGATGATCACGATCTATATCAAGGGCGGACTCGAAGAATCACGAGCGATGCTTGAGAAGACCAAGTTCTTCGCGTGTGCGGAATCGCTTGGGGGGGTTGAATCATTGATTGAGCATCCTGCGATTATGACGCATGCTTCGGTGCCTGCGGATCAGCGTGAAAAGCTCGGAATCTCGGATAACCTGATTCGATTGAGCGTGGGTATTGAGGGCGTTGAGGATCTGATTGCAGACCTGGATCAGGCGCTCGGTTGATTCGTGTTGTCTGGGTGATGAGTCCGACGAAGAAACATAGAGTTTGCTATCAATAGTTCTCTCTTCAAACATCAATAAAAAAGACAGGCGTTATGCCTGTCTTTTTTATGTGGTTTACTGACGACGAGGGATCGTCAGGAGGGAGTTAGTCTGGGATTGCGCAGTGGCCGCCATGCTTGGCGTGGTAGTCTTGGTGGTACTCTTCTGCTTTATAAAACTTGGGAGCGGGCACAATCTCGGTTGTGATCTTCTTACTACTCCATTTGCCTTGGGCTTGTTCGGATTGGATGAATTCTTTGGCAGTTTTGAGCTGTTTTTCATCGGTTGTGAAGATCATCGAGCGGTACTGGGTGCCATAGTCTGGTCCTTGGCGGTTGCCTTGGGTTGGGTTATGGATTTTGAAGAAGAATGTAAGGAGTTCTTCGTAGGTGACTACTGATGGGTTGAACTTGACTTCAACTGATTCGGCATGTCCAGAGGTGCCTGAGCAGACTTCTTTGTAGGTAGGGTTGTTGTCGTCTCCACCTTGGTATCCTGATACTGCGTCGAGGACTCCGGGGAGTTGGGCAAAGCTGTCTTCGATCCCCCAGAAACAACCACCACCGAAGTATGCGGTTTGGATTGTGGTGGGTTTGGCACCTTCTGGGAGTTCGTCGCCGTTCTCGACGAAATCGAGTGATGCTGAGTTGACGCAGTACCGGAGATTGGTTGGTGGTGGGCCGTCGGGGAATACATGTCCCAGGTGACCTGTGCAGCGGGCGCATTGGATCTCAACGCGTTTCATCCCATATGAAGTGTCTTCAATCTCTGTGATGTGATCGGAGTCGGTTGGTTGGAAGAAGCTCGGCCAGCCGGTGCCTGAGGTGAACTTGGAGTCTGATTGAAAGAGTGGGAGTTGGCAGAGTTTGCAGATGTAGGTGCCTTCTTTGTGATTGTCGACGAGGTTGCCGCAGAAGGCGGGTTCGGTGCCATCTTGGAGGATGACTTTTGCTTCTTCAGGTGTGAGGTCTTTTGCTTTTTCTTGAATCTGAGCATCGGTCAAAGGTGTGATATCAAATCCTGATTTTGAAAATTTTGATGTGGAACTTGTCATTGATGTGTTCTTCTTTGTGTGATTTTGATTTGGTTCGAACTGTTGTGCGGAGATGAACCCGAATCCGGTGATGAGCATCATGACTGATACTGATAGGACTGTGATTGATTTGGTGAGGAACATGTAAGAGTCTCCGTTTCGAGTTGTTTACGGTTTGTAAACAGTTGTTTGCTGTAGATTATTCCATGCAAACAATGAATGGCTGGGGATCTATGAACTGTACGATATACGCAGCGATGGGTTCGGTGTGAAGAGGCAACAAATGATCAGATGTTCGGGTATGATTGGGGAAAGGGGCATGGATATGCGAAAAATGAGATTTATTGGTGTGGTTTTGGTGCTCGGTTTGTTTGGAATCAGTGCATTTGGAGCGCCGGATGTGCCTGTCGCGGATTCGGGTGAGTCGTTTACCTTTGTCGCTTTTGGTGATCGGACGGGTGGTCCGAGCGAGGGTGTTGAGGTGCTTGGTTCAGCGGTAGAGATGACGAACTGGCTTGATCCTGATCTGGTGATGACGGTGGGTGATTTGGTTGAGGGGGGGTGCCTTCCAAAGCGGTGGGTGGAGCAGGCAGATGAGTTTCGTGGGATTATGGATGAGCTTGCGATGCCTTGGTTCGCGGTTGCGGGGAACCATGATGTGTATCCTGGAAAGGGGCGCGGGGATGATCTGATCAGTATGTACCATGAGCATTTCGGACCAACGAACTACAGCTTTGATCACAAGTTTGCGCACTTTGTTGTGTTGTTCTCAGATGAATCGTTTGGGTATCGTGATCCGGGGAATGATCAAAATATGTCTCAGGCGCAGATGGATTGGTTGAAAGAAGATTTGGCGAAGACTGATGCGGCGCAGGTATTTGTATTCCTGCATCATCCGCGATGGACCAAGCAGTATGCGGGTTGCAACTGGGATGCGGTGCATGATATCTTGGTAGATGATGGACGGCCGACCACTGTTGTGGGCGGGCATGTGCACACGCTTCGGGATGATGGGGTGCGTGAGAATGTGCACTACATGACCTTGGCGACGACAGGTGGATGGCCTAAGCGTGGGTTTGATCATGCAACCATGCATCACATCACACAGTTTCAAGTTCGAGAAGATTCCGTGAGTGTCGTACACATTCCGATCGGATCAGTTTTGCCCGGGGATGCGTTCTTGGGCGCAGAAGTAGATGAGATTTTTGCACTCGGCAAAGGAGAGTGGGTCACGATATCAGGTGATATTAATCCTGACGGGATATCTCCGATCCGGGTAGATGTTGAGAATACAACATCGCGTGCGATGGAGTTCAAGGTTTCGATGTATTTGCCGAGTGGGTGGGATGTGTTGCCTGAGATTCATGGGTTTACGCTTGAACCCGGTGAGCACAAATCAGTGGAGTTGAATGTCGAGACACCACAAGGAACGAAGAATCCGAGTATTCCTCCTGAGGTTGTGGTGCGTGCGTATTACCCGCATGAGCACGGGGAGATTCAACCGGTTTCGATCAAGCAGGTGATTGAGATTTTAGAGTGAAATCGCGTGTTCACGCGGATCGAATGTTGCGTTGGCGTGGTTCGATGTATGGAACGAGCTCGGCGGGGATGTTTTTCAATCCTCTGCGGAGCGCTTTGGCGAGCGCATAGTTGAGTGAGTCGTGCATGCGTTCGTGGACTCGATCCGTCACATTGAGCTCGAGTTCGTGCATGGTATCAATGGAGAACTTCCATGCGTAGTACTCTTCGAGGCATCGGGGTTTGTAGGTGTGAAAACCGATCGCGTGGTGCCCGATTTCGTGGAGGAAGATGGCAGCGGACATTGGTCCCTTGGGCTTTGGCGATTCGAGGAGCTTTGAGACGGTGCCGTCACGGTAGGTGACTTGCCAGGCGACCCCTGACATAGATGATCTCCACTTGCGGACGCGGACTCCGTGCTCGGCGAGCATTTGTTTGGTGATCTGCTCGTACTTGATCTGCATCGGGGTCGAGGCAGATTTGGATTGTCTTGATTTTGTGAGCGGCTTTGGTTGTGAGTTTGAACGAGGGACGATCACCTTTGACGCGGGTGGTTTGCGTCTGCGTGATTTGCGGGATGGCTTTGGGATGAGGAGGTCCCAGAGTGTGAGTGCGTTCATGATGGATCAGGTTGGGATTGTGTTTCCGATGAGTTGTTCACCTGCTTGAAGTGATCGGCCGTTGGCGAATGCTTTCCAGTCCATCGCTCTTTTGTTTGGGGGTTGAACCTGGATGAGTTGGATGGTTTGGTGATCGCCGCAGACGATCAAGCCTTGATCTGGATCAATGATGGTTCCTGGAGATTCTTGGGATATTTGATTGTTTGGTTTCGATTGATTGATCTTGATTGATTCGTCTCGGAAACCCACTTTGATGCTTGGCCAGGGGTTGAGCCCGTTGATTCGTGCGTTAGCGAGGCGGGCGGGCATGTTGAAATCAACGACTCCATCAGATTTGGACATCTTGGATGCAATGGTGACTTGGGATGGATCTTGGGTGAGGTATTCGACTCGATTGTTGATTCGATCATCGAGGACTTGAGCGATCAGGTCTGGTCCATCGTGGGAGAGCTTGTCATGGAGCATCGCCGCGGTCATGTCGGGTTCGATGATCCGGGTCGATTGTGCAAGGACTGCTCCTGCATCCATTTCCTTGTCGATGGTGATGACGGAGTTGCCTGTAGTTGTATCGCCTGCGACGATCGCGGAGTTGATCGGGGATGCGCCGCGCCAGCGGGGGAGTCGACTCGCGTGGAGATTGATCGCAAAGCGGTCGGCGATGAGTTTTTGTCCGAGGTACTGTCCAAAGGCGATGATGACCCATGCGTCAGCGTTCCAACCACGGACTATGGATCTCGATTCGTCTGTGTTGATTTTTTCGGGTTTGATGATGGGGACATTGGGGAGGTGGTCTACGGCCCATTGCCCGATTGGGGTTGGGGTGAGTTTGCTCCCGCGTCCTGCTTTTCGATCTGGTTGGGTGACGATCCCTGTGATCGTGTGATCGCGGGAAAGGCGCTCAAGGGTGGGGAGGCCGAAGGCGCCGGATCCAAGAAAGACAACATTCATGTAAAGGTGTTCCTTTCTTGGTTTAGCGTTTGGCAGCTTTTTCCATTGACTTGATCCGCGATCTGTTTTTGAGTCTGGACATCTGGGTCATTTTATCGAGGATGAGGACGCCGTCGAGGTGGTCGATCTCGTGTTGCCAGCACCGAGCGAGGAGCCCGGTTGCGGTGCGAGTGATCTCATTGCCCTCGAGATCTGTCGCGGTCATGGTGATGATCGCGGGTCGGTTGACTTCTCCTGTGATTCCGGGGAGTGAGAGGCACCCTTCGTCGTAGGGTTCGAGATCGCCTGCGAACTCGGTGATGATCGGGTTGATGAAGACTTCTGGGGCATCGCACGATACTGGGAGGTCCGGATTGTGATCTTCTGGGTCTGAATCGGGATCCGCGGGGACATGGGCAACGAAGAGACGCATTGAGAGTCCAACTTGCGGGGCGGCGAGACCGATTCCTTGTGCACCTTGCATCAGTTCAATCATCCGATGGGCGATCTGCGTAATCTCTGGCATGGATTCAGGGGTGATCTCGACGGGGGGAGCTTTCGCTTTGAGTACATCGGTGGGGTAGAGCTCGATCCGTAGTTTGGCGTGGTTGATAGTCATTGTTGAGATCGTATGTCACGAGATTGAGGTTGTGGGGGAGATGGCCGCCTTGAGTGGATCAAACCGCATACACTTGTTGACGAGATGACGATCAGGAGGAGTTAAGCCTTGGCAATGTTTGGAAAAAAGAGTAAGAATGAGCAAGACGGCAACGAGAACGCGGAAGCGGTCGTTGAGGTCTTTTCGCCGAAGAAAGCTAAAGCCTTCTTCGACCATGCCAAAACTGTGCATGAGTCGGGCAACTACGAATATGCGATGATTAACTGGCTCAAGGGGCTTGGTAAAGATCCTACCTCGATGTATGGATTGAATGCTTTTCTCAAATCTTCCGAGGTATACGCGGCTGAGACGAAGAAGGGCAGTAAAGATACCAAAAAAGCTCTTGGTGATTTTAAGGGTGATGTTGGGAAGTATCTCTCTGCCCTCTATGAGTTTGGCATGAAGAGGTACGACACCAGCAATGCGATCAAGGTGACCTCAGCAGCAGCGAAAATTCAGTTGACTGAACCTACGAAGATGCTTGGTGAACACGCGTTAAAGCTTGTTCAGAATGATCCGAAGCCGAAGAAGGATATGTATGTCAAGCTGCTCGATGCATTTGAAGTCGCAGGGGCATTCCAACTCGCGGCAGTCGCGGGGACATCCGCTCAGAGTCTCGATCAATCTGATGGCGAGTTGCAGGTCCGGGTTCGCAATATGCTTGCTCAGAATACGATGAGCTCGGGCGGGTATGACAGTGATGAGGAAGGCGGGTTCCGCAAGAATATCCGGAACGCCGATAAGCAGCTCGAACTTGAGCAGCAAGATTCATTGGCGAAGACTGATTCGACGAAGGACACTATTGTCGATCGGACAGCTGCGGAATACAAGGCGCGCCCTGATGACCTTCCAAGTTTGAATACTTATGCGGAAGCTCTTTTGGCACGGGGTAAAGGGTCCGATGAGCTCAAGGCGTTGAATCTGTACTCTAAAGCGTTTAAAGATACTGGGACATTCCGGTTTCGGAAAATGGCGGGGGAGATCCAGGTCAAACGGGCACGCAGGACGCTTGCGAAATATAAGGCGGCAGCGGAGGCATCGCCTAATGATGCAGAACTCAATGAAAAATACGCGAAGGCGAGCAAGCAGTTCGCAGCGCTTGAGCTTGCAGAGTTGAAGTTGCAGGTTGAGAATTACCCAACGGATTTGTCGCTCAAGTACATGCTTGGCAGGGCATTATTCGCTCGGGGTGATTATCACGAGTCGATCGAGCAGTTCCAGCACGCTCAGAACGACCCAAAGATCCGCCGCACGGTGCTCAACCTGATTGGACAGGCGTTCCGTAAGCTCGGTGGATGGGAAGATGCTGCGATTACAACCTTTGAGCAGGCGCTTGAGGGGTTGTCGGATGAAACCTCCGAACTTGGCATGGATATCCGGTATGGATTGATGGATTCACTGCAGGCAAAGGCGGAGAAGGATCGCGAGATCGAACCTGCTCAGCGTGCGGATAAAATCGCGGCGTCGATGGCGATCCAGCAGTTCAACTACCGGGATGTGCGTGAACGACGCGAGCAGATCAAGAAGCTCCTCTTAGAACTTAAAGGCTAATCGCCAGAGGTGAGCAATCATGGGTGTGATTGGGATCATCCCGGCGAGGCTTTGTTCGACGCGATTGCCTCGCAAGGTGTTGTTGAGCGAGACGGGCAAGCCTTTGATTGTGCATGTGGTGGAAGCGGTGCTCAGGTCTGATTCATTAGATCGGGTGGTTGTTGCGGCGGACGATCAAGAGGTTGTTAATGCGCTTGAAGGGTACGATGTTGAGGTTATTCTTACCTCACAGGATCATCCCAATGGCACCTCGAGACTTGCACAAGCGGGAGAAATCCTTGGATTGACTGATGATGACATCGTGGTGAATGTGCAGGGGGATGAACCTGAGCTTGATTCAGCGCTAATCGATTCAGCGGTGGATGCGTTTGTCCGATCAGGGGAGCAGATGGGGACGCTTGTGTCTCCGATGCAGGATGGGGATGATGTCAATGATCCGAACCTGGTAAAGGTTGTGACACGCGAGGGGGACGATGGAGTCGAGCGTGCGGTCTACTTCTCCAGATCGGTGATTCCGTTCGATCGTGATGGGAACAGTCCTGAATATCTCAAGCATGCGGGGTTGTATGTTTATCGCCGGGCATTCTTGGAGCGGTTTGTGAGTTGGCCGATATCGAAGCTTGAATCAGTTGAGCAGCTTGAGCAGCTGCGAGCAGTTGAAGCAGGGGTCGGGATCTCGGTTGCGGTCGAGGCATTTGTCCACAAGGGGATCGATACTTTGGAAGACTACCGGGCGTTTGTCGCTCGTCAGATGCAATAATTTTACCCGTTTTTCATAAGTTCTTGCAACTTGGTTGCACACGGGGCATTGGACTTGTTACGATCGGATATGCCACAATCAAATGATGCCGACGCAGCTCAGGATTCTCGTTCCCGTGCAACTCTTGCAGATGGTTTGTCGTCGGGTGATGCGGTTGGCTCTGACTTGCTCGCGCAAGCAGAAGGCCGATCGATGGCCAACTCTGAGTTCTACTCTCCGATACCTGATGGGTATAAAAAGGGTAACCATAAATATGTGGTCATCCTTGGTACGGTGATGTCTGGACTCGGAAAAGGGATTTTTAGTTCCTCGATGGCCAAGGTGCTCAAGGACAAAGGTTTACGGGTTGCGCCGATCAAGTGTGAAGGGTATCTCAATATTGATTCGGGTACATTGAACCCGTATCGGCACGGCGAAGTGTTCGTGCTCGATGACGGCACTGAATGTGATATGGATCTGGGGACCTATGAGCGTATGTTGAGTCAGAACTTGACTCGGCGGAACTTCGTGACTTCTGGTCAGATCTATTCTGAGATTCTTGATCGTGAGCGTCAGGGAGTTTACCTTGGGCGCGATGTGCAGATGATCCCACATGTGACCGGCGATGTGAAGCGAAGGCTTCGTGAGTTAGCATTGCGCGGTGATGGAACCGGACCAGCAGATATTGTCTTTGTTGAAGTTGGTGGTACGGTCGGAGACTACGAGAACGGGTTCTACATCGAAGCGTTGCGTGAGCTTGCTTTTGAAGAGGGGCCTGGGAGTGTGTGTTTCGTTGCGTTGACTTATGTGATTGAGCCTAAGGCGCTTGGCGAGCAAAAATCGAAGGCGGCACAGCTGGGAATCAAGCGGTTGATGGAGTCGGGGATTCAGCCTCACCTGATTGCATGTCGAGCGGGGGGCGTTGTCGATCATAAAGTGATGGAGAAGATCGCGATGTTCTCCAATGTTTCGATGGAACGCGTGTTCTCGATGCATGATCGGGAGAGTATTTATACAATCCCAGATGAGTTGCGTAATGAAGGTTTGGATCGTGAAATACTCTCGATTCTGAATTTGCATGATCGTGTTGATGTGCGTCAAGAGGATATCGCTCGCAAGCAGTGGGCGACCTTTGTCGACGGGTTAACCGCGGAGAAGAAGCACAGCGTGAAGGTTGCGATTACGGGCAAGTATGCGGACCTGATGGATGCGTATGCATCGATTCAGAAATCGCTTGAGCATTGCGGTGCTCATTTCCGTTGTGCGATTGATCTTCATTGGATCGATACAACGGGGATCAATGATTCGACAGTGGTGGATCAGCTTGGTTCATATGATGCGGTGATTGTGCCTGGTGGGTTTGGATCTCGTGGTGTTGAGGGCAAGATTGCTGCGGTGAGATATTGCAGAGAGTCGGGGACTCCTTATCTTGGGATTTGTCTTGGGTTCCAGGTTGCGGTGATTGAGTTTGCTCGGAATGTACTCGGGATTAAGGATGCGTACTCGACGGAGTTTGATCCGATGTGTGGGTCGCCTTTGATTTCTGAGTTGCCAGATCAGAAGAAGATTGAAGGATTGGGCGGGACAATGCGTCTTGGTGCTCAGGATGTTGCGATTACGCCTGACACGCTTGCGTCGTTCCTGGCGGGGGGCAAAAAATCTATTCATGAGCGGTTCCGTCATCGTTATGAGGTTGAACCTAAATATATTGATCAGCTCGAAGCAGCGGGACTGATTTTCTCGGGTCGTCATCCAGAGCAACCGATCATGCAGATGCTTGAGCTGCCTTCGGTGTCTGATGATAAAGATCAGATCACGCATCCATATTTTGTGGGTGCGCAGTTCCATCCTGAGTTGACGTCGCGGCCTCTGACGCCTCAACCGATGTTTATGGGACTTGTTGCTGCAGCGATGGCAACGAAGTACCAGGGCGATGAGACTGCTTGGAAGGATCTGTATTCATCCAACGGCGCGCTTCGGACTTGGCTATACACGCGTAAGAATGGGCATGAGAAGCATGCCGTGAAGTGATTGAGTTTGCTTTGCTCGTATTTCTGCCGATTGGATGCTTGCTGAGTTGTATTTTCAACAAGTTTAGATGAGCTGATGCGCGACATCGTAGAGTATCAGTGCGCTGAGAATGTCAGGGGCACCGAAACTGATTGAAGTATTGTGGATCAGGGTCTGCGCATGGAGATGTGCAAGGTCGCTTGTATCTTTGTCGGTTGCTTGGTGAGCGAGGTTGATGAATACCTGCGTTGCCCACGGGCGGTTGATCGCGTTGTCAGGTTGGAGTTCTCGCGTGTGCCAAGCAGCGGCGTCGAGGCAACGCTCAATAAGTGCATTGGAGTTGAATCGAGTTGCATGAATCCAGAGTGCGTGGAGTGAGCAAAGCTCGATCATTGTGCGCAGTTCTATTGCGAGTTTGTCTGATCCAGGGATGAGTGCGTCAGTTGGTTCGATCACCGATCCGATTTGTTCGATGGAGGGTGATTCGGAGAGCAACAACCACCAGAGCTGTAGATCGAGTGTGGGTGATGGGATGGATGGGATCGATGTGGGTTTGAGATTAAAGAGGTAGGTGAGAAATGGTTGATCGGTCGCGCGACGGTTTCCAAACTCATCGGCGAACGATTCAATATATGTGAGCTTGTTATCCTCAGATTGATCGAACGGGACACTTTTGAGTGGGGTTTTAATCAATGCGTTGATATGGGATGCCCACTGAGCATTGGTGGGTTGGTCTGGGTGGTTTGTCTGATATGATTGCACATAAGATCGTAGGGGGGAAGTGGTGTATACACTCGAATTCAGTTGCGAAAGAGGATCATCATGCGTGTGCTCGAGGAACCTGATCATGATTTGACAGCGCGGTGTGTGTTGGTCCCCACGATGGGGGCATTGCACGGCGGGCATGTTTCTCTAATGGAAGCAGCGGTTCGGCGGGCAAAGATCGAGGGGGTGCCCAGCGCGGTTTCAATCTTTGTGAATCCTAAGCAGTTCAATGAGCAGGCAGACTTTGATCAGTATCCTGATCGGATGGCGGATGATCTTGCGATGTGCTCTGCTACGGGGGTGGACATCGTATTCAATCCTTCGGTTGAGGTGGTGTATCCTCATGATGAGGATGTGACTTCTGGGGTTGTGATTCCGGATATTGCGAGCAAACCTGGGTTAGAAGACTTGTATCGTCCGGGCCACTTTGCGGGTGTGTGCCAAGTGGTCTCTCGGTTGTTTGATTTGTGTGATCCGTCGGCGGCGGTGTTCGGGGAGAAGGACTGGCAGCAGCTCAGTTGTATCCGCACGATGAGCCAGATACAGGGGAGAGCGCTCGCAATCATTCCTGCTCAAACTGTCCGTGAGGATTCAGGGTTGGCGATGAGTTCGCGGAACTTTAATTTGAGCAGTGATGCGAGAAAGCAAGCGGTTGCAATTAGTCAAGCGTTGTTTGCAGCGTCAGAGGTGATGGTGCCTGAACAGGCGGAGTCGATCATGCGTGAGATTTTGCTCGCAGCGGATATTGATCCAGAGTATGCGGTGATTCGTGATTCACGGACGCTGATGCCGATGGGGGACATGGGGGCACCGACGCGTGAGCCTTGCAGGGCTTTGATCGCGGCGAAAGTCGGGGGAGTTCGGTTGATAGATAATGCTCCGTGGACGCCGATTGCATATGCTTGATACTGAGATCAGTTGACTCATGAATCTGTCTGAATATGAGGAATATCCAATGTCGACCCAAGCCGCGATCAAGCAATCTCCACTCCACAAGTACCACGAAGACTACGACGGTCAGATGGTTGAATATGCGGGGTGGGAGATGCCCATCAAATATGCAACTTCTATTAAGGATGAGCATGTTCATACACGAACGAGTGGGAGTTTATTTGATGTGTCGCATATGGGGCGGTTGGCATTCAAGGGTAAGGATTCGGCGAGACTGCTTGAGCATGTCTGCAGCCGAAAGATTGGATCAATGGTCGAGGGGCAGTGTCGGTACTCTTTGATTTGTAATGCGACGGGTGGAGTGCTTGATGATGTGATTGTGAATCGGATGGACGAGAACGAGTTCATGGTTGTTGTGAATGCAGCAAACCGTGAGAAGATTGTTACTCATATGGAATCAGTGATCGCGGGCCGAGGGTTCGATGTGAAGATGGAGGATCGGACGCTCAAGACTGCGATGATCGCGATGCAGGGTCCGAAGGTGATGGAACTCATTGGTAAGTTCTCATCTGAGATCCCGCAACTCAAACGATACCGATTCCTGGTCAAGAACATGATGATCATGAAGATCATGGTGGCGCGGACGGGGTATACAGGTGAAGACGGTGTTGAGGTTATTCTCCCTGCATCCGCGATCGGTATGGCAATGAAGATGATGCTCAAGGAGATGAACACTCCTGAGGATCAAGAGGCGATCAAACCTTGTGGATTGGGGGCGCGGGATACGCTTCGGCTTGAGGCGGGGATGCCCTTGTATGGGCATGAACTCGGCGAAGATATCTGTGCGTTGTCTTGCGGGGTGGATTTTGTGATCGCGTTGGATAAATCAGTCGAGGATCAAGGTGAAACATTCATCGGACAAGAAGCGTTGATCGCAATTCGTGACAACGGTGGTCCGGATGTGAAGCTTGTTGGATTGGAGATCAATTCCAAGCGCACTGCGCGACAAGGGATGTCGATTTTGATCGATGGGCAACCAGTGGGGACGGTGAGTTCAGGGTGTGCGAGTCCGACACTGAACAAGTCGATCGCGATGGGGTTTGTTCCTGCAGCGAATACCGCGCTTGGTACGAAGGTGCAGATTGATGCGGGTAAGTCACAGCTTGATGCGACGGTTGTTGAGATGCCGTTCTATAAGCGTTCGTGAGTCTATTTGGTTGGGTCAAAGTCGGTTATTAAGATTCAGGTTTGAGTTTGGGGAGGTCCTGCTCGACCCATCCTGATGTTGTGTGGCGCACGATGGTGCCGGTCGCTTGATAGATGACCTGTTCTGCGATGTTGGTGCAGTGGTCACCCATGAGGACTGTTTGGTTGATGATTGCGTGGAGATCGAAGGCGGTGTCGACGCCCATCCGGCCGTCGGCGACGCGGATTTCTGCGTCGCGGGTGATCAGTTCGTGGAATGCGAGGGTGTTGCCTTCGCATGCGAGCACGGACTTTGCTTTTTCAGCATTGATATCTCGGAATGAACGGACGGTATCGCGGAGGACACCGAGGATCGAGTTGGTCATTACGCGGGTGGTCTTGGGGAACGGCGAGGTGCGATCTCCGAGCGAGATTACGAGCTGAGCAACCGCGGTGACCGCATCAGCGATGCGTTCAAGCTCGTTATTGACTTTGACAGCGGTGAGCAAACTCCGGATCTGAGCGGGTTCAATTGGACATGAACCTCGGACTGCGAGTGTGAGCAGGTCAACTGCGTCTCGTTCGATTTCGATGTCTGCTTGGTCGATTTCATCGTCGCGGGACATGAGGAGTTTGGCTGCATCCGCATCTCGGTCGTAGATTGTTTCGAAAGTCTGTTCTGCGAGTTCGACCACGAGTTTGCCCTGATCGACGAGGCGATCACGGATGTGATCAAGGCGATCGGAGAAATGTTCGGGTGTGATTGGCATGGAGCAGTTGTCCGGTGTCCAGATGGTGTTCTATGAGTCCAGTTTCACGATTCACCTCACGATAGCCGATAATCACTCGACATGCACCACTTGAGCGATATCCTTTGGGTAAATCGTTCGAGTTCTTGCGTTCGAATATCCAAACAACCTTCCATTCGGAGTGAACCTATGGCTTTTGACATTGACCTTATCCACGCACGGCAAATCATTGATTCTCGGGGAAACCCGACCGTTGAGGTCGATGTGGTGCTTGAGTCTGGAGTGGTTGGGCGCGCAGCGGTGCCTTCGGGTGCATCGACTGGTGAATCCGAAGCGGTTGAACTCCGCGATGGTGGTGATGTCTGGATGGGCAAAGGGGTTGCGAAAGCGGTCGCGAATGTGAATGATCAGATTGCGCGTGAGATTGAGGGGATGGATGCGCGGGATCAGGAGGGGATTGATCAGGCGATGATCGATCTTGACGGGACGGAGAATAAATCAGTATTGGGTGCCAATGCAATCTTGGGTGTGTCGATTGCAGTCGCCAAGGCAGCAGCAGAAGCTTCCGGGTTGCCTTTGTATAGGTATCTCGGTGGATCGGCAGCGAAGACTTTGCCTGTCCCGATGTTGAACATCCTTAACGGCGGCAAGCACGCGGACAACACGGTTGATTTCCAGGAGTTCATGATCCAGCCTTGGGGGTTTGATGACTTCGGGCAGGCGTTCCGCGCCGGGGTTGAGATCTATCACACGCTCAAGGGTGTGCTTTCAGCAAAGGGCATGTCCACAGCGGTTGGCGATGAGGGTGGGTTTGCTCCAAACCTGAAAGACAACGAAGACGCACTCAAGATCATCGAAGAGGCAGTGGACAAGGCCGGGTACAAGTGGGGCGAGGAAATCTTCGTTGCACTCGATCCTGCAACATCCGAGCTTTGGAATGAAGCAGCCAAGGATGGGAAGGAAGGTTACAAGTTCTTTAGCTCATCGCAGGAGATCATGTCTTCGGACGACTTGATTAGTTTGTGGGCAGATTGGTGCGATCGCTATCCGATCCGCTCGCTCGAAGATGGGCTTGCGGAGAATGATTGGGCAGGATGGGCAAAGCTCAACAAACGCATCGGGGACAAGGTTCAACTTGTCGGCGATGATTTGTTTGTGACCAACAAGAAGTACATTGAGCGCGGGGTTGCTGAGGGCAGTGCGAACTCGGTGCTTGTGAAGGTCAATCAGATCGGTACGCTTTCTGAGACATTTGATGCGGTGAACTATGCGATGAGCAATCGTCTTTCGTGTGTGCTCTCGCATCGTTCTGGTGAAACGGAAGATTCGACGATCGCGGATATCGCAGTCGCGACCAACTGCGGGCAGATCAAGACTGGAGCGCCTTGTCGATCTGATCGGAATGCGAAGTACAATCAGTTGATTCGTATTGCTGAAGAGCTTGGGGATAGCGCTGTATACGGTTCATCGACCTGGTGGCGATGATCCTGTGTTGACTCTGCATCCTTGCAAGCGATTGGAGTGTATACCTACACATGAGTGATCGCGATTGGCAATCTTCTTATCCCCCCGAGGGCGGCGATCGACTGGCAAAGGCCAAGGCGATCATGGCGCGGATCTTTGGGGATGGAGAGAATCCGCTCGCGTGGGGATTCACTCTTTTTTCGATCAAATGTATCCGAGTTCGAATTCATTTACTTTTTGTGATCTATCTGATCAGCGAACTGATTTTCACACTTCCGGGGAATCAGGAGGGGTTGCTGTTCGTTTGGCCTCGGCTTGTGGCGATGGTGACGCTTGTGTTATTGCATGAGTTTGGGCATTGCATCATGTGCCGACGCATTGGTGGGCGGGCGGATGAGATCATGCTTTGGCCTTTAGGTGGGTTGGCGATGTGCACGGTTCCTGAGGACTGGAAATCAGAGCTTCGGGTATCGATTGCGGGTCCGATGGTGAACTTGCTGTTGATACCGGTGTTTGCGATCCCGTTGTACTTTGCGACGGGGAGTCTTTCGTCGCTTGGGTTCAATCCGATGACGCTCGGGATGAGTTCGATGCCTTTGACTCTTGTGTCGGGGGAGACCACTTGGTGGTTGGTTGTTCTTGGTGCGTTTTACTCGATGAATCTGGTGATCTTGGTGTTCAATGTGTTTGTGCCGATGTACCCGATGGATTCGGCTCGGATTCTACAGGCATTGCTTTGGAAGCGATCGAGTCATTCAAAGTCGATGTTTATGACAGTCAATATCGGTCTCGGAGTAGCGACCGCTTTGGGGCTTATAGGGATCGTGTTCCAGGATGGGAAGATGCTTTTGGCGATTGCGATCTTTGGTGGGATTGTGTGTTCGATGGAGAAACGACGGTTGCAGTTTCTCCAGCACGGCGAGATGATCCCGGGACTCTCAGGCGAGGGGGAGGCATGGAAAAAAGCAGCGTTGGTCGATGAGGATGATGAGGAAGTTGTTCAGCAGGAAGAGCTTGATCGGATTCTGGCGAAGATTTCTGACTCTGGAATGGAGTCATTATCTCGTAAGGAGCGTCGAATGCTCAAGCGGGCAACAGAATCGAGCCGAAAATCCCAATAAGCAGCGGGCTTTGAGAAGCCACGCTGGATTTGATACGCGCGGAGAGCACAATGGGCATTCATGATCGAGATTATGTGAACTCGACCCGAGGCATGGGCGGCAATACCGGCGGCGGGCAGAACTTCTTTGCAAGAGCGCCAGGGTGGTCGGTGACAACCTGGATCATTGTGATCAATATCGCGATCTATGTCCTGATGATGAGTATCTTCCCGATCCTCTACGATCTGGGATATCTGTCGGTCTACACCGCGTTCCAGAAGCTAGAAGTCTGGCGATTGATCACTTTTCAGTTCCTTCACAATCCATCAAGCATCATGCATTTGCTGATGAACATGTTTGGCATGTGGGTCTTTGGACCGATGGTTGAGCAGTACCTTGGTGGCAAGAAATACCTTGCTTTCTATCTGATGTGTGGTTTGGCTGGTGGAGTTCTGTTTACTCTTTTGACTATTACAGGTGTACTCGCCAATGGGACGCAGACGCCTTTGATTGGTGCATCTGCGGGTGTGTTTGGTGTGATTGTTGCGTGTGCGCATGTGTCACCCAACTCGGTTATTCAGTTGCTGTTCCCGCCGATCCCGTTGAAAATGCGTACCTTTGCATATGGGTATGTTGCGATCGCGTTGTTTAGTCTATTGCGTGGATCACACAATGCCGGCGGTGAGGCTGCACATATTGGTGGCGCGATTGCTGGTTTCTTCTTTATTCGCAACTCCGGGATGCTCTCTGATTTCTTTGATATCTTTGGCGATAGCCGAGAACCAAAGCAGAGTAAAGCTCGAGGGAAAAAACCGGGTAGCAAATCGAGCAAGAAAAAATCCGCGTATCGCAACTACAACAACTCGGCCTCGAATGGTCCTTCGCAGGATGACATCGATAAAATTCTTCAGAAGGTTTCTCAGAAGGGCCTTGCGTCGTTGACAGAGAAAGAGAAGAAGACGCTTGCACAGGCAAGCAAGAACGACGATTGAAACTGTTTGGCCTTTACGGGATAGCGGTGCTATCTTCTTGCGATGCCAGAACCACTTACATTTGATATCGAAGCAACCTCAGGCAATGCTCGGGTTGGTCGTGTGCACACAATTCACGGATCCTTTGCGACACCTGCGTTTATGCCTGTCGGGACAAGGGCATCGGTGAAGGGGATATTGCCGCACATGGTGCGACAGGGTGGTGCTGAGGTATTGCTCAACAATACCTATCACCTGATGCTCCGTCCGGGATCCGAACTCATCCGTGATATGGGTGGTGTGCACAAGTTTATGAACTGGGATGGTCCGATCCTGACGGACTCGGGAGGGTACCAGGCGTATTCTATGGCGGATATCAACGCGATTGATGAGGATGGAGTCTCGTTTAAGTCGATCCTTGATGGTTCGATGGTCCGGTTGAATCCTGAGATCGCGATGCGGGTTCAGAATGAGCTTGGTCCAGACATTATGATGGCGTTTGATGACTGTCCTCCATCGGTTGATCCGGATTCTGGAGAGGTGAACCAACCCAGACTTAACAAGGCGACGAGCAGGGATACGAAGAAAAAATCGGTGTATGACCATGCTGCTCGATTGACGATCGCGAATCAACGGACGGTGCGTTGGCTTGAGCGGTGCAAGCAGGCACATGCTCGGCCGAGTGAGCAATCGCTCTTCGGGATCATCCAAGGCGGGGCAGATCTGGAGATGCGGGACTGGTCCGTAGAACGAATTTGCAATATTGATCTTCCGGGATACGCCATCGGGGGGGTCGCGGTAGGGGAATCAACGGAGGATATTGCTCGAATCGTTCGACACACTGCGCCACAGATGCCTGCAGCGAAACCCCGATACCTCATGGGGGTTGGGTACGAGCACGATATCACCATGGCGGTTTTGTCTGGGGTCGATATGTTTGATTGCGTACTGCCTACGCGGAATGGGCGCAATGCGAACGGGTTTACTTGTGAGCCTGGTCGGAACGGGCAGATCCGATTGCGGAATGCGCAGTTTGCTCGGGATGAGTTGCCGATCGAGCCTGGATGTGATTGTCAGGCGTGTGATCCCGCGAAGCATGGATGGTCAACACCTGATGTTCGTCCGTTCTCGCGTGCGTATCTTCGTCATCTGTTTCAGGCGGGTGAGATGCTCGGACCGATCTTGGTGACCCTTCATAATTTGCGGTTCTTCCAGAGGCTGACCAGTGATCTGCGTGATGCGATTCGGTCTGATGATTGGGATGCGTTCGTGTGTAAGCGGCCTCACCTTGGGGAGATTGTCTCCAATCGAGTATGATTCGAGAGTCCGTAGGATGATAAATTGGGTAGGGATTGGTCGAAACTGGTTGGGATATCTGCGCACTTTGGCAATATACCCGTCCTATCATCTTGACCCTTGTTCGAAATGAGTTCGTCAGGGGCTTGGAAGGCATGAAAGGTATTTTATGACGCACGAAATCAGCTTGCCGCTGGTCTATATCAATCCTGTACTCGGTCAGGTGCTCGGCGGTGATACCACTGCTGCGCCGTCAACACAGGCGCCTGGTGCTGCGGGTGCTCCTGCGGGGCAAACAGGTGCAACAGGGAGCAACAACATCTTTTTCTTCGCCATGATCATGATGGTGGGGATGTTTCTCATCATGTCGATGTCTGGACGCAAAGAAAAGAAGAAGCGAGCAGCGATGCTCAGCACGCTTGGCAAGCGTGACAAGGTGCGCTCTGCAGGTGGGATCATTGGGACGATTATCGAGGTGAAGGATGAAGAGGTGCTCATCGAAACCGATCGTTCTTCGCATACTCGTCTTTGGTTGGCGCGTGCATCGATATCGACTGTGCTTGATAGTTCCAAGAGTTCATCCGCAGCTTCGGATGCCGAATCGAATAAAGATGCCGAGTCATTGGCATCGTAAGACTTTATGAGTAGTTGATTTCTGACTGAAGAAAAAGACACAAACTCCATGTATGGAGAGGTGAATACATATGCGTCATTATCGCCGCAACATCATTATCGCAATCGCGATGCTGCTTCTCGCCCTTCGCGCTGCGAATCCGCCGTCTGAGAAAATCGGACTCGGTAAGGACCTTCGCGGCGGTGCCTCGTTGATTTACTCTGTAGAGATCAGCAGTACCGAGTCAGCGGGTGAAGTGATTCCTCAGGTAATTGATGTGCTGAAGAAGCGTATTGATCCCAACGGTCTTTTTGAAATTTCGATTGTTCGTCAAGGGCAGGATCGCATCGAGATCACGATGCCGTTGCCGAGCGAGCATGTAAAAGTACTCAAAGATGCGTTTGAGACTGAGCTTGCCAAGCTTTCGGTGACCTCGATCGAGCCTGATGAGTTTGAGCAGATCATGCGACTTGAGAGTTCAGCTCGGCAGGTTGAGTTGGTACGGATCGGTTCGGCGAGCCCAACGGTTCTCGAGTCACTCAATACGGCTGCGTCGGCGTATGATGTTTCAAAAAACTTCCGTCAACAGCTCAAGCTGATGGAACTCAATCCGAGTGTTGACGATGCGGTTCTTGATGAGCTTGCAGACAATGCCGCGGAAGCAGAGCTTGAATACGAGCTCGCACGCGATCAGACATTGGCGACCGCGATCTCACCAGAGATGGTCAAGCGGGCATTGGAGCAATCCACAACTGAGAAATCACTCAAGGATGGCGACAACTACATCCAGATCCCGAGTGCTCGTGATCGTTCCTTGAATCGCATCCGTGATCAATATCCAGACATCAACGATCAGCTTGATGCTGTTATTGGTGCATACGACGAGTATTCAGAGAATCGCAACTCGCTTGATGATACCGCAGACCTTAAGCGGTTGGTACAAGCAGCGGGTGTATTGAGTTTCCGTATTTCCGTAGATCCAAATGGTCGAGGAAATACAGGTTTTACTCACCCTGAGGAGGATCAGCTCCGCGAGTTGATCCGTGAAAAGGGACCAAAGCAAGCGGGCACACGCGATGCGCGATGGTTCAAGATTAACAAGCAAGATTCATGGTACAACTCGGTCACGGCGTATGAGTCGATGGTCGAGAACCCTGCAGCGTACTTTTACAGCTATGGCGGTACGGGGTATGTAGTCGAAGAATATCACGGTGATTATTACATGCTTGCGTGGGATTCGCGTGCGATGCGAATGACGCAAGAAGACGGGCGATGGAAAGTCGCGCGTGCGTATCAGTCTGCGGATCAGCTTGGTCGTCCTGCGATCGGATTCCAGATGGATCAATCTGGCGCATCACGGATGGGCAAGTTGACGGGTGAAAACACCGGCGCCCATATGGCGGTGCTGCTCGATGATGAAGTATTCACCGCACCTACGCTCAACGCGAGGATCACTAATCAGGGGATCATCGAGGGCGAGTTCACGATGGATGAGATCAACTATGTGATCCGCGTCCTTGGTGCTGGTTCATTGCAGGCGAAGCTCTCACCTGAGCCACTCTCCGAAAATGTGATCGCGCCAGAGCTTGGTAAAGATAACCTCGATCAGGGTATCAATGCGGGCAAGATGGCATTGGTCATCGTTTCTGCATTCATGATTTTCTACTACTTCGGGTATGGATTGGTCGCGGTGCTGTGTTTGGCAGCGAACGCGGTGCTCATCTTGGGTGCGTTGGCACTCTCGCGTGCGTCGTTGACACTGCCGGGTATCGCGGGCATCATTCTGACCTTCGGTATGGCGGTCGATGCGAATGTTCTGATTTACGAGCGTATCCGTGAAGAACTCAACGGGGGGCTCGATCTGCGTCAAGCAGTCAAGATTGGTTATGCCAAGGCATTGAGCTCGATTGTTGACGGCAATGTCACCAACTTGATTGTGTGTCTTGTGCTTGCCAATGTTGGTACTCAAGAAATTCGCGGGTTCGCGATTACGCTTGGTATAGGTGTTGTCTGTACGATGATTAGTGCGTTGTTCATCAACCACATTATCATCTCGACACTTGTTGATAAGTTGAAAATTCGAAAGATGTCAATGCTCCCGATGGTGATTAAGCCACTCGAGCGATTACTGCGTCCGAACATCAACTGGATCGGGTTGCGTTGGGTGACATCTATCTTCTCGACCGGTGTCATCATATTCGGGCTTGGAATGATTGCGTATGAAGGCTCAAATATGCTCGACACGGAGTTCCGTGGCGGTACACAGATAACGCTTGTATTCAAGGACAAGGAATCTGATCCTGGTTCGCGGATGACGATGACACGGGCAGAGGTTCAAGATATTGTTCATGCTCTTGGGGATGAAGAGATTCTTGAGCAGTTGCGTGTTGCTGAAGTAACTCCGGTGAATCCTCAGGATGATGGCATTACTTCTCATACATTTATCATTAAGACCATCGCGACCGATCGAGATGCAATCGGGAGCGCGATCACAGGTGCATTCCAGGGATATCTGGATGCTCCGCCGCCATTGGAGTTTGAATCTTCAGAGGTTGAGAGTTCGGAGATCGCGTCAGTCTACCCGATTCTTGAGGATCGACTCGGGGACATCATTCCGAACATGCCTGATCTGAGCAATGATGTTTCAAGCTTCGCAGGTGGCGCAGCGATCTTTGTAGAAAATATTCAACCGATTCAATCACTGGATCAGATTCAATCTCGGATGAACATCACTCGTCAGAAGGATGACTTTAAGGATGTGCTGGGACGCAAGATTGACTACATCATTACAGATGGTTCGCCCGAAGCGGTGAAGTCATTTGTATTGGTTGTTTCAGATCCGGGACTTGATTACTTTGCCAATAGTGATGCGTGGCAGGCAGAGGTTGCTCAGCGTGAATGGGATTTGATTCGAGCGTCATTGTCAGATTCTTCTGATCAGTTGAGTGTGCAATCATTCTCGCCTGCGATTGCTGAAAACTTCCGTGCGACTGCGTTCGCAGCGGTCATGCTTTCATTGCTGTTGATCTTGATCTACATCTGGGTTCGATTCGGTTCGGTCCGTTATTCGCTCGCAGCAATTGTTGCACTGACGCACGATGTGTTGTTGGTGGTTGGTTTGATCGCGTTGTCAGAGATTGTGTATGACATGCCTCAGCTGGCGGGGATTACCAATGCCTTGATGATTGAACCATTTAAGATTGACCTGAACTTGGTTGCTGCGTTGTTGACCATTATTGGTTACTCGCTTAACGATACGATCGTGATTATGGACCGTATCCGTGAGAACCGAGGGAAGCTTTCATATGCATCGAAAGAGGTTATCAATCGTTCGGTCAATGAGACTATCTCTCGAACATTGATCACATCGGGCACCACGATTTTGGCTGTATTCCTTCTGTATGTTTATGGCGGTCAGGGCGTTCATGCGTTCAGCTTTGCATTGCTTGTCGGCGTAATCATTGGTACCTATTCATCGATCGCGATTGCATCGCCGATGGTTTGGTCACGGAAGAAGGACTTGGCGAATCGCCGGATGTTGCTTGAAGAATCGACTGATTCTTGATCTGATGGTGGTTTGGCCGATGATCTGGTAGGCTTGAGGTTTGGACTCAGTTGCGCAATGTGCGCTGTTGTATGTTCAGATCGGTCGGGTCGATTGAAGGTTTTGGCGTTTGGAATCTACCATGGACGAAAGATCATCAAGAGTATTCTTCGGGCTTTGTCTGTTGGTGTTGGTCTGGATCGGTGTGTACTGGATGTGGCAGCCGAGCCGAGATCAGGACCCGACATTTACCTTCGAACAGACTCCACTTGATGATGCTGATACTGGATTAGTTGTTTCACGAGATGATCCGATCGATTCTGTAGAGGATCCAGAGATTGATACCGAACCGGTGTCCGTTGTTGATCCGGCGCCTGAAGTGGTCGTCGAGGAACCGCCATCGCAAGCAGTGCGATTGATTCCGCCTGAGTTTCTTGAGCACATAGTTCAACCTGGGGAGTTGATGCAATCGATTGCTCGGCATTATTATGGCTCGATCAATGACTGGTCGGTGATTGCACGAGCGAATCCGAGGGTGGATCCTCAGAAGATCAAGCCCGGCATGGTTCTGCGGATTCCAGTGGACAAGGAAAACATTCAAGGATTGCTCGAAGGTGAAGAAGTGAGACCTGGAGTGATTTCTTCCCATGTCGATAGTGCAGGGTCGAAGGTGATCGAATATGTTGTCCGATCGGGTGATTCGCTCTCGTTGATTTCTCAGCGTATCTATGGATCGTCGAGGCACGCGAAGTTCATCTATGAATCAAACCGGGATGTTCTTCGTTCGATGGACGCGATTTCGGTGGGGCAGTTGCTCCGATTGCCTCCATTGCCTGAGGAAACGGGTGCCGAGGGGTGAGAGATGGTTCGATACCGTGGGCACTTGGTGAGCTATAATCGAATATGGGATCGACTACACAAACCGGAACACCACCAACCTACATCGTTACCGGCGGCGCTGGTTTTATTGGGTCAAATCTTGTTGCATCATTGATCGAACGCGAGCGAGATGCGCAAGTGTATGTGGTCGATGATTTTCGAACCGGTTCATATGCCAATATTGTTGAGGCGTGTGAACGCAAGGGCGTAGGTCCTTTCATGGGTTCGGTTTTGTCTGACTCTGTTGGAGATCTCAACTGGCAACCGGCGCTGCTTGGTTTGCAACCCAAGGCGGTATTCCACCTTGCTGCGATTACCGATACGCTTGAGTTCGATGAGCAGAAAATGATTTCGGCGAACACGGAACCGTTTGCAGACATCCTTGAGTCATGTGTTGAATGTGATGTGCCATTGGTGTATGCATCGAGCGCTGCGACTTACGGGTCACCCAAGGTTGCCGATGAGCGAATGCCATTTCCGCTCGATGCAGCGGGAGTGCCTAACAATGTATACGGATTTTCAAAGTGGTTGATGGATGTTGAAGTGATGCGGTTTTTCGCGATGCGTGAAGCAGCCGGGGAGGGGTTGCCGCATGTTGTGGGATTGCGGTTCTTCAATGTGTTTGGTCCTGGTGAAGGTCGTAAAGGCAAGATGGCATCGATGGTCTATCACCTGACGAATCAAATTCTAGATCATGGATCAGCAAAGCTCTTTAAGATGGGCGAGCACCAACGCGATCAGGTATTCGTCGAAGATGTTGTGGGATGTACACTCGCGGGTGCAGCAGATAATGCAAAACCTGGTATATACAACCTTGGCTCTGGGCAGACAACATCGTTTAATGACATTGTTGATGCGATCAATGAAGCACTTGGATTGCATATCACACCTGAGTATTTCGACATGCCTGAAGAAATGATTGCGACCTATCAGCATTATACTTGTGCCGACATGTCACAAACGAAGTCTGGGCTTGGTTGGACGCCTGCGTGGTCGCCGATTGATGCGATGATCCGATATGCCCGTCAGATCGCGTCTGAGCGTTCGGGTACGACAGTCAAATCCTGAGAGTTGAAAGAGTTTATATATGCCTATCAAAAGAGTGCTCGTCACCGGCGGGGCCGGTTTCTTAGGAAGTCATCTGTGTGAACGCCTTGTAGGTGAGGGGCACGATGTCATCTGCCTTGATAACTTTTTTACCTCGCAGAAATCGAATGTATTGCATCTTCTCAACTACAACAACTTCGAGTTGATCCGGCATGACATCACGCATCCGGTTTGGCTTGAGGTTGATGAGATTTACAATCTGGCGTGCCCTGCAGCGCCCGGGCATTATCAGTATAACCCGATCAAGACCATGAAGACATCAGTAATGGGAGCGATCAACTCATTAGGGATGGGAAAACGATGCGGAGCCAAGGTGCTCCAGGCGTCGACTTCCGAAGTGTACGGCGATCCAACAGTCCATCCACAGCCAGAATCTTATCGGGGAAATGTGAACCCGATCGGTCCGCGGGCGTGTTATGACGAAGGCAAGCGTGCAGCAGAAACGCTCTTTGCGGATTACCATCGCAAGCATGGATTGAGCATCAGGGTTGCGAGGATTTTCAATACCTACGGGCCTCGCATGCATCCGTTTGATGGACGGGTCGTTTCGAACTTTATTTTACAGGCATTGCAGAATCGCGATATCACGATCTTTGGTGACGGCGGGCAGACCCGATCCTTCTGTTACCGAGATGATTTGGTTGAGGGATTGATCCGTTTGATGAACACGGATGACTCGGTGTATTTACCGGTCAATATCGGGAATCCTACGGAGTTCACAATTAAACAGCTCGCGGAGAAGGTGATCGAGTTGACGGATTCGACGAGCAAACTGATCTTCGCGCCGTTGCCTGAAGACGATCCGATGCAACGCAAACCTGATATTACGCGTGCGCAAGAAGTGCTTGGGTGGGCGCCAACCATCGAACTTGAGCAGGGATTGGAAAGAACAATCGCGTATTTCAGATCGATTGATCCGACTGATTTCCGCGCACCAACCCCGAATCATTAACCTGTGGGTCTATTTTTTGTCGTTCTGGGCGCAGACTCATATGAATCCTGTTAGACTACACACATGATCGTTCCACGATTTACACAAGACCGGTGTGTCATCCTCTCCGACGGCGGTGTCGAATCGCTTTTGGCATGCGCGATGGCGAGCGAACAACAGCAGATATCAGGCAATGAGCGATCGGTGCTTTTACCTGGTTGGTGGGAAGGGACACAGGAGATTGATCTGATGATCTCCGCGGTTGATCCGGCGGTTGTTCGTCATGCGGGTGTGTATGGGCTTGAGGTATTCCCCCAGCATGCAGTGTTTCCACCTGAGCGTGTCGAAACAGATTTGCAATCTGAATCACAATCCAATATCGGTCCGATTCAATCACAGATATTGCTTGAAGCGGCACTGATCGCGATGCGATCTGGGATTCGGCGTGTGGTCTGGCCGGTGCGGGTGATTCGTCCTGAAACAACATCTGCAATGGAAGGGTTTGTGGATCAGATCGCGATCGCGGTGGATCGAGCGGTGCTTGCATCACGATTAGCATCACTTGATGCGGATCAATCGACTGCAGTTGATGTGGTCATCGAGACGCCGTTTGTTGATTTGTCGAATGAACAGATGTGGGACCTTGCAGGTGATATGGCGTTGCCGATTGAGACCTGCTGGTGGCACGACGGGCGGACACTTCCAAATGGGCAAGAACGCTATGCCTATTGGTCGAGGTTGAGCATGCGATCGCAGAGCCAGATCGAAGCGAAAAACCGATCTGGGAATCTGGTCTGATCGATCAGGGCGATTGACTAAACTATAAAACTCATGTATATGTGAAGTATCAATCGGGTGCATTGTGGGCACTGGACGGGGTTGTGCGTAAACTTTGCCGATATGTCAACGCTTCAAACCCAAAACGATTCCGCCCGTCCTTCATACCTCAGTGCAACCAATGGGTGCATTGGTCTTTGGTCACAAACCCTCATACCGACGACCCGAGATGCGCCGGGGGATGCGATGACGCCTTCGCATATATTCTTGGCGCGTGGGGGGTATGTCCGCCAGGTTGGGGCGGGGATTTATAACTATCTGCCATTGGCTTGGCGATCGCTGAGGAAGGTGTCTGAGATTGTCCGTCAGGAGATGGATGCTGCGGGAGCATCGGAGATGCTGATGCCTGCGTTGATGCCAATGGAACTCTACAGCGATACACATCGTGATGTTGATTATGGGGATCTGCTTTTCACGCTTGAAGATCGGCATGGCCGAAAGACGGCGCTTGGACCAACGCACGAAGAAGTGATTACTGATTTGATGTGCAGCGCAGTGACTTCGTACAAGCAGTTCCCATTGAATTTGTATCAGATTCAGACCAAGTTCCGTGATGAGGCACGCCCTCGTGCGGGTCTATTGCGCTGTCGAGAGTTCATCATGAAGGATGCGTATTCCTTCCATATCGAACTCGAAGGGGAAGCAGGGCTCAACGCGGTCTATGACAAGATGTATCAGGCGTACACGAACATTTTCACGCGCTGCGGGCTCGACTTCTCTGCGGTCGAAGCAGACGCGGGGCCGATTGGTGGATCGGCATCACATGAGTTCATGGTCAACTGTGCATCGGGTGAAGATACGATTTTGGTCTGTCCTGAATCGGGGTATGCTGCCAATGTGGAGAAGGCGGAGATCGGTGAACGATCATGGTCATTTGATTTGAAAGCAACTACAGAGATCACCAAGCACCATACCCCCGGGATGCCTGGGATTGATGGTGTTGCAGAACACCTGGGTGTGCAGCCGAGCGGGATGCTCAAGTCCATCGTGTTCAAGTCAGTAGAAGAAACACCGCGATGGGTGGTTGCAGTCGTTCGTGGTGATCACGAGGTCAATGAAGCGAAGGTCCGCGATGCTGTGGGTGTTGGTGTCGCACTAGCGCCAGAGAAAGAAGCGATCGATGCCGGGTTTGTCATTGGTTATGTATCTCCAAAGACTGCCAACTCCATCGAGCAAGTTCTCGTTGTTGATCCGGATGCTTTGGGCGCTGATTCGTGGGCGACTGGTGCTGATGAAAAGGATCATCACATAACTGGGTTCAACTGGTCTCGGGATATGGGTGATTTGATTGCGAGTTCAATGATCAAGGTTGCAGACATTCGCAACGCACAAGCGGGCGATCCATCACCCAGAGCAACAGGGGCAATCCTCGAAGAACGCAGAGGGATCGAAGTCGGGCATATCTTCAAGCTCGGCACCAAATATTCTCAGGCGATGGGGCTTTCTGTGCTCGACAAGAATCAGAAGAAGCAAGATGTGATCATGGGGTGCTATGGGATTGGTGTCTCGCGTACCTTGTCTGCATGTGTAGAAATGTCGCATGATGAGCATGGAATTATTTGGCCGCCCGCGATCGCTCCATATCACGCGCAGATCATTGTGATCAAACCCAAGGCGGAGGGCGTGATGGAAGAGGCGCACAAGTTGGCGGATGAACTCAGTGGGCAAGGTATGGATGTGCTCATTGATGATCGTGACGACCGTCCGGGTTCTAAGTTCAAAGATGCGGATCTTATCGGCATTCCTGTCCGGTTCATCATTTCACCCAAGACCATCGAAGAGGGTGCCGTTGAGTTCAAACTTCGACGCACAGATGGGCGTGCGGAGATGATAAAGCGAGATCAGGCGGTGAAAACTGCAGTTGCCTCACTTTCATCCAACGGATGAAATGCTCGATTATCCGGACAATAACACCGATCGGCTCTTGACAGAGGTTCCGAAATTCGGGATGATGTGTATAAGTCCTTCCTGTCAGGTCTTTGGCGGGTGGTTTGTGTATATCGACCTTTTCTTGGATACCTCATCTGGAGTTTGAAATCATGAAATCAGAAGCACGCACGGGTTCCGTTGTGCGATTGGCTGTAGTACTCGCTGCTTGTGCAGGCGGGGTTGCTACGGTGAACGCTCAAAGTATCAATCAACAGTTTAATCAATCACTCAATCGAGCGCAGACGACTTCATTGGCTTGGAGCACCGGCCAGGTTGATTCGGTGGCACCGATGTCGGCGATGCAGATTCGTGATGCAGTGACAGAGCTTGCTGGCCGTGCGGATCAGCGCCGGGTTGTTGTTCATCTGGCGTATCAGATGGATAATAATCAGAAACAAGCATTGAAGAACTCGGGTCTTCATCTGCTCACCGCGCTTGGTGGCACGAGTTACTTTGCGACGCTTGAGCAAGGTGCTGATGCAGCAGCAATTTCTCGATCAGCGGTTGCATCGATCAGCGAGATTCACAACACGCAGAAGATGCATGCAGATATCCAGGGTGGCATTATTCATTCATGGATGATCTCGAGTGAGGATGTATCCAAATCTGTTGATCTTCAGCGGTTCCAAGCGTCAGGAATAATGACGGTCTCGGAACTCCAAGAGAAAAACTTAGAACCTGCGGTTGCTTTGATTGTGATGTTCCATACGGACACAGATCGTTTGGCAGAATCCGCGCGAATCGCGCAGGAGTTGGGTGGGAAAGTCCGATCGGATACCGTTTCGACCAACTCTGTGGTGATGACTGTCAAACCATCGCAGATGCGTTTAATTGCAGAGGATGACGCGGTGATGTGGGTCGAGCCTCCAATGCCTCCGCTTGAAGAGTTGAACTCCTCAAACCGGGTGCTTGTTGGCGCCGATACCCTGAACGCTTTACCTTATGGCTTGAACGGTTCTGGGGTTACCGTGATGGTCTATGACGGCGGTCGGATGTTCCAGCACAATGACTTTGGTTCACGATTGACCATTGGCGCATCGGATACTGCGGGTATTTCAGATCACGCGACCCATGTGGGCGGCACAATCGGTGGTGATGGTACTGGGAACTTGAACAACCGGGGTATGGCGCCAGGGGTTGACATCATTTCATATGGATTTGAACAGCCTGGCGGTCTTATGCAAGGGTTCTTGTATACCGATCCGGGGGATATCGAAGCGGACTATACCGAAGCGATCACTACTTACGGTGCGCAGATTTCAAACAACTCGATCGGTACCAATACCGCACCCAATGGGTACCCTTGTGATTGGACCGGGAACTATGGGAACACGAGTGCATTGATTGACTCGATTGTCCGAGGATCTGTTGGTGATCCATTCCGGGTTGTTTGGGCGAACGGTAACGAGCGGCAATCGAGCCGATGCTTTGGCGATGACAACGGGAATCATGGTGAGTTTTACTCGACCGCTCCACCGGCGTGTGCAAAGAATCACATCACTGTTGGATCAGTTGATTCCGATACTGATCTGACAAGTTCGTTTAGCTCTTGGGGACCAACAGACGACGGACGGTTGAAGCCTGATATTTCAGCGCCTGGGTGTCAGGCGGGTGGTGACGGCGGTGTCACATCAACAAGTTCCTCAGGTGGGTACAATGTAAAGTGCGGCACATCGATGGCATCTCCAACCGTTACGGGTGTATCCGCACTTATTATGGAGCAATACGGGATCACATTCCCGGATCGCCCGATGATGATGAACGCGACACTCAAATCGATCTTGGCAAACTCTGCTGAGGATCGTGGCAATGTTGGACCAGACTTCAAATATGGATATGGCTCGATTCGTGGTGTAGATGCGATCGATACCGTCATCGCAGAAAATGTGATTGAATCTGAGGTTGCTCAGGGCGGGACATACCGCGGGATCATTATTGTTGGACCAGGCGAGGACGAACTCAAAGTGACCGTCGCTTGGGATGACGCACCTGCGGCACCAAATGTAAACTTGGCATTGGTCAACGATCTTGATATTCGATTGATCGATGCGGGTGGTAATGTCCATCTGCCTTGGACACTGGATCCATCAAACCCGAACGGGGCAGCGGTTCAGAGTTCCGCGGACCACCTTAACAATATCGAACAGGTTTCGATCGCAAATCCTGCACCTGGTGCGTACACCGTTGAGGTGACTGGATTCAATATTGCAGACGGGGTTACCCAGACATTTGGTTTGACTTCATCGACTACATTGATCAACTGTTCATCCGCGGGCATCATCGGAATGGGTGGCAACTTGTTCTCCTGTCAGGGAGAAACAACTGTGCAGGTTGTAGATTGTGATCTGAATACTTCAGATGCAATCGTCGACACGGTTGATGTGATGGTTGAATCAACTGCTGATCTTGGTGGGCCTTTGATGCTTACTTTGGTTGAAACAGCACCGGAATCAGCAACATTCACTGGTACATTCACCTATGCAGATACGATGGGCAGTGCAGATATTGTGGTCGCAGAGGGTGGTACATTGAGTGCGACCTATATCGATCTTGATGATGGTGAAGGAAACACCAATGTGATGGTCGAAGCAACTGCATCAATCGATTGTACTCCTGCGATGCTTATTGCAGCAGCAGCAACCAATATCGAGCCACGCAGTGCCGATGCATCGGTTGATTTGGATGAAGATGCGAAGATCACGGTTCACTATGGGACCAGCATGTTCTCATTGAATGACTCTGTGAGTTCAGGTTCATTCTCGATGGATCACTTGGTATCAATGTCTGGGTTGACTGATGAAACCACTTACTTCTTCACGGTTGATATGGAAGATCGTGCCGGCAACACATCATCAGATGATAACGGCGGTGCAGGTTACACCTTTACAACACCTGACATCCCTGATTTCTTTACCGAGGAGTTTGGTTCAGGTCTTGATCTCGAAGGTTTGTCCCTAACCTTTGTCCCCAACGGGGAAGTGGATGGGTATGACGCATCAATCGAGCCTTTAGCAGGTGGAGTGTTACCATTTGAACCAACTGATGGATCATTTATATCATTGAGCGATGATGATTCTGAACTGGTCAATGTTACTGGTGGCAATATGGTCCAGCTCTACGGGCAATCGTATAACTCTGTCTATGTTGGCTCGAACGGGTATCTCACCTTTGGCGCGTCGGATACAGATTACACAGAATCATTTGCGGATCATTTCGATACGCCTCGTATTTCGGGTTTGTATGATGATCTCAATCCAAGCAGCTCAGGTACGGTGTATTCCCAACAGCTTGCGGATCGACTCGTGATTAGTTATGACGGTGTTCCGGAGTACAGCAGCTCGAATCAGAATACCTTCCAGATCGAACTCCACTTCGATGGCACGATTGTCATATCCTGGGAGCGGATTGATTCCTCTGATGCGATTTGTGGTCTTTCCGAAGGGCAAGGGGAGGATCCAGATTTCATTGAATCTGACCTTTCGTCCTACCCAGCACCAAACAACTGTCCTGCGGACATCACTGGTGATGGAGTCTTGAACTTCTTCGATGTTTCAGCATTCATCAGTGCGTTTGGCGCAGAAGATCCGATTGCGGACATCAACGGAGATGGTTCATACAACTTCTTTGATGTATCCGCGTTCATCACCCTGTTCACAGCTGGTTGTCCATAATCAACTGAGGATGGTGACATTTGATGACACTATTGAGCCGGGGTGAAAACCCCGGCTTTTTCGTTTATATTTCAGGATTCAATCGGTGAGTAGGAGTCTATCATCGAGCATGGAAAACCAACTCTCGATGCCATCAAAGGTCAATGTGTTGCTCATCGGTGGAGGCGGGCGCGAGCACGCGCTCGCAGATGGGATATCACGCTCAAATCATCTTGGAACGCTCTACGCGACTGATATGAGCAATCCGGGGATTGCCAAGCTTGCCAAACCGGTCGATGTGCCTGTGCTCAAGGGCGAGTTGTACCGTCTTGTGCAGTTCTGTGATCGAGTCGGAGTTGATCTTGTGGTGATCGGCCCAGAAGATCCATTGGCACAGGGCTGGGCGGATGAGCTTTCCAAACGCGCCGATGGGTCACCTCGGCTCGTGTTTGGACCGGGTGCAAAGGGCGCCAAACTCGAAGCTGACAAGGCGTACGCAAAGCAGATGATGAAAGCAGCATCTGTCCCCGCAGCAGAGGGGCGCGTGTTTACGCAGTTGCCCCATGTTGAGGATTATCTCAATACGCGTGATGAGGTGTATGTGATTAAAGCGACCGGATTGGCGAAGGGCAAAGGTGTGGTTGTGCCTCAGACGAATGAAGAGGGGATCCAGGCTGCTCGTGACATGATGGAAAAGCGGATCTTCGGTGATGCGGGCAAGCAGATCCTGGTCGAACAAAAATTATCCGGCACCGAGGTGTCGGTGCTTGCGTTGCTCGATGGGCACAATATTTTGGTGCTCCCTCCGTGCCAGGATCACAAGCGTTTGGGTGATGGGGATGCAGGTCCCAATACGGGTGGGATGGGTGCTTTCTGTCCGACCACGACGCTTTCAGATTCATTGATGCAACAGATCGAGCGCGATGTATTGGTTCCGATTGCTGATGTGCTCCGTCGTGATGAGGTTGGGTTTACTGGTGTGCTCTATGCGGGGATCATGTTGACCCCCGCGGGACCCAAGGTGCTTGAGTTCAATGTGCGGTTTGGTGATCCGGAATGTCAGCCTTTGGTTGCTCGTCTTGAGTCTGATCTGATCGAGTTGCTCTGGGCAACTGCTTCAGGATCACTTGATCGGGTCGATGTGCGATTTTCACCCAAACATGCGGTGTGTGTGGTCATGGCTTCGAAAGGGTATCCGGAATCACCTGAAACCGGGTTCGAGATTACGGGAGTCGATGAGGCAGAACAGATTGAAGGTGTCACTGTGTATCACGCGGGGACTCAGGTCGTTGATGGTAAACTCCGCACGAGTGGCGGGCGTGTGCTCTCAGTAACTGCACTCGGGGATACGATCGAGCATGCTCGTGATTTGGCCTATCAAGCGGCGGGGAAGATTCACTTTGAAGGCATGCAGATGCGTACGGACATCGCGAGCAGTTTGCCCGTTCCTTCATAGATTCCATATGAACATCAATCTGAGATTTTACGGGACGCGTTTGCTCGCGACAGCGGTGAGCCAAGCGCCAGTTGCGGTTGCGTCTTCTGAGCGGATGCCCCAGACCATGACTTGATCATCGTTGATCGTTTTCATCAGGACCAGTTGCATCCCTCCCGGAGAGGACTGGAGCGCGACAGCCAAGCGGTCGAGTTGGTTTCCCGACGCGTCGAATAGCTTGATGTATCCGAGTTCTTTGGGTAGTCCTTCAGTGCCGTAGGATTGGACATGTTGTGCTTGAGCTTTGGTAAGCACAGCGATGAGCCGATTTATAGAGTCCCGGTTCAAGCTGTCTGCGGGATTTTCACCGATATTCCAAGAGGCACCAGATCGGGATGTGATGAGTCGAGCGATGGAGTCTCGGCCTTCAATATGAATAGAGTCAATCGCGGAAGCATTGAGTGGGCTCGGAGATTTGCTGATATATGCCGCGGGAGCTGCGGTGAGTCCCGCGAGTTGGTCCGCTTTCATCGTGACCAAAGCAGATTGGGTTGGGGTTTTTATGGTTGCGTAGACGGTATCGCCGTTGACATCTGCTTGGGCACCGATGATCAGGGATACGGTTTCGTTTGTTGTTGCAAGATTGATGGTCGCGATCGGAGCATTCATCCAAGTGGTTGCAGGGTCAATGGACTCATCAACGAATGTGCTGGATTTGATTGCGAGAAGAGATTTCACGAGTTCATCGATCGTGGATTGGTTACCGTGCATTGGGTAGGGGTGGGTAAGTGCCCATCCTTGGGTTGATCTGCGGAGTTTGACTTCGCCAGCGCCTGCAGCAATGTCAATTGATCGAATCGCTGAGTTTGCCACAGGGAATATCCGGTCGGATCTCCAGTAGAGCATACCGGTTGAGATGAATGCATCGGATATGGTTTTTTCGATCCTACCAAACCATCGGGAAGTTGCGACACCATCGGTCCCGCGTTTTTCGACACGGATCGCGGTGTATCCACCTGAGGATGCGGAATCGAACTCGATGTTCATTGAGCTGCCATCTTGTTGGCGGATAATGAGTTCGCCTGCGGAGTCCGTGACGAGGTTTTCGTTGCTTGTGTTGATCCGAGCGGTGGCTAATGCTCTTAATCCGCTGCGGGCTTTGATTGATTGGGTCGGCCAGTGATAGTCACGGCCGTCATGCGTCCAGTGAAGGATCCATTGATCGGGTTGGTTTGGAGCTTGAGATAGGATCTGACGCCGACCTTGGGCTTTGATCTCAAGGGCGGAGGTCATTGCGGGATCGAACTCGAGGGTTCGTGTGGTGGCAATCGGGGTTGATTGCCGATTATTGAGTTGTTGTGCACGGACTGCAAGAACCCCGGCGCCGAGAAACCCTGCGAGCATGATCCATATAAAAAGTGTTCTCATCGACATAGTTCTATCCTATCGTCAGTTGAGTGTATTTGGGCTTAGATATGGGCAGACAAAGAGAAGAATATGAGTGAAATCAAGAAATCAAGATGGCAATCTGTCGGTCAATCGTCCCGTCCAATGATTGGGATCACTTCCGATCTGATGATCCGCAAAGAGCGTCTGACCGCATATTCGACCATGACCTATTCGCAGGCAGTGCTTTCGGCGGGGGGGGTGCCTGTCATATTGCCCCCTATGAGCACGGGAATTGATGAACTGATAGAACGATTCGATGGTTTTATTTTCTCTGGCGGGGATGATCCAAAGACAGAACCATTCGGTGTAGAGACACATAGTCAGGTGACGCCGGTGCTTGATGATCGTCAACGATTCGAGACGGAGTTGATGACGACATTGCAAGAGCATCCTGAGATTCCTGTGCTTGGGATATGCCTTGGTATGCAGATGATGGCGCTGTGTCACGGGGGTGTGCTCAATCAGCATTTACCCGATACACACACATCGCACAGCGAACATTGGAGCGCTGAACACGCGATCGACTCGATTGATGAAGGGGTTATCAAATCTGGGTCGGTTTGGTCCATGCATCGACAGGCGGTTGAAGATCCAGGGAACATGCGGGTGATTTCCCGTTCATCGGATGGGATTATTGAAGCGATTGATGATCCCGCATGCAGCTTTTATCTCGGTGTGCAATGGCACCCTGAGCGCACAACAAACATCGATCTTGGTCAGGGTGTGATCAATAAACTTGTGAAGGCAGCAAAGCGTTCCGGTCAAAGTTAGAACGGGAGTGTTGGACCCGATGCGAGTTGATCGGAGTTGGCGACGCCGAGGGTTTTGTAGATTTCGAGTGTTGCGTCCGATGTGTTGAGGGTGTAAAAATGAATCCCTGAGACACGATGGTCAAGTAGGTCTCTGCATTGTTCGGTTGCCCAGTGGACACCGACTCGACGGATCGCATCGCTTGACCCATCGGTCCTTCGGACCATACGCAGCAGTGGGGCAGGGAAGCGCATGCCTTGAGCGAGCTCGGACATTCGTTTCATTCCGGGGATTGATTGGATGGGCATGATCCCCGCGATGATTGGGATACGGATTCCAGACATCTCACATCGGTCACGGAAGTCGTAGAGGTCCCGGTTATCAAAGAACATCTGTGTGATGATGTAATCTGCGCCCGCATCGACCTTTGCTTTGAGGTAGTCCATTTCGATGAGTCGATTTGGGGTTGCTGGATGGCCTTCAGGGAAACCGGCGACACCGATCCCGAACCCCGGGAACTTTCCTGGTTGGATGTGTTGGTCGCTGATCTTGCGGATGAAGTTGACGAGCTGAGATGCGTTGGAGAATCGATCGGTTCCCCAGTTATGATCTTCATTTGCGGGGGCATCGCCTCTGAGTGCGAGGATGCTCTGTATCCCGCGTTGGGCATATCCCTCGACGATCGAGCGGATCTCATCTTCGGAATGTTTTACACAGGTGAGGTGGGGGACGGTGACAATTCCTGTTTGCTCACGCACGCGATGAACGAGATCTCGGGTGAGTTGGCGTGTAGATCCACCAGCTCCATAGGTAACACTGACAAACGAAGGTCCCAGGTGTTCGAGTTTGACAATATGATCGAAGAGCTTGGTCGCACCATCTGCGGATTTGGGTGGGAAGAACTCAAACGAGAAGGTCGTCCCTGCAGTGTTCAAGATGTCTTTGAAATGCTTCATGCAGCCTCCAGGCGACTTGATGAGTGTGATGGATTGTAAGGTCCGATTACACTCCGAGCAGGGGATACCATACACTGAATCGGCAACATTGTGATTTGGTATGCAACAGAGTTTGTATGTTTATGCAACGACGACCATCGATTCGACGAACAGACTGATCTATGCGAAGGATACGAACTCAAATTCAGTGTGCTGGTTTTACGCTGATTGAGTTGCTCGTCGTGATTGCAGTTATTGCAGTGCTGATGGGGTTGTTGCTTCCAGCAATGCAGAGCGCTCGTGAGAGTGCTCGGACGCTTGTGTGTTCTTCTCGGATGCGTCAGGTGGCGCTTGGGTGGCAGATTTATGCTGATGACAACCGGGATATTTCTGTGCCCGCGCAGCCGGGACGATATTTGGAGGATGAGCAAAACATTTATCCGCTGGGAAATGGAGATCAATACCGTCCTCGATGGTTTGCTGTGATTGGTGCAGCTGCGGGATTTGATGCATTTACGAATCCAAGTATCGAACAGGATGACGAGCATACTCGGCAAGTTGATGGATCTGAAGTCTTTCTGTGTCCGGTTGTTCCTGAGTGGAATAACACACGCAACTATGCTTATGGGTACAACCATTTGTTTTTGGGAAACGCACGGTTCGTGAATGATGACGAGGGAAGTGGGTTGATTAACTTTCCGGTTCGTGCATCGTCGATCGAATCTTCGGGCACTGTGATGTTTGCAGATTCGATGGGGACCGCAGCGGGTAAAGCTGCGGGGAACCGAACACAGAATCGGAACGATGGGACGAGGGATCCTGGGTTGTTTGCGATGGGCGGGCACGGGTATGCGCTTGACCCGCCTTTGATGAGTGACAACACGGATTATGCTGATCGCAGGAATCGATCGCCTGAGCATCGGTCTGGTCCTGATGCAAGGCATAATGATCGAACCAACGCGGTTTTTTGTGACGGACATGTTGAGACCACATCGATTGAAGGCCTTGGGTATGTAGTCGACACGGATGGATCGATCCCGGTTTTTGATGAAAATGCGAGTAATGCAAAGTTTTCTGGGACACGAAAGAATGATCCGCCGCCGCGACTCAACAGGTAGAACTGTCGATAACTTGATTGGTTCATTGGGTAAAAACCATGTAAGATTCGCAAGTTGTTCAATTCTTCTGTTCGTAGACATTGGATGATCGTGTACACTCTGTTGAGTTGGAGTTGGGTTTCTTACCCTGGGAGTATGTCGATGTTTGCTGATCTTTCTGCACGAGATGTCCATGAGTGCCACCAGATTGCGGGTCAATGCCGCGAGTTGGGCGCTCATGTTGACGCTTGGCGGGATCTGCTCCTTGCGTCTTTGCGCAAGTTTGTCGGGGCGCAGGTGATCATCAACTCTGAGATTGAAAACTTTGGTTCCATGAGTGAGTGTGAGTCGAACTACTTGGGCATTCATCGCGCAGGATGGATTTCCAAAGAAGCAGAAACGCGATGGCGTGAGTATGCACAATCGATTCCGGTTGAGCGGACGCCTGAGTATCCGTATCTCTCGAAGTTTTCTGGACAGACGATGGTGCTTTCGCGTGATCAAATTTGGGGTAAAGAGACTTGGTATCGTTCGCATACATTCAATGAAATCCACAGAGAGTGTGGCATTGATGATTATGTCATTTCTATCTGCCCGACCAATATCCCTGGACGGTGCACGACGCTTTGGTTGCATAAGGGTGTTGGTACGCGAGACTTTACACCAAGAGAGCAAGGGATCATTTCGCTGATCCATATGACGATCAATAATGAGATTGGTACTTATTTGGCTGCTGCTGATGAGCCCGCGTTGAGTTCGTTGACGGTGCGTCGTCTGCAGGTGCTTGATCATCTGATCGCGGGTGATTCGGAAAAGCAGATTGCATTTAAACTTGAAGTGGGTAAAGCTGCGATTCATGATCATGTGCTCGCGATCTATCGACACTATGAGGTCTCTTCGCGGGGTGAACTGCTCGCCAAGTTCATTGGTCGTGCACGCCCGCAGTTTAAGAACTAAACATGTGCCGCAGAATTTGATCATTTTCCCACTATTCTGATGGGGAAATGTGGGAATGAATCTTTTATGGTTCAAGATGCGATGAATACAACAGTCAACAGCAAGATTCTGTTCGTTAAATTTGATTGCGTCTGATACAAGCATTCGTGTCTCTGGCATTGGTTACCGTGCAGTGGAATGCGGCGCACGAACTCAAGTTACACTCGTTCCGCGATGATCGCGGTGAGTTGTTTGTCGATCCGATAGATGAATACGGTCAGCTGATTGTTTGATCCTTTGCAGCGGAGTTGTTTCTGTTCGATATCAGGATTGACCACTCCTCCTCGAGTACGGATTTCGACGATCCCGCTCTGGTGTGTGCGTAGGGCTGCTTTGACTTTTTTACGATTCCATTTCATCACTTCATGGACTTTGTGCCAGCGGATCATCGGGTGTGCATTGGGGGAGGTTGATGTCACCATCCCGGTTCCTGGGTGTACAAGCTCGGTATTGGTGAGTTCTAGAAACTCGCCGACAAGATCTGCGCGTTCTAGGCAAGGGTCTAGGGTTCCGATGAATTCACCTATTTGGGTAGAACATTCTGGTCTCCATGCATCTCCTGATATCGAACAAACAGATCCATCGATCGCGAGCTTGGTTGCGCTTCGTTCATGTTCGCTTGCCAGGGTTCCGGTCCACAGGATTGCTTGTGTTAATCCTCCAACCTCAGAGATGATTTCAACTTCTCCATTCGGGAGGTCATATGCATTGACTCCGGGATTGAGTTTGATTGCTCCCGCGGGGAACCTTGCGATGAGTTCTTTCCATACATCTGGACCAGGCAGAAAGTCTTCGACATCGAGTGTTCGTTTGCCAAGGTCTGTCCTTCGGGCAGGGTCGAGGTGGAATCCTGCAATATCGGGCGGACAATCCTTGAGGGCATCGCCGTGCACGACATCAAAGTTGGTGTTGTGCGTATACATCCAAGCGCGGATCGCGTTCGAATCAACACCAACGGGAATGAGTCCTGCTTTACCGAGTCCCCAGGAATCGCCGCCGATGCCACAGCATAAGTCAGCGATCGTTGCACCATCACCGAGCACTGATGCGAATCGGTTGGCTTTGTAGAGCGATGAAATGGCCGAGCTTGCCATTTCAATGCCTTGGATATCAGAGATGAGTCGGCGGGCAAAGTCAGTGTCGAGTTTTTTGCCCGCTTTGGTGCGTGCTCGTGCGGTATCGCTTGCTGCTCTAACCTGCTCGGCGCTCATCGACTTGCGCATCGCTGTGATCTCAGCGGTGGTTGGAGCAGCAGGCATAGCGTTGATCGCGTCTTCGCCTGCGCTTGTCGCGAGCCATTGCCAGGTTGGGAGTTCTTCATTCATAAAAGTTTTCTAGTTTCGAAAAAGGGCAACGCACCTGTCGATGCGATGCCCTGAAAGTTATTTGTGATCAATAACGCAGGGCTTTAGTACCGGTAGTGGTTTGGTTTGTATGGTCCATCTACAGGGATTTGGAGGTACTCGGATTGCTCGGTTGAAAGCTTGGTGAGTTTTACACCGAGCTTGTCGAGGTGCAAGCGTGCGACCTGCTCGTCGAGATGCTTAGGGAGTACATGTACCGCGTTGTCATACTTTTCAAGATGCTCAGCGATTTCGATTTGTGCAAGCACCTGGTTTGTGAATGAAGCACTCATCACAAAGCTTGGGTGACCAGTTGCACAACCGAGATTCAAGAGTCGGCCTTCAGCAAGTACGAGGATGCTCTTATCTTGTGATTTGAATCGGAACTCGTCGAACTGAGGCTTGATATTGATCCGCTCAACATCAGCATCCTTAGAGAGACGCTCGATCTGAATCTCATTATCGAAGTGACCGATGTTGCCAACGATCGCCTTGTCCTTCATCTGCTTCATGTGTTCGAAGGTGATGATGTCCTTGTTCCCTGTGGTGGTGACAAAGATGTCCGCGGTGTCGATGAAATCTTCTATGGTTTTGACTTCGTAGCCTTCCATTGCTGCTTGGAGTGCACAGATCGGATCGATCTCGGTGACGACTACTCGGCAACCCTGTCCCTTGAGCGATTGGCAACATCCTTTACCGACATCGCCGTAACCACAGACAACTGCGACTTTACCTGAAAGCATCACATCCGATGCACGGTTGAGTCCGTCGATGAGTGAGTGACGACAGCCGTAGACATTGTCAAACTTGGACTTGGTAACCGAGTCGTTGACATTGATCGCAGGGAATGGGAGTTTTCCAGCGGTTGCGAGTTGGTACAAGCGATGAACACCGGTGGTGGTTTCTTCTGAGATACCACGAATGATGGGTGTGTTCTTGGTGAACCAGCCTGGGTTTGTTTCGATGGTGTTACGGATGGTGCCGAGAACAAAGTTCAGTTCTTCTGGATCGGTGTCCGGGTTGAACTCTGGGACACTTCCTGCGCCTTCGTATTCATGTCCGTTGATCATGAAGAGTGATGCGTCACCGCCGTCGTCAACGATTTGATCAGGACCGGTACCGTCTGGCCAGGTGAGTGCTTGCTTGGTGCACCACCAGTACTCGCCGAGGGTTTCGCCCTTCCATGCGAAGACGGGTACGCCTCTTGGGTTTTCAGGTGTGCCACCATCTTCTGGTCGTCCTACAACGATTGCGGATGCTGCGAAATCTTGGGTCGAGAAGATGTTACATGAACACCAACGGACATCAGCGCCAAGTGCAGTCAGTGTTTCGATGAGCACACCGGTCTGGATTGTCATGTGTAGCGATCCCATGACTTTGAGGCCTTTGAGAGGTTTTTTGTCTCCGAACTGTTCACGCAATGCCATAAGACCCGGCATTTCGTGTTCGCCGAGGCGGAGTTCTTTTCGGCCGTGCTCGTGCAGGCTCAAGTCGCGGACCTTGAAGTCGAGTCCGTTGATGATGTCTGCGGTAAGTTCTGGTAATGTTGCCGTGGCGGTCATGGTGTGTTCCTTATGGTTATGTGAAACGAAAAGTGTTCTGTTTTCTTACTTGTGTGCGACTGCTGCGAAGAGCGAAGGCCCGGATGCTTCGACATCAGGGCGGAGTTTGTTTATTCTTATCGATTGAAATCCTGCGTCTTTGAATATCTTGGTTTGTTCATCTACAGAGAACCCAAGATGAATATGCCCCATGCTGTGGCGGTACTCATGACGGGCGTGTTGGTACATATCGACGACAAGGATCATGCCTCCGCCATTGGATGAGCGAAGGACACGGTTGATTTCTTTGAGTGCGGCGACAGGATTATCGAGGTGATGCAATACGAGCACACATGCCGCCGCATCGATACTCTCAGATTCAAGTGGGATATCAGTCAAATCACCGGTAAGGAAGGAAACATTCGACGCGTCAATCCCTGATTCTTTCAGTCGATTCTTCGCGGCATCGAGCATTTCTGGTGAGCGATCAATCGCGGTAACATGTTTGACCCAAGGGCAAAGGAGTTCTGTTGCGTTTCCAGTGCCGCAACCAAGGTCCGCGACATGCCAGGTTGGGCTCAGCAATCCAAGCAGTGAGTTGTCGGTGAATGCTCGTCCGAACATATCGTTTCGGAGATCGTCCCACTTTCCTGCGACTCGACCGAAGAAGCCGGCAGAGTCTGCCATGCGTTCTGCGAGCACCGCATTGAGTCTTCGATCATCTTCTTTGAGTGATGGGTCATCCCCAAGATGGTTTCGGATTGTGAGCCAGAGGGCTCGGAGGTGTTCCGAAAGATCATCAAGGACCACTTTGTAATATGCTGCGGGCCCTGCAGTTCGTTTATAGACCCAGTTCCCATCGGAGAGCACCCGTAGATGGCGTGAGCAGGATGATTGAGGTATCTGCAGGACTTGGACGAGTTCACCGACGGCGAGTTCTTGTTGTTCGAGCACACGGATCATGCGTAGGCGCACGGGATCACCGAGCTGGGAGAGCACTTCGACAGCTGATAAGCTTGTGATTGGTGTGGTTTGTTGTGTCATATCCAATAATCCGCAAATACGGATAAAGGATATCAGGTTCGTTGCCTAGAGTCAACTTAATCAAGGTATAGGCAGACGAAAGTGGACTGATTATTCCTGCGGGATGAGTGCGAGTGATGGGCCTGCGATCATGCCAAGGTTTGTAAGTCTGTTGAGAATGACGGGATCCGATCGGTCAAACCAGAGGGCATAGCGTAGGTTTTTGATTTCGGTGTTCGAATCACCGATGGTATTTGCGAAGTTGGCCATTTCGATATAGGGGATGGGTGATTGGCCGTTGTTTTCGATGATCGAACGGAGCAATGCTTGATGGGCTTCGTCCATGAGTCCGGCTTGCTGAGCAAATCGTGCGAGTCGGAGTTGTCCTGATCCTGCTGGTCCTTCATCTGTAGTTTCGAGTAGTAAAGCCATCAGTGCATCTTTTTGTCCAGCTTTCAACAATGCGGTTGCCAGTGCATTGATGTATTCGATGTTTCCGGGTTTGAGGTCATGGGCAATTCGGAGGTGTCCGATTGCCTGTTCATAGAGCCCGAGTTCGATTTCGACCAATCCCAAGCGGTGTTCTGCCAATACTGACTGGGGTCGGCGTTCAACATAGTTTGTCCAAAGATCGTAAGCGGTTTGGTAATCGCCTTTATCTTCAGCGATGGCAGCTTGGATATGGATATCGTTGAGTGCAAGCGTTCGTTTCACCTTGCTTACCGGTGTGCAACCAATGAATACTGAGCACGCGAGCAGGCATAGGGTAATGTTTATGATGGTCTTTGCAAGCTTCATGGTACGCTTCTCCGTCGAATGTCTGATGGGGGATGCCAGGGGGTGGCATCACTCAGTGATATGGTAGCGTTGATAGTTCCTCGACACCAGCAGCAGCCGAAGGGATATAGTTGCAACATGCAGCAATCGGTAGTCCTCAGGCATGATGTTCGGGCGGGTGAGTTCCACTTTGACTGGATGATCGATCAGCCTGAGATTCTTGATGAACATCGGCTCCGCTGTTGGCGTTGTGATATCCGTCCTGATTATCAAGAATGTACCAGTTTTTTATGTATGGAATTACCGAGCCATCGCTCAGTCTATTTGACCTTCGAGGGACAAATCTCCGGGAATCGAGGTTCGATTGTACAGCTTGCAAGCGGGGCTGTATTGCGGTCAGAACTTGGACAAGATGAGGTGAAAATCCTGATCGATTGGGGAGATCGGCGGATCCAATATTGCGGGCAAAGAGACGGGCACCAACCCGATCATTGGCGATTCAATATGCAAGAAATGACAGAAGAAGACTAAGAGTAGGCTGGACGGGGAATCAAGAATATGGTAGCGTAGTGCTGTTCTATTCGTTGTATTCAGATCAGGAGATCGAAATGAGGGGACTGTATCGTCATGCGTTGCCACCTGGATATTCTGGGCCTGTCCCGACTCCGCCTGATGGGAAGCCGCCCCAAAATACGGTCCCCAAAGCTGAGGATGAGATGTCTCTCGACGATACTCTCCCGTTGGATTTGGGGGATGACTCAGTCGCGGTAGGGAGCGGTACTGGAAGCTCAAAGATCAAGACATTTGAGCAGAAACTGCGTTCGATTCGTCATGAAGATAACTGGAGCCGAACTCCTAACTCAACAGGGACCGGTGCGATCCATGTGAAGAGTTTTCACTGTAAACTCACTGGAGACTCGCTTGAGTTTTTAGATCGGCAAATTAATGAATGGCTCGATGATCATCCGCAATATGAAGTGAAGTTTGTCACTTCGTCGATCGGGACTTGGTCAGGGAAGCATAAAGAACCCAACATGATTGTCAATGTCTGGGTGTAAATGAGCCGTCCGTACACTTTATATTGGTCTAGCTTGCAGAACGCGTCATTCATTGGAATGTGTGCGATGTGTTTTCTCATGATTGTATTTGGCACGGGCATCGGTCCGGAGACTGAATCTTCGCAGGTAGAAGATCACACTGAGCATCACCCACAGGTTGAGATTCCAACAGCATCAAAGCTCACGCTTGGTACTGTTGTGCGGGTGATTGATGGGGATAGCATCATTATCGAAGCGCATGATGTCGTGCTGCGATATCAAATCCTCGGTGCAGATGCGCCAGAAATCTTGCCCAAGTCTCGTAAGCCGATGGAGTTTGCAAAGGAATCCAAGCGGTTCTTAGAACAAATGATCCTCGGGGAGCAGGTCTATCTTCAGTATGATCCACTTGGGAAAAGAGATCGGTTTAAGCGATGGACAGTCTATCTGTTTCGTGTTCCGGATATGCTCTTCGTGAATCTTGAACTTGTGCGTCAGGGATATGCTAAACATGATCCCAAACAGGTGTCATTGCATATGGAATCGTTCGAGTTTTACGAATCGAAGGCAAAGGACTTCGAGCGGGGTATTTGGAATCCTGATATGCCTGAGATGGGTGTGGATGACTTTGAATCTGAACAAAAAATCGAACCTGAAAAAGCCCCCGCCGTCAGTCCTGAAGTATCACCTGTGCAAGTGGATGTTGAACCAGAAAAGCGAGCACAGCCAGCAGTGGTGGTGCATATCACAAAGTATGGACGCAAGTATCATCGGGATGGGTGTCCTCATCTGAGCGAGAGCAACCGAGTGGTCGAACGAAAAGATCTTGATGAGTCGTTTTCCGCTTGTAAAACTTGCCGGCCTGATGGGGAATGAGCCGATACTGTTCCCATGTGCGGAATTGCCTGTGTTCTCAATCTTGATTCAAATGATACTCGTGTGAACCGAGTTGTCATCGAGCGTATGCGTGATCGATTGAGTCATCGCGGACCTGATGATTCTGGTCTATGGGAAGGGCGAGCGGGTTCGATTGGGCATCGTAGACTCAAGGTGGTCGATCTCTCAGATGCGGGACATCAGCCGATGGTGAGTCATGAGGGACGATATGTTTTCGCATACAACGGCGAGTTGTATAACGATCATGATTTGAGGATGCAACTTGGAACCCTCGGCGTCAAGTTCAAGTCCCGATGTGACACCGAGACATTCATGCAGTCATTGATCACATGGGGTGCAGATGCGATCGATCAGGTACGAGGCATGTACGCGTTTGTGTTTCTTGATACCCTCACCAACAGGGTTATTGCCGGACGCGATCCGATGGGTGTTAAACCTCTGTATCACACGGTTGTCGATCGTGGGGATACTGGCCGACAGATTCTCTTCGCTTCTGAGATTCCCGCGTTGCTCGCACATCCTGATGTCGATCGCAAACCAGATCCGGTCACCGTGAGTGCGTACCTGTCATCGGTTCGTACAACGCTTGGTGAGCGGACCATGTTTGCAGGGGTCAGTACGCTAGTGCCTGGTCAATGGCTTGAGATCCCACTGGATTCGCCTGCGTCTTCGAGTTCGCTCAACTGGTGGGGGACTGATGGGAACATGATCGATCGATCCCCGACGCAAAGTGTGCGTCAAACGATTGAAGAATCTGTGCATCGTCACCTAAGGACAGATGTCCCTATGTGTGCGCTGTTGTCAGGCGGACTTGACTCTGCGATCACGACCAAGATCGCACTCGACTCAATGGGGGAACTCAATACCTATTGTGCAGGTGCGAAGGTTGATGGGTATTCTGACGATTTTGCTTACGCAGCAATGCTCGCGTCGCACCTCGGCACAAACCATACTGAAGTGGTTTTAACTGAGAACGGATTTGTTGATCGATGGGGATGGATGGTCGGGCAGCTTGGTGTGCCGCTATCGACACCAAATGAGGTCGCCATTTTCGAAGTAGCATCTGCACTTGGTAACCAGGGGCATGTAGTCACGCTGTCAGGAGAAGGTGCAGATGAACTCTTTGGTGGGTATGCACCGATCATGCAACAGGCAGCAGCGCATCTCAAAGAACTTGGGGATAAAGACGATGTTGATGGCGGTTTGTTCCATCTCCGGTCGAATGCTTGGATAAGCGAAGAGCTGAAACCGGGAGTGCTCAATGCACCTTGGATCGCTGGTGCAGATGGGGATGCGCATCTGCGATCATTCTACCGGGATTCATTTTCCGAGATCAGTCGATCATTGCCATCTAAATCGAAACTCGAAGCTCATCTCCGGTTCCAGCGTCGGATGAACTTACCGAACTTGCTGCAAAGACTCGATACTTCGACGATGCTCGCATCGGTTGAGGGGCGCACGCCTTATGCGGATATTGAGGTTGCGATTTGTGCTCAATCATTAGCGATGGATCAGAAGTATATTGATGGGAGTGAAGGCAACGAGGCGCAGACGAAGATCGCGTTGCGGAATGCATTCAAGCATGACTTGCCTCAAGAGATTGTGTCACGACCCAAAGCGAGTTTTCCATTGCCGTTCCAGCACTGGATGGGTTCGATGACTGATAGGTTGTTCGAGTCTCAAGTCGCACGATCCTTCTTTACCGAACAGGCACTGGGTCTGGTTTGTGCTCGACCTGCGAACTATTGGCACATGGCATGGCCGATGATGAATATGATGCTATGGGGCGAGCAATGGTTTGGTGATGCGGGTGCGGGGGACACAGAAACATGGCGTGGAAAATACTCTTCTTCTACTATCTCGGGTTGAGCCTGATCACCGGCGGGATGCACTGCTGGGACAAGATGCAAGCGGTGCGTGGTGGATGGCGCGTTCAGGAGCGATCGCTCCATTCGTTTGAAGCGCTCGGTGGTTGGCCTGGCGCGATTCTGGTGACACGGGCGATCAATCACAAGGTTCAGAAACAAAAATACATGTGGGTGCTTTATGGGATTAGTATTGCCCATTTTGTCGGTTGGTTGTTTTTTATGTGGCTCGCAACACGATAGTTATGCTTGAGAATGTCGTGAACGGGCATGGGTTCATCCGATAGTGATGTCATCTCGAAAGGATATTCACTTTGAAGATCACCCATACATTACTCTTGGAAGTCGTTCATGCACCGGGCAATCTGGCGAAGGTGCTCGCGGTCGTCGGCGAAGCGGGCATCGCGGTGCAAGGGCTTCAGTCCTTTGGAAGAAAACAGAACCGGACACGATGGGAACTCGCTGTTGAGCTCGATGGGGATTTGGTCAAATCGCTTTGCGATGATATTGACAAACTCCCGATCGCGTCGGTGATCGGGATATCCGATCGGATAATGCGTCAGCATCTCGGCGGTAAGATCGAGGTGAAGTCTCGCTCATCGATTGATAATCTTCAGGTGCTTCGTGATGTGTACACCCCGGGGGTAGCGCATGTGTGTTTGGCAATTGAGAAAGATCCTTCAATCGCTCGAGAATATACCTCGCTTGGCAATACGGTGGCGATCATCACCAACGGCACCGCGGTATTAGGATTGGGCGATATTGGTCCCGTCGCAGGAATGCCCGTCATGGAAGGCAAGGCGGCGCTGTTCCAAATCTTCGCGGGGGTGTCTGGTGTGCCGATCTTGTTGAAAACCAAGAAGGCGGATGAGATGATCCGTGTGATCGAAGCGATCGCGCCCTCGTTTGGGGCGATTCAACTTGAAGACATCGCAGCACCAGAATGCTTCGAGGTTGAGAGAGAACTCTGTGCAAGACTCGATCAACCTGTGCTTCATGATGATCAGCACGGGACAGCGGTGGTTGTGATCGCAGCGTTGATCAATGCCGCGAAAATTTCTGGAGTGAATCTTCAGGAGTGTGTAGTTGGGCAGATTGGTCTCGGTGCGGCGGGTCTTGGGATTGCACAACTCTTGATTCGCTTTGGAGTCCATAAAATACTGGGTGCTGATCTGTCAACCGATGCGCAAGCAAGACTCAAAGATATGGGCGGCAAGCCTGTGGATCTAGAAACTGTGATGAAGCAAGCAGATGTTGTGATTTCGACAACAGGGGTGAAAGGGCTCATCAAACCCGAGATGGTCAGGGAGGGACAGATCATCTTCGCCCTCTCGAATCCTGATCCTGAAATTGAACCCGCGATCGCACTAGAGCAAGGGGCAAGGTTCGCAGCGGACGGGCGAAACATCAATAATGTTCTGGCATTCCCAGGACTCTTTCGCGGCGTGCTTGATGCGAAAGCCAACCGGTTCACAGATTCGATGTTATTGGCAGCAGCACATGCGATCGCCGATTCAGCACCCGAGGGCGAGTTGATTCCTTCGCCGTTGGATCACAAGGCGCATCAGAATGTTGCCAAAGCGGTGAAAGATGCAGCGCTGGAATACATGGCTGCAGTGAAGTGAGTTTATACCTGGTGTGATAGAAATAGGTCCCGAGGCTTAGCGTGTGAGAAATGTATGTATCAAGTAGGAAACATCATCCTAGCGATTGCGATTGGCGTTGGTGCTGCAATTGCTGGTGATGATATCGACTTCGATCCCGACTTCGGGCTTGAGTTTGTTACCATCGGCGA